>Ga0196965_1000025_pt1 | contig 154362 bp, 152 predicted proteins | sample S1_20metaG_FD_148668 | JGI IMG/M metagenome (GOLD analysis project Ga0196965, IMG submission 148668) | Soil microbial communities from Anza Borrego desert, Southern California, United States - S1_20 | ecosystem: Environmental > Terrestrial > Soil > Desert | place: USA: California | collected...
GCTGCCAAGAAATGGTCAATGCCAATCCGTGACTGGAAGCCCGCTCTGAATCAGTTTATGATTCTCTATGAGGATCGGTTTCCGGAGATTTTTTAACGGCGGTTTACACGGAAATTTTTACACCCTCCAGAAAAACGTTGTCACTCTACTTTGAATGTCAACTCAGGGTCGAACCGAGACAGTCAATATCCTGCGCATTTAAGACCAATTTATAAATTTCCAGACCAGCTCCAGACTTTCACACATCATTCAGGCTTGCCCGCGTTTTTCTGTTGCTTCGCCGCATTCCGCAATTCCTGTTGCAATTGTTCCGGCAGCGCCGCCAGTCCTTCGCAGGGTTTTGGATCGTCCAGTACCTTGAGCAAGGCGGCCGCCAGGCCGAAATCGGGGTGTTTTTCCGTGAACTTATCGAGACTGCGCCTTGCAATGCCGGGAGCGATCGAGGCATCGGAGCAGGCCAGTTCGATCAGCGCCGGGTGCAGCGCGCGGGTACGGTAAGCCTTCAGTTGCGCCGGATTATGGTATTCGCATTTCAATAAGGCCCGATTGTCGCTGTAGCAGGCTTTCTGGCTGGCCGCCTTGCCCGGCGACAGATCGGCATCGGCGCGCTTCATGCGAGCCTGGAAGGCGTCGAACCGTTCATCGTCCAGTATCTGCTTGAGCCTTGCTTCCAGCTTGCGCTGCCGCTGCTCGTCCCAATCCGACCAGGAACTATCCGCGATAAATGCGCCGTCGAGATTGGCATTCGTCCAGTCGCTTCCCTGCAACTGCGTCTCCCGCAATTTTGCGCCCTGCAGTTCCGCCTCGCTCAGGTCCGTGCCCTGCAGATTGGCGTAGACCAGGTTCACGCCCTGCAAATTCGCCTTGCGCAGGTTTGCCCCTTGCAGTTTCGCCCCGCGCAAGTCCGCAGCCTGGAGTTTCGCCCCTCGCAGGTCCGCGGCCCGCAGATTCACGCCGCGCAGATCCGCACTCTGAAGAATCGACCAGCTCAGGTCCGTGCCCTGAAGATCGGCCCCGCGCAGATCGGCGCCCTGAAGATCCGCCTCGATCAGGCTCGCGCCCTGCAGTTGCGCCCCGCCCAGGATGGCGCCCTGGAGTTGGGTCTTGTCCCAGCCGATCACCCCCTGGAGTTTCGCTTTCAGCAGGATCGCGCCCTGCAACTGGACATGCCGGATGTCGGCCTTGGGCAGCATGGCGCCATACAAATTGGCAAAGCGCAGGTCGCGGTTTTGCAGATTCAGGCCGTCGAATTCCTTGAAGGCCGCGTCACGGACCTCTTTGTTCGGGTCTATGGCGCGCGTCAGCAGCGACAGGGAAACCTCTTTCGGCACCAGCCGGGCTTCCCTGAGGTTCAGATTGCGCGTAAAAAGATCCAGATTGAGCCAGAAGCAGGGGCCAAGCACGACCTGAAGAATGGAAGCGTCGGTCTCTTCGGCCTGCGCCAGTGGCGTGCAGGAAACGATATCGTATTTGTGGGCGGCAACGCTCAGCCATGATTCGGGCATTCTTTGGATCAGCCAATCCTCGAAGTAATAGGGCGTATCTTCCCGGGGATCGTCTTTCTCCGGGAAGTAATAAGTCTGCACGGTGATGCTGCCGGGGACCACCGCGACAAGGCTGATCAGGATCACCAGCGGCACCGAGACCAGTAATATCACCATGCCCTTGGGTTCGGTTCCGGTCTCCTGCACGGGCTGCGCGGGAACTTCCCGGAAGTGCCGGTTCGGCCAACGGCGCTGAATCGACCGCGCCAGCCGGTTCCAGCCAAGCGCGCCCACATAGCGGATCCACGCCGGCCAATAGCCTACCAGCCTGAAGGCAAAGTTCCGCCACCATTCCCGCGCCCGGTCCTGGGGCGAGGCGATGAGCGGCCACAAGGCGAGCAGCATGGCCGCATCGGTCCAGACCGAGAAGCGCTGGGACCAGGTGATGGCCTCATCGTGAAACGGCAGAAAGCGGATTTGCGCCGCCAGCAGCATGAACAAGGGCAGGGCAATGATGGTGATGCCGACGACCAGGGACAGCAGCCAGCGGATCAGCCAGACGCCGGACCGGCCCACGATCAGGTGTGTGAACGGGAAGATGAACAGGCGGTCGCGTATCTGCTGCCCGGTTGGCGTGTCGGGCAGGTCGCGGTCCAGATTCCAGAGCTTGTTGGAGAGCAGTTCCAGTTGCATGAGCAGGTTGAAATGCAGCAGAACCAGCATCCACGGCGCGAAGGCGTAAAAGGTGGTCAGCGGCAATTCCACGTCCAGGATCGGCAGCTTGACCGGGCTGATGCGCAGCAGGTCTTCGTGCGTGGTGCCCCAGACGATGACGCCGAGATAAGCGGCGAACGCTATGAATGCGACATGAAGCGCCGCCACCGACTGCGACGCGGAGTTGGCCGCGTCCAGCAGTTTTTCGATATGCGGCGAGGTTTCCTGATGGGGTGGCAATGCAGGTTTGGACATGGCGGTTATCGCTAATCACTGCCGACAGGCGGTTTTTCAGTATAAATTAACTGAATCAATTCTTCATTACGGATTTTGCTTATAATGCAGGGCTGTTGAAAAGGCAGGGCTTACTACGCAGTTTGCCTGCTCAACCGTCGAAACGAGCGGTTCTAAAACCTGAGCCTGTGGGGGCGACTGAAGTCGCCCCCACAGGCTTGCGTACTGTATAATCAATTTCTAATGCAATATAGCCATTCCACAGCAAACGTCGCTTATTTAGCTTAGGCAGGTCGTAAAGCACTTCCCGTTTAATGGAATGCGCCGGCGGCAAGCGGCGCACCCGAGGCAAAATCCAGACTTCGGGAAGTCATTTTTAGCCCAATCCTCAGCCAAGTGCCTATATAATACGGGTGAAACCAGAACAATAATGCCAATGAAAGAGAATCAAACGCCTGTTTCCGGCACGGTCGAGAATAGCCTCGAAAAGCAGGCTCTGTCCCGATTGAATTCCGGTAAATACAAAGAAGCGATCAAGCTTTATGAAAAACTGTTGCTGGATGCCGACAACGCCGAATGGCGGCGGCAATTGGCGCACTGTCACTTGCAGGAAGCACTGGCGCTTGCCGCGAAGGGACGGTACCAGAAAGCGCTGGCGTCGTGGGAAAGCTATAGCGGGCATGCCCAGCCTCCTTACGAAAAATACGATCATTACATACGCTGGCTGATTCAGGCGAAGGACATCGCCAAGGTTCAGTCATGCCTGGAGCGGTTGTCCCCTGCGCAGTTGGATAAGGAATACTCCGCGCTGGCCGCCTGGCTGGGCTGGCTCATTATTACCGGTCATCCTGAATTTCAGCAGTCCCTGCCGCAAGATTCCGACTTTATGGCGCATCTGCAGAGCGTGCGGGCGGCTTCGCGGGCTTTTCAGGAAAACGACCCGAACGGCATGGATGAGGCGTTGAAACAATTGCCCTACCGTTCCGCGTTCCGGGATTTCCGCACGCTGTTGAAAGCGGCGGTCACCCTAACTGCATCGCCTGCCGAGGCCCAGGCACTGCTAGCCAAAATTCCGGCAGACTCGCCGTATTCGCGGCCCGCCAGCCTGCTGCTGGCCTGCACCCGGAAGGGCGCGGCGCTGGCGCGGGAATTGGCAAGGCTCGATCATTCACAGCGAAAACTGATCGGGGACATAATCGGCCTGGATCAAGAGCAGGCCGAGCTCATCGAACGGCTAAGCGCGCAAAAAGATCATTGGCCCGACAAGCTGAAGTTTGAGCTGGCCGTTCAATACCGGTCGCTTTGCAGCCCGGAATTGGCGTGGCGCTTCTGTTTCGCCATGTTGGCCCGCTATCCGGCCGGCCAGCGGGACTTCGACAACGCCTTCGGCCCGCTCGATGAATTCGAGCAAAACCGGCTGAAGGCGCTGGCCTGCGAGCGGGAAGACAACAGTTACGATGCCGAATACCATTGGCGGCAATGCATGCAGGCACTGGCAGGGGAAGATCCCGGCGATGCCTTGAAAAAGGCGCTGATTTTGCGCCATCTTGCGGAAAACCAGCCCGATTCCGAGGAAAAAATCAAATTACTGATTGAAAGCCTGGCGCATGATCCCGACGACCGGGCCAGCCATCTGCAAATTCTTAATTACTATGGCCAGTTCCCGGAAACAGCCGACAGTCATGCGCAATGGCTGAGCAAGACTCTCGCGCGCTTCCCGCAGGACATCGACGCGCTGACTCTGGCGATGCAGGCGGCCATGCGCGCCAATGTCCATGAAGAAGCCGGCCGATACGCACGGAACCTATTGACCATCGACCCGCTTAACACGGCGGCCAAACAAACGCTGTTTTCAAGCCATCTGGCGCGTGCGCGCGAATGGATGCAAGGCAAGGCATATTCCTCGGCCGAATATGAAATTCGGCAGGCGGAAAGCCTGAAACTGGGCAAAAGCCACACCCTTCAGATCCAACTCATGCGAGGCCTTCTGGTGTTTGCCGGCCAGGACAAGCCGCAAGGGCTGCAACTCATAGCCGAGGCGCTGAACGCGCTCAACGCGGACCCGGTGAACATGCACTTTCAGGCCGCCATGGAAGCGCTTTTGACGAATCTGCCCGTCGCGACCCTTTTGAGGGAGTTGCCGCCCGCCAGGGAGCATTTACTGTCGGACCGGGAGCTGTCGCGGCTGATCGAGCGGCTGAAACGGTACGGTCAGGAATCCGGCGACCAGGAACGGCTGAACAAGGGCCTGGAAAAAATCAAGGCCGCCCTGAAAAAATCGCTGCAGCAACGAAATTACCCTGAAAACCTGCTGCTGGCATTGTGCGAGGCGCTGGACAGCGTCAAGCACTTCGAATTGTTGCGCCATTGCTCGAAACTGGCGCTTTCCGAATGGCCAGATCCCATCTGGATCTATTACCGGATTCATTCCGAGACCGATGGCGACCCCGGGCGCTGTTCCTTTCTGGATCGGCTGCGCCTGGAGGAAAGTCTCGAAGAAGCCAGGCTGGAAAAAGACCGCCGCGCCACCGTGTTGATCGGCCATTATCTTGACGGCTATCGTAAAGCGCATCCGCAGAAAGCCATGGGCTTTCTCGACAGCCTGTTCGCCAGGGAGGAGCGGAACAATGCCGAAGATCCGTTCGACAGGCTCTTCGGCCACTTGTCTTACGAGACATTCCATAAACTCAACAAGAAACTGACGGCGCTAACGAAGAAAACCTCGCCGGAACGGCTTGTTCAGGAACTGAACGCAGTCAATGGCGACAAAATCCTGCAAGCGATCATGAAAAACCCCGATTTGTTCACCGCGCTGATGGTGCTGAAAGCCGCCAATCATCTGGGCATCGACATCGATGTGGGGGTTGAGGATGTCCTGGCCTGTTTCAACGTAGGCAAGAAACTGGGCTTTTTCTCCTTTTGACTGTGTGAGCCACTATGAAAACCCCTTATGAAATACTGGAGGTTGCCGCCGATGCAACCGATGCCGAAATCAAGCAGGCTTATATACGGAAGGTCAGGGACAATCCGCCGGACCGCGATCAGGAACGGTTTCAGCGGATACATGACGCCTACACGTCGATAAAGGATGACAAAAGCCGAGTGAGCCATGCCTTGTTCACTGTCCCGGCCGCTGATTTTAACGAGCTGCTTGACCTGGCGCTGCATGTGGCGCAAACGCCGCAGGTCACGCCTGAGCACTTTGAACGATTGCTGCGCGCCGGCCACGATAAAGCCATTCTCCCTAACGCCATGCCCCGCGCCCGAAAATCATGACCACAGACGCACAGAAAAACGAATTGCTCGAGGACTTCCGCAGTTACCTGGAACAGAGCAGGTTGGAACCTTTCACCGGCCAGGAACAGCCGGACCTGACTACCCTGCTGACGGAAATGGCGGGCCTGAAGGCGGAAGTGAAGGCCGAATCCAGGCAGTTCAAAAGCACCCTGGACACGCTCGGCTCGGCGCTGGCTACCGTGCAGGACGACAATAAAACCCTGGCGGCGGAACTTGCCGCGCAGGCCGAACGATTGGAGCGGCAGCAAAGTCAAATCATGCGTACCGTGCTGCTGGATGTCATCGATATTTACGACCGGCTGACATCCGGGCTGGAGGCCCTGCAGAACTACCGGCCGGTCGCGTCGCTGTTCAAGCATTCCAGGGAGCAGGATGTGCGCTTCATCAAGCGCTTCAGGGAAGGTCAGGCGATGACGGTCAGGCGTTTCGAGCAGCTCCTGCACCGGTATCAGGTTCGTCCGATAGACTGCGTCGGCCGGTTGTTCGACCCTGTCGCCATGAGCGCGGTTGAAACCGGCCATGATCCGAAACGCGAAAACGGCATCGTGCTGGCGGAACTGCGGAAAGGTTTTCTGTTCCAGGATCAGGTTCTGCGGCTGGCAGAAGTCAAAGTCAATAAAACAACGCTAGGGAACACTTATGAATGAAATCATCATCGGTATCGATTTAGGCACCACCAACTCGGAAGTCGCGGTTGTCGGGCAGGGCAAGGTCAGGGTCATCGCCGACGGCGAGGAAAAAATCCTGCCTTCGTTCGTCGGCATCGATGACAACGGCAATATCCTGGTCGGGGAAACGGCGAAGAACCAATACCTGGTTTATCCCGAGCGCACCGTCAAATCCATCAAGCGCCTGATGGGGAAGAACATTCAGGTGGAACTGGCGGGCCAGGCCTACGCGCCGCAGGAAATTTCCGCGATCATTCTGAAGCGCCTGAAGGCCATCGCCGAAAAGCATCTCGGCCAGCCGGTGAGCAAGGCGGTCATCACCGTGCCGGCTTATTTTTCCGACGCCCAGCGGCAAGCCACGCGCGAGGCCGGCGAGATCGCGGGGCTGGAAGTCGTGCGCATGATCAACGAGCCCACCGCGGCGGCGCTGACTTACGGCGCCAGCCGGACCGAAGCCAAGCGCATGCTGGTGTACGATCTGGGCGGCGGCACCTTTGACGTTTCCGTGGTCAACATCCAGGCGGGCGTCGTCGAAGTGCTGTCCAGCCACGGCGACAATCATCTGGGCGGCGACGATTTCGACCAGCGGATCATCGATCGCCTGCTCGAGCACCTGCAGAAGACGTATCGCGTGGACGCCCGCGGCCACGGCAAGGCCATGGCGCGCATTGCCAGGGCTGCCGAAAATGCGAAGATCCTGCTTTCCGATCAGCCTTACGCCCGGATCGAGGAGGAGTATCTGCTGGAGCATGACGGCACGCCTGTCCATTTGTCCCTGGAATTATCCCGGATGGAATACGAGATGATGATCGAGGACTATATCAACGCCACCCTCGATGCCGTGCACGTCGCCTTGAAAGGGGCCAAACTGACCGCCTCGGATATCGAGGAAGTCATTCTGGTCGGCGGCTCCACGCGCACGCCCTGCATACGGGAGCGCCTGTTCAGCGAATTCGGCTTCGAGCCGCACGGCGAAGTCGACCCCGATTTGTGCGTGGCCATGGGCGCCGCCATTCAGGCCGCCATGATCAGCGGCGAGCAGGTGGACACGGTGCTGGTCGACGTGACGCCGTACACCTACGGCACCAGCGCCATAGGCACGCTGAACGGCGGGTTTTATCCCTTCAGGTATGTGCCGATCATTCACAAGAACAGCGTGCTGCCGTGCCGCAAGACCGAAGCCTTCATGACCAATTACGACGGCCAGGAATTCGTCGAGGTGACTATTTACCAGGGCGAGGACCCCGATGCGCTGAACAATACCGTCATAGGCGAGTTTCGGGTTGAAGGCCTGCAAAATACCGCGGCCGGCAACGTGATAACGGTGACCCTGGACCTGGACCTCAACGGCATTCTGCACGTCTCGGCGCAGGAAAAAGCCACGGGCCTGGAGAAATCGATCGTCATTAAAAACGCCCTGTCGCGTTTTGAAAGCACGACCTTGGATACCGCCAGGCAGCGCATCACTTCTTTGTTCGGGCAACTGGAGCCAGGCCCCGAGGAACTGGCCGAGGCGGAATCGCCCGCAGTACCGGAGGCGCCGGAAATCGCAGCCGCGCGCGAGACGATGGCCAAAGCCGAAAGTTTGTTCGAGCGCGTCTCCGAAGCGGACAAGGAGGACATGATCGACTTGATCGGCAGCATAACGGCGTGCATCAAGGCCAATGATATCGAGGGACTGAAAGAGCCGGTCGAGCAGTTGAACGACATCATCTACTATCTGGAATCCTGATGGAGCGCTGCCCCTGCTGCAATGCCCGCTTGAGCGGGGCCGCGCAATGCCCCCGCTGCCAGGCCGATCTGGGCAAAATCATCGAAGCCGGGCAATCCGCCCGGTTCTGGCTGGCCGAAGCGATCAGGTATTGGCGGGAAAATGAAACGGGGCGCAGCGTCAGCGCCCTGGAACTTTCGCTACGCCTGAAAAAAACCGGGCTGGCGCTGGTTTTTCGCGAGTTTTTAATCCGCCGGCTATGCCAGGAAATTCTGGATTTACTGGCGCAAAAACAGCTGCTGCCCGCGAAACAACGGCTCCACAGCGCGCGCATTCTGCTTCCTCACAGTCAATTATTGCAGCAATTGAACGGGTTCACGGATTATTTATTGCTGCAAGATCGATAAAAACGGTTTTCCAACCTTAGGATAACGCGGGAAACAACTTCCCTGAATTTTTCAGGTGTGGGGGCGACTTTAGTCGCCCAGGGCGAATACCCTAAAGGGCACAAGTGAATTCGCCCCTACATGCGAGAAACAGAGCAGGCGCCAGCCAAAGCCATCTTTCGCCCATTTTGAACCATTAGTTTTTTTTCAACTCTTAGCCATGCAAGGAGCGTGAATGATCATCGGATGTGGATGTTTGTTGGATTTACCTGGGCATCACACCTTTCAGTGTGAATTGTTGGTTTTAGGTTATTGATTGACAGAGGCACTCCCTGGATGAACATTGAAGCAACCCTTGCTGGCGATCTCCTTCCTCTCATTATCTATTTCATGGCCGTGCTCGCCGTGACCGGCATCATGCTCGGGGGCGCCTATTTTCTGGGGCAGCGCCACAGGGCCAAAGCCGCCGACGAGCCTTTCGAATCGGGCGTCGTGCCCGCGGGCGACGTGCATATCCGCTTTTCCATCCAGTTTTATCTGATCGCCATCTTTTTCGTGATTTTCGACATGGAATCGGTGTTCCTGTTCGCCTGGGCGGTGGCGTTGCGCGAATCGGGCTGGGCGGGCTTTATCGAGGCCTTGGTCTTCATCGGCATATTGCTGGCGTCCTTGGCCTATCTGTGGGCGGTCGGCGCGCTCGATTGGCGCACGCGCCGACAGCGCACCGATATCCAGAAGGCCGGGCTAAGGGAGTAAAGCATGAACTGGCATCTGAGCAAGGCCGAACACGATGCCGCGCCAGGGCCGGGCCGGCAGACCTACGAAGAGGCGATGCGCCGCAATTTCCTGTTCGCCAGGCTTGAGGACATGGTGGCCTGGGGACAGGCCAATTCGGTCTGGCCGTTCAATTTCGGGCTGTCCTGCTGTTACGTGGAAATGGCGACCGCCTTCACCAGCCGCCACGACATCGCCCGCTTCGGCTCCGAGGTCATCCGCGGGTCGCCGAGGCAGGCCGACCTGATCGTCATTTCCGGCACGGTGTTCCGCAAGATGGCGCCGGTGGTCAAGCGGCTGTACGACCAGCTGCTGGAGCCGCGCTGGGTCATCTCCATGGGGTCGTGCGCCAATTCGGGCGGCATGTACGACATTTACAGCGTCGTGCAGGGCGTGGACAAGTTCCTGCCGGTCGATGTCTACGTGCCGGGCTGTCCGCCGCGTCCGGAAGCCTTGCTCCAGGGCCTGACGCTGCTGCAGCAGGCCATCGGCCAGGAACGGCGCCCTTTGAGCTGGGTGGTCGGCGATCAGGAAGTGATCAAGGCGCCCAAGCCCAGCTTTCGCGATATGCTGACGCAGGAAAGGATGCGCACCAAGCAGCTTCGGGGGCCGGATCATGTCTGACCTGGTCGTGCGCGAACTGGCGGACCGTTTCGGCGACAGCGCCTTTGCCCTTCAGCCGACGGCCGACAGTATCCCTACGCTCTGGGTCGGCAGGGAACGGATCCGCGATTTCCTCGGGTTTCTAAAAAAAGAGGCGGCTCCCGGCTACGCCATGCTGTTCGACCTGACCGCCCTGGACGAGCGGCAGCGTACGCGGCGCCAGGGGTTGCCGCCCAGTGCCTATACCGTCGTTTATCATCTGCTGTCCTTTGCCCGCAACGAGGATATACGCCTCAAGGTGGCCTTATCTGAGGACAGCCTGTCTCTGCCCTCTACCTGCGATATCTGGCCTTCGGCCAACTGGTATGAGCGTGAGGTATGGGACATGTTTGGTATCGTGTTTGAAGGCCATCCCAATCTCCGGCGCATCCTGATGCCGCCGACCTGGGCAGGGCATCCGCTGCGCAAGGACCATCCGGCCCGCGCGACGGAAATGGAGCCCTATAGTCTATCTGATGAACGCGAGGATAAGGAACAGGAAGCATTGCGCTTCGTGCCCGAAGAGTGGGGCATGACGCGGCAGGGCGAGGACAGCGATTTTCTGTTTCTTAACCTCGGGCCCAACCACCCCAGCGCGCACGGCGTGTTCCGTATCGCCCTGCAACTGGACGGCGAGGAGATCGTCGATGCCGTGCCCGATATCGGCTATCACCACCGCGGCGCGGAAAAGATGGGCGAGCGCCAATCGTGGCATACCTATATCCCTTATACGGACCGCGTGGATTATCTGGGCGGGTCCATGAACAATTTTCCGTACGTGCTGGCCGTGGAGCGGCTGGCCGGCATCGAAGTCCCGGAGCGCGCGCAGGCCATCCGGGTCATGGTCGGCGAATTCTACCGCCTGGCCAGCCATCTGCTGTTTTTCGGCACATTCGCGCAGGACATCGGCCAGATGTCGCCGATCTTTTATATGTTCGCCGACCGCGAGAAGGTGTTCGACATCATCGAGGCGATCAGCGGCGCGCGCATGCATTCCAGCTATTTCCGCATCGGCGGCGTGGCCCTGGACCTGCCTGACGGCTGGGACAGGCTGGTGCGCGAATTCATCGATTATTTCCCGGCCCGGCTCGACCAGTACGACCGGATGGTCATGGACAACGCCACCATCAAGGGGCGCACGCAAGGCGTCGGCGTCTACACCACCGCCGAGGCCATCGACTGGGGCGTGACCGGCGCGGGATTGCGCGCCACGGGCTTTGAATGGGACTACCGCAAGGCGCGCCCTTATTCCGGCTATGAAAACTACGAATTCGAGATCCCGACGGGCCGGCACGGCGATTGTTACGACCGCTGCGCCGTGCGCATCGAGGAAATGCGCCAGAGTACCCGCATCATCAGGCAATGCCTGAACAACATGCCGGCGGGCCCCCACAAGGCCGATCATCCCCTGACCACGCCGCCGCCCAAGGCGCGCACCCTGCATGACATCGAAACCCTGATCGACCATTTCCTCAATGTCAGCTGGGGGCCGGTGATTCCGGCCGGCGAGGCCTGCGTGACCGTCGAAGCGACCAAGGGCCTCAACGGCTATTACCTGACCAGCGACGGCGGCACGATGTCTTACCGCACGCGCATTCGCACACCGTCCTTCCCGCATCTGCAAATCATCCCGCGGATGTGCCGGGGCCTGATGATCGCCGACCTGATCGCGATCCTGGCCAGCATCGATTTTGTCATGGCTGACGTGGACCGCTGACATGGCCGGAAAAAACGCCGTGCTGACTGCCGCTGAAATCGACGAGATCACCGCCGAGATGGCCCATTACGCGGACAAGGCGGCCGCATCCATCGAAGCGCTGAAAATCGTGCAGAAACACCGGCGCTGGGTGTCCGACGACTGCCTGATCGCCGTGGCGGATCTGCTGGAGATATCGCCGGCGCAACTGGAAGGCGTGGCGACGTTCTACAACCTGATCTACCGCCAGCCCGTGGGCAGGACGGTCATTCATTACTGCAACAGCGTCAGCTGCTGGATCATGGGCGCCGAGCGGGTCGAGGCGCGCCTGTGCGAGCGGCTGCAGGTCGAGCCGGGCGAAATGTCCGCGGACGGCGAATACACGGTATTGCCGATCGTCTGCCTGGGCGCCTGCGACCACGCGCCGGTCATGCTGGTCGGCGACCAGCTCAGGCACGATGTCACGGATGACGTCATTGACGAAATTCTGGGCAGGTGACTCATGGAAAACAGAGACAAGCCGCTGACCCAGAACATGCAACCGGACCGCGCCTTCGCGACGCTGGCCGATTACGAGCGCACCGGCGGCTATCAGGGCCTGCGCAAGGCCATTGCGGAACTGCCGCCGAAAGAGGTGCAGCAATGGGTCAAGGACGCGGGCCTTCGGGGGCGCGGCGGCTCGGGCTTCTCGGCCGGAGTCAAGTGGAGCCTGGTGCCCCTGGATGACGCGCACCAGGCCCGCTACCTGATCGTCAACGGCGACGAAATGGAGCCGGGCACGTTCAAGGACCGGTTTCTGCTGGAGAAAGACCCGCATCAGTTGGTCGAGGGCACGATCATCGCGGCCTACGCCATCCAGGCCCAAACCGCCTACATTTTCCTGCGCGGGGAATACCATCTGGCCGCGCGCCGCCTCGAGCAGGCCCTGCAGGAAGCGCGCGCGAAGGGCTATCTGGGCGAGCGCATACTGAATTCGGACTTCAGCCTGGACATCCATCTGCACACCAGCGCCGGGCGCTACATCTGCGGCGAGGAAACGGCGCTGATCAATTCACTGGAGGGCAAGCGGGCTCATCCGCGCACCAAGCCGCCGTTCGCCGTGGTCAGCGGGCTCTGGGGCAAGCCCACCGTGGTCAATAACGTGGAAACCCTGTGCAACGTGCCCCATATCATCCGCAACGGGGTCAACTGGTACAAGGGGCTGGGGCTGGGCGCCGACCAGGGCACCAAGCTGTTCGGCGTCAGCGGCCGGGTCAGGCGGCCGGGGCTGTGGGAATTGCCTATGGGAACGCCCATTCGGGAGATCATCGAGGAACACGCGGGCGGCATGCGGGACGGCTACTCGCTGCGCGCTTTCCTGCCGGGCGGCGCGTCGACCGACTTCCTGCTGCCCGAACACCTGGACGTGCGCATGGATTACGACGCCGTCGCCAAGGTCGGCAGCCGCCTGGGCACCGGCACCATGATCATCCTTGATGACAAGACCTGTCCCGTGAAGATGGTGCTGAATCTGGAACAATTTTTCGCGCAGGAATCCTGCGGCTGGTGCACGCCCTGCCGGGACGGGCTGCCCTGGACCGTCACCTTGCTGCGCGACATCATCGAAGGGCGCGGCAACCTGGAAGACCTCGATACTCTGTCGCGGCTCACGGGCATGATGGCGCTCGGCAACACGTTCTGTGCGCTGGCGCCCGGCGCCATGGAGCCGCTGCAAAGCGCGCTGAAGTTTTTCCGCAGGGATTTTGAGTATTACATCGCCGATGTTGCTCCGCCTCACCCAGCGAAAAGGCTGTTATGAGGGAACAGGCATGCGCATCTATGTAGGGGCGAATTCATTCGCCCAGGGCGACTAAAGTCGCCCCCACAAGTGAATTTAGAGGAGGGTAATGGCTACTATCGAAATTGACGGCGTGCAATACCAGGCGGAAGCCGGCGAAAGCCTGCTACCGGCTTGCCTCGGCCTGGGCCTGGATCTGACCTACTTCTGCTGGCATCCGTCCCTGGGCTCGGTAGGCGCGTGCCGGCAGTGCGCGGTGATGCAGTACCAGAGCCCGGAGGATCAGAAGGGCCGTCTCGTGATGGCCTGCATGACCCCCGTGACCGACGGTATGCGCATTTCCATCGAGGCCGGGCAGGCAAAGCAATTCCGCAAGGACAACATCGAACTGCTGATGATCAACCATCCGCACGATTGTCCGGTCTGCGAGGAAGGCGGCGAGTGCCATCTGCAGGACATGACGCTGATGTCCAGCCATACGGTGCGCCGTTATCGCGGCAGGAAGCGCACGCATAAAAACCAGTACCTCGGCCCGTTCATCAACCATGAGATGAACCGCTGCATCGCCTGCTACCGCTGTGTGCGCTTTTACGACGACTATGCCGGCGGCAAGGATTTGCAGGTTTTCGGCATACACAACAACGTTTACTTCGGCCGCTTCGAGGACGGCGTGCTGGAAAGCGAATTTAGCGGCAACCTGGTCGAAGTCTGTCCGACCGGCGTTTTTACCGACCGGACTTTCAGCGAGCACTACACGCGCAAATGGGACCTGCAAACGGCGCCGTCGGTGTGCGTGCATTGCGGCCTGGGCTGCAATACGGCGCCCGGCGAGCGTTACGGCGAACTCCGGCGCATCGTCAACCGCTACAACGGCGAGGTCAACGGCTATTTCCTCTGCGACCGGGGGCGTTTCGGCTACGGTTTTGTCAACAGCCCCGAACGCATCTTGAAACCGAGTATTCACGGCCGGATGGAGATTACGCCTGAGGAGGCCGAACAGAAGCTGCGCGACTGGCTGACCGATTCGACGATCGGCATCGGCTCGCCCCGCGCCTCGCTGGAGGCCAATTTTGCCCTGCGCAGCCGGGTCGGCGAGGAAAACTTCTTCCTCGGCCTGGAAGACAACGAGCATACGCTGTTGGAAGCGATCGTCGATATCTTGCAGAACGGCGGCATCCGCACCCCGTCGCTGCGCGAGGTCGAGCAGGCCGATGCCGTGCTGGTGCTGGGCGAGGACGTGACCCATAGCGCGCCCAGGCTGGCGCTGTCGCTGCGCCAGTCGGTGCGCAACGCCGCTTTCGACCGGGTCCGGAGCCTGAAAATAGCACCCTGGCTGGACAAGCCCGTCAGGGAGCAGCAGCTAGAGCACCGCAGCCCGCTGTTTATCGCCAGTATCTGCGCGACGCCTCTGGACGACGCCGCCGCGGCCACGTACCGGGGCAGTCCCGAGGATGTCGCCCGGCTGGGCTTCGCCATTGCCCACAGCCTCGATCCCGAGGCCCCCGCGCCGGCCGGCCTGCATGAGGATGCGCGCGCGCTGGCTACAACTATCGCCGACCGTCTGAAACAGGCCGGGCGGCCGCTGGTGGTGTCGGGAACCTCCAGCGCCAGCCTCGCCATTATCGAGGCGGCCTACAACGTGGCCAAGGCGCTGCCCGCGCAGGAACGGCAACTGGTTTTCACAGTGCCCGAGAGCAACAGTCTGGGGCTTGCCATGATGGGCGGCAAGCGCCTGCGGCAGGCTTTCGAGCGGGTTCATGAAGCCGGCCGCGTGATCATCCTGGAGAATGATCTTTACCGGCGCGCGTCGCTTCGGGATGTCGATGCGTTTTTCCAGGCGGCGCGGCAGATCGCGGTTATCGACTGCCTGAACAACAATACGGCCGATAACGCCACGCTGCTGTTGCCCGCCGCGACGTTCGCCGAATCCGACGGCACGCTGGTCAGCAACGAGGGCAGGGCGCAGCGCTACTTTCAGGTCTATCCGGCGCCGGCGCCTGTGCGCAGCAGCTGGCAATGGCTACTGGCCGACATGAAGGATCTGAGCTTCGACAGGCTGACCGCCGGCTGCGCGGCGGCTTACCCGGCGCTTGCGGCGATCACCCTGGCCGCGCCCGGCGCGGGCTTTACCGTCGACGGCATGAAGATTCCCCGTCAGCCCCATCGCTACAGCGGCCGCACGGCCATGCAGGCGCATATCAACGTCAGCGAGCCCCGCCGGGCAGCCGATCCGGATACGCCCTTCGCGTTTTCGATGGAAGGCGCGGCCGCCGACGTGCCGGCCGCCCTGGAGCCGGTCATCTGGGCGCCAGGCTGGAATTCCAACCAGGCGGTCAACAAGTTTCAGGACGAAATCGGCGGGCATCTGAAGGGCGGCGATTACGGCGTCAGGCTGATCGAGCCGGCGGGCGGGCGCGGCTGGTTCAGAACCATTCCGGAGCCTTTCCGGCCGATAGACGGCCAGTGGCGCGTCATGCTGCTGCCGCAGATTTTCGGCAGCGAGGAATTGAGTCTGCGCTCGCCACCCGTGGCCGAGCGCGCGCCGGGCCCGAGCGCCAAGCTGAATCCCGAGGATGCCGACATGCTGGGCGTGCAGGAGGGCGACAGCATCGAAATTCACTGCATTGCCGGCGGGCCGTTCATCGTGCTGCCCGTGAGCATCAAGCCGAATTTGCCGGCCGGCGTGCTGGTCCTGACGGCCGGCTTGCCGGAAACCGCGCGCTGCTGTCAATCGGATCAGGTGATCCTGAAGAAAGCGCTCGGGGAGGCGTCATGATGAATACGGGACTGGGCGGCGCCATGGACATCATCGGCATCCTGCTGTCGACGATTCTCGTGGCGGCGATGCTGATCTGGGTGGAGCGCCGGCTGCTGGCCGTCTGGCAGGACCGGCTCGGGCCCAACCGGGTCGGTCCCTTGGGTCTGTTTCAGGTCGCGGCGGACATGATCAAGATGTTCTTCAAGGAGGACTGGATTCCGCCTTTCGCCGACAAACTGGTGTTCGTGCTGGCGCCCACGATCGTGTTCATCACCATGCTGACCGGCTTCGCCGTGATTCCGTTCGCGCCGGGCGTCGGCATCATCGATTTCAATTTCGGGCTGCTCTATTTTCTGGCGCTGACCTCGCTGGCCGTCTACAGCGTCGTGCTGGCGGGCTATGCCTCGAACAATAAATACTCGCTGCTGGGCGGCCTGCGCGCGGCGGCGCAGACCGTCAGCTACGAGGTGTTCATGGGCATTTCCGTCATGGGCGTGGTCATGCTGGCCGGCACTTTCAACCTGCGCGAGATCGTCGAGGCCCAGCGCGACGGCTGGTTCATCCTGCCCCAGTTCGCGGGCTTCGTCGTGTTTCTGGTCGCGGCCATCGCAGAAAGCCGCCGGGCGCCGTTCGACCTGCCCGAAGCCGAGCAGGAGCTGATCGCGGGCTTCCATACCGAGTATTCGGGCATGAAATTCGGCATGTTTTTCGTCGGCGAGTATCTGGGCATTACCCTGACGTCCGCCCTGATCGTGACTTTGTTCTTCGGCGGCTGGCTGGGGCCCTGGCTGCCGCCGCTGGTCTGGTTCTGCCTGAAAACCGCTGTCGGCATCGTGTTCTTTATTCTCGTGCGCGGGGCGCTGCCCCGGCCGCGCTACGACCAGCTCATGAGTTTCGGCTGGAAAGTCATGCTGCCGGTGGCGCTGTTGAACCTGATCGTTACCGGCGCGCTGGCGCTTTACCGTGTATGAAGGAGAGGCCATGTTGAGTCAAGTACGTACTTTGTGGGAAGTCCTGAAGCACACCTTCACCAAACCCGACACGATCGAGTACCCCGAGCAGAAGCGGGAGCTCTATCCGCGCTACCGGGGCCGCATCGTGCTGACGCGCGACCCGGACGGCGAGGAGCGCTGCGTGGCCTGCAATCTGTGCGCGGTCGTCTGTCCCGTGGACTGCATCGCCTTGCAGAAAGCCGAGGACGAAAACGGGCGCTGGTATCCGGCCTTTTTCCGCATCAACTTTTCCCGCTGCATCCTGTGCGGCTTCTGCGAGGAAGCCTGTCCGACCTATGCGATTCAACTGACGCCGGACTTCGAGATGAGCGAGTACGACCGCCGGAACATGGTGTATGAAAAGGAGCATCTGCTGATCGACGGCACGGGCAAATACCACGATTACAATTTCTACCGCGTGGCCGGCATGACGGTCGGCGGCAAGGACAAGGGGCAAGCCGAAAGCGAGGCGCCGCCCGTCGATGTCAAAACACTGTTGCCATAAGGAGTGGTGATATGGAACTGGTACTGTTTTTTATCTCGTCGGCCGTCGCCATCTTTGCAACGGTCATGATGCTTACGCAACTGAATGCCGTGCATGGCTTGCTTTACCTGATTCTGTCATTGCTGGCCGTGGGCGTGCTGTTTTTTCTGCTGGGCGCGCATTTCGCCGCCGTGCTGGAAGTGATCATCTACGCCGGCGCCATCATGGTCATGTTCGTGTTCGTGATCATGATGCTGAACCAGGGCGAGAAAACCACGGCGCAGGAGCGCGCCTGGCTGACGCCGGGCATCTGGGCGGGCCCTTCGGTGCTGGCGCTGATTCTGTTCGCGGAAGTCCTGGTCGTGATCGCCGGCGGCGGCAGCGCCGAAACCGGGCAGCTGGTGGATTCCAAGCAGGTCGGGATCGCCTTGTACGGCCCTTATCTGCTGGCCGTGGAGCTGGCGTCGATGCTGCTGCTGGCGGGGCTGGTCGGCGCCTATCACCTCGGCAAGCCCATGCTGTCCAAACGGAGGAAGGCATGAACGGCATCCCGATGGCGTACGGCTTGCTGCTGTCGGCCGTGTTGTTCGCGCTGGGCTTGATCGGCGTGCTGGTGCGGCGCAATCTGATTTTCATGCTGATGTCGCTGGAGATCATGTTCAACGCGGCGGGCCTGGCGTTCGTCGTGGCCGGGTCACGCTGGGGGCAGGCGGACGGGCAGGTCATGTTCCTGCTGATATTGACGCTGGCCGCCGCGGAAGTCGGCGTTGGCCTGGGATTGGTCATGCAGGTCTTCCACCGTTTCGGTACGCTGGATGCGGATGCGGTGGATGAGATGAAAGGGTAGGGTACGCACCGCGTACCTTTCCAGAAGCATCGTGAATCATCAGGTTTTAAAACAAGGTACGCGATGCGTACGAGACTGTGAAAGAATCCAGAATTTTTCTCTTTGAGACCTATATGTTGTTATATACAAATATAAAATACACAATATATTGTGGTTAAAATTTCAAAAAACGAATACTTTCACAGTCTCGTACCCTACGTTATTCAATTTATTGAGGAGGACAGGTGATTGAATGGCTTTGGCTGGCGCCGTTGTTTCCGTTGCTCGGGTTTTTGATCCTGGTATTGGCCGGCGATAAATTGTCCAGGCCGGCTGCGGCCTGGGTCGGCGTCGGCTCTGTCGGATTGTCGGCCGTCGTGGCGGCGCTGGTCGGCGCCGCGTTTCTGTCCGGCGATCAGGCGCCTTACCGGTTGGTGCTGGGCTCATGGATGGCGGTCGATGATCTGTCGCTGCCTTTCGGCTTTTATCTGGACGCCTTGTCGCTTACGATGCTGTTCGTCGTGACCGGCGTCGGCTTTCTGATCCATGTCTATTCGGCCGAGTTCATGGCCGATGATGCCGGTTATGCGCGTTTTTTCGCCTATATGAATCTGTTCGTCGGCGCCATGCTGGTGCTGGTGCTGGCGGATAATCTGGTGATGCTGTATCTGGGCTGGGAGGGCGTCGGGCTGGGCAGTTATCTGCTGATCGGCTTCTGGTATGAGAATCCGGACAACGGTTACGCGGCGCGCAAGGCTTTCGTGATGACGCGGGTCGGCGATACGGCATTGGCGCTGGGTTTGTTTCTGCTGTTTACGCAGTTGCATACGCTGGATATTCAGGGCGTCCTGCGGGCTTCAGGCCAGTGGCAGGCGGGAAGCTGGCTGCCGGTCGCGGCTTCCGCGCTGCTGCTGGGCGGGGCGGTCGGCAAGTCCGCGCAATTGCCGCTGCAGACCTGGCTGCCGGATGCGATGGCCGGCCCCACGCCGGTCAGCGCGCTGATCCATGCCGCGACCATGGTGACGGCGGGCGTTTACCTGATCGCCAGAACCCATGCGCTGTTCACGCTGGCGCCTGCCGTGCAGCAGGCCGTTGCGCTGGTCGGCGCGATCACTCTGCTGATAGCCGGCTGTTCCGCGCTGGTCCAGACCGACATCAAGCGCATCCTGGCTTATTCGACCATCAGCCAGATCGGCTATATGTTTCTGGCGCTGGGCGTCGGCGCCTGGTCGGCGGCTGTCTTCCATCTGCTGACGCATGCTTTCTTCAAGGCCCTGCTGTTTCTCGCCGCGGGCGCGGTCATTTTCTGTTTTCACCACGAGCACGACATTTTCAGGATGGGCGGCCTGCGCAAGGCCATGCCGGTCGCCTTCTGGAGCTTTGTCATCGGTAGCGCCGCCCTGGCCGCGCTGCCGCTGACGTCCGGCTATTACAGCAAGCACGATATCCTGCTGGAGACTTTCGCCGTCTCGCCCGGCCTGTGGGCAGCCGGCTGCCTGGGCGCGCTGATCACGGGCATTTACAGTTTTCGTCTGGTATTCGTGGTGTTCTTCGGCCCCGAGCACCGCGAAGTCGAGCAGGCTATCGGCTGGCGCATGGGGCTGCCGCTGCTGGTGCTGTGCGTGCTGGCGCTGTTGGGCGGGCTGCTGAGGATTCCGCTGGATACGGTGTTTCCCGCAGCCGTTCAGGCGCATCAGGGCGGCAATGTCGTGGGCGCCTTGACGATCGCCGCGCCGGTGGCCGGTCTGGCGATCGCGGTATTGTTCTATCTGACCGGCACGTTTTCGGCGCGGCGGCTGGCCTCTTCGGGCTGGGCCAGCGGCTTGCGGCGCTACTGGTTCAGCGGCTGGGGTCTGGATAGTCTTTATGACGCGGTGCTGATACGTCCTTTCAAGGCCATTGCCGGGCTCAACAAGAACGATGTGGTGGATACGGGCTATACCGTTATAGCAAAGCGCAGCTTGTACCTTCATTACATGGCCAGCGCGGCGCAGACGGGGCGGCTGCGCTGGTATGCCGCGTCGATGGGCCTGGGCGCCGTGCTGATCATCGCCATAGGGTTGCTGTCATGATGCTGCTGGCACTGATTGCGGTTTTGTTTCTTGGCGGGCTGGCGGCTTTCGTTTCCGAGCGTTGGAGCCTTGCCGCTCCGCGCTGGACCGCCCTGGCGACGCTGGCGCTGGAGTTTGTGCTGTCGCTGTCGCTGTATATGTCGGCCGGCAGTGATCCGTCGGCCTGGATGGCCGACCTGAAGCGGCCGTGGATTTCGCGTTTCGGCATCGGTTTTCACTTGGCTGCCGATGGGCTCAGCCTGACCTTGGTCATGCTGACCGTTGTGCTCGGCTTCATGGCGGTCAGTTGCTCCTGGAACGAGATCAGGCAGCGTCCGGGGTTCTTTTACTTCAATCTGCTGATGTGCCTGGCCGGAACTGTGGGCGTTTTCCTGGCGCTGGACCTGTTCCTGTTCTTTTTCAGCTGGGAGGTCATGATCATCCCGATGTATTTTCTGATCAGCATCTGGGGGCACGAGGGCCGCACCTCGGCGGCGATCAAGTTCGTTATTTTCACGCAGGTGAGCGGCCTGCTGATGCTGCTGGCCATCATCGTGCTGGCGTTGGTTTATCACGGCGATACGGGCGTTTACAGCTTCGACTATTTTGATCTGCTGGGCATGCGTCTCGATGCGGACATGGCTTTCTGGCTGATGCTGGGCTTTTTTGTCGCGTTTACGGTCAAGCTGCCGGCTGTGCCGTTCCATACCTGGCTGCCGGACGCGCATACGCAGGCGCCGACCGGCGGCAGCGTCATTCTAGCCGGCATCATGCTGAAAACCGGCGCTTACGGCCTGCTGCGCTTTGTCGTGCCGCTGTTTCCCGAGGCGGCGCATCGGTTTGCGCCGGTGGCGATGACGCTGGGCGTCGTCAGCGTGCTTTACGCGGCCGTCATGGCGTTCGCCCAATCCGACCTGAAGCGGCTGATCGCCTATACCAGCATCAGTCACATGGGATTTGTGCTGCTGGGCGTGTTTTCCTGGAACCTGCTGGCGCTGCAGGGGGCGGTCATGACCATGCTGGCGCACGGCATCAGCGCCGCGGCCCTGTTCATGATCGCCGGCGCCTTGCAGGAACGCCTGCATACGCGCGAAATGGGCAACATGGGCGGATTCTGGGCCGCGATGCCGCGCCTGTCGGCGATGGCCTTGTTCTTCGCCATCGCCTCGCTGGGTTTGCCGGGCCTGGGCAATTTCCTAGGCGAATTCCTGGTCTTGCTGGGCGCTTTCAAGGTCAGCGTGACGCTGACGGTTCTGGCGGCGCTGGTCATGATCCTGTCTCCGATCTATGCCCTGATCATCATACAGAAAGCCTTCCATGGCCCGTTGCGGCATCCGTATCCCATCGCCGATTTCGGGCGCCGGGACATGGCCGCCATGGGCTTGCTGGTGGTCGCCAGCGTCTGGCTGGGACTGCATCCGCATCGGGTACTGAGCGGGGCGGAGCCGTCGCTGCAGCAAGTCATGCAAAACGCCGCTCCCAGGGAGTCGACCGATGAACAGTAGCCAATTGATCGCATTTTCGCCCATCATCTGCATCGCCGCGGCCGCGGTCGCCGTCATGCTGACTATCGCCGTCAAGCGGCATTTCGCGCTGGCCTGCCTCGCGGCCAGCCTCGGCATTCTGGTTTCCCTGCTGGCATTGCTGGCGGCAGGGCGGCAGGGGGACGTTCAGGTGACGCCTCTTGCCCGGATCGATTCCTACGGGCTCCTTGCCATGGCGCTGCTGTTGCTGGCAGGGCTGGCCGTTATCGCCTTCTGTTATGACTATTTCAAGAATCGCGAAGGCGAAAACGAGGAACTGCTGTTTCTGATACTGACGGCGCTGCTGGGAGGGGCCGTGCTGGTGACGGCGGATCATTTCGCCACGTTTTTCATCGGTCTGGAAACGCTCAGCGTGTCGTTGTTCGTGCTGGTCGGTTATGCGCTGGGGCAATCGCGATCGCTGGAGGCGGCAAGCAAGTATCTGGTTCTGTCGGGCGTATCGTCGGCTTTATTGCTGATGGGCATGGCACTGATCTACTCGGAATCCGGACAGCTCAATTTCAGGGGCATTGAAGAGTACCTGGCCAGGCAGGAAATTTTTAATGCCATGGTATTGACCGGCGCCGTGTTTATCGTGGCCGGGGTGGGGTTCAAGCTGTCGCTGGCGCCGTTTCATCTGTGGACGCCCGATGTCTATGAAGGCGCGCCGGCGCCTGTGACGGCTTTTATCGCCACGGTTTCGAAAGGTGCCGTTTTTCTGCTGTTGCTGCGTTATTTTCTCGGCAGCGGCAGCTTTTCCTATGCCTCGGTGCTCATCGTTTTCAGCGTCATGGCCGTCCTGTCCATTCTGTTCGGCAATGTGCTGGCGCTACTGCAAAACAATATCAAACGCATGCTGGCCTATTCGTCCATCGCCCATATGGGTTATTTGCTGATCGCCTTCATTGCCGGCGGCAGCATCGCGCCGAATCTTGTCGTCGAATCCGTGGCTTTTTATCTGGCCGCCTACTTCATGACCACGCTGGGGGCTTTCGGCGTCGTGTCGATCCTGTCCGCGCCGCAGGCAGAGGCGGCGGATCTGTCGTGCTACCGCGGGCTTTTCTGGCGCCGGCCGGGGCTGGCTTCGGTCTTCACGCTCATGCTGCTGTCGCTGGCCGGCATTCCGCTGACGGCCGGCTTCATCGGCAAATTCTATATTTTCGCCGCCGGCGCCGATGGGCAATTGTGGGGGCTGCTGATGATGCTGATTATCGGCAGCGGCCTGGGGCTTTATTACTATCTGAGAGTCATCGTGGTCATGTCGATGAGCCAGAAAGCGGATAGTGACGCCGGCCGCGAGACGGCTTTGGGCCGGGCATCCTCGGCGACGCTGATTTTGTTGGCGCTGTTGCTGGTCTGGCTGGGCGTCGATCCCATACATCTGATAAGTCTGATTCAAGGGGGGTTAACGGATGTTGTAAAGTTGGATTCAATCGTATGGTCGAGCGGCAGATCATTCCTTCTGTTTTAGGCCAGATGCTAATGGCTCTGATGTCGCGAAGCTGCAAATGGGCAAGATCGATATAAAAAATTGAAGCGCGACTGTGAGCAGCGCCAGCGGCGAACTGTTGGTTGCATTTTTACATTCCGGAAAAATGCAACCATATGTTTGATACCGAACAGAGGCAGCCAATCAATCGGGTGCATATTGGAAGACTGTTAAGAAAAGCATCATCGTTGGAAAGCAGTGAGGTAAAACGGGAAAGGAGGATATTGAGATGGGCAATGGCCGCGGCCGCGAAATATCTGATGCGTTGGTGCTCTTTGGCATAACGGGAGATCTGGCCCATAAAATGATTTTTCCCGCGCTCTATGCGATGGCGAAGCAGGGCAGCCTTGATGTGCCAGTGATCGGCGTCGCGTCATCGCAGTGGAGCCTGGCGCAACTGCGCCAGCGGGTGACTGAGAGCTTACAGCGGCTCGGCGCGATAGAGGACCGGAGCGCCTTGGACCATTTGCTTGCTCTGCTCCGGTATGTGGCGGGGGATTACAACGATGCGGGAACCTTCGAGGCGCTTAAACGGGCTCTGGGCGAAGCCAGGCGGCCGGCGCACTATCTCGCCATTCCCCCGTCGCTGTTTGCGACCGTCATCCAGGGGCTCGGCGCCGCAGGCCTGGCGGAGCATGCGCGCGTCATCATCGAAAAGCCGTTCGGGCGCGATCTGGCTTCGGCGCGGGAGCTGAACCGCATCGCGCAGTCGGTGTTTCCGCAGGATGCGATCTTCCGCATCGATCACTTCCTCGGCCAGGATGCGATCATGAATATTCTTTATTTCCGCTTTGCCAACTCGTTTCTGGAGCCCATCTGGAACCGCGATTGCGTAGCCAGCGTTCAGGTTACCCTGGCCGAGCGTTTCGGCGTGGAAGGGCGCGGCGCATTTTATGAAACCGTCGGCTGCCTGCGCGACGTGATCCAGAACCATCTGTTTCAGATTGTCTCGCTGCTCGCCATGGAACCGCCTGCCTATCGGGGCTTTGGCGCCGTGCACACCGAGAAAGCCAAAGTCTTCCATGCCATGCGCCCGCTACAGGCCGACGATCTGGTACGCGGCCAGTACAGAGGCTACCGCAATGAGCCGAATGTGGATAGGGACTCCGACGTGGAAACCTTCTGCGCCTTGCGGCTTTCTATCGACTCTTGGCGTTGGGAAGGCGTGCCGTGGTATCTGCGTTCCGGGAAATGCTTGGCGGAAACTGCCGTCGAGGTGCTGGTCCAGCTCAAACCGCCGCCGCAGAGATTGTTCGCCGATTCGATGCCGACGGATGGCCGGGCCAATTATGTGCGCTTCAGACTTTCTCCCAACTATGCCATTGCGATGGCGGCGCGGGTCAAGCGCGCGGGGAAGGAATTCGTTGGCGATCAGCGAGAGCTTTACCTGTGCGATGAGCAGATGGATGACGAATCGCCTTATGAGCGGCTTTTGACTGAGGCCATGGCTGGCAGTGACGCTCTTTTCACCAGCAAAGAGGCTATCGAGGCCGCCTGGGCGGTGGTCGAACCGGTCCTTAAGTCGCACCAGCCGGTTCGCCTTTACTCCCCCGGTAGCTGGGGGCCAAAGGAGGCCGATGCGCTCATCGCGACCGATGGCGGTTGGCTTAATCCCGCACGGCAAGGGCCCAGGCTGTGATATGCCGGATTGTCTGAGCGCCTTGCAACGCTATCGGTACAGAGCCTTCATTTCAGCGGAGTAAAATCATGACCGATCAAGCCCGACTCGATCAGCTTTGCATCAATACTCTGCGCACGCTTTCCATTGACGCGGTCCAGAAAGCCAACTCCGGTCATCCTGGTACGCCGATGGGCGCGGCCCCCACAGTCTACTGTTTGTGGCAGCGCTTTTTGCGCTATGACCCGGAAGATCCCAACTGGCCAAACCGCGATCGCTTCGTGCTCTCGGCTGGCCACGCCTCGGCGCTGCTTTACAGTATGCTGTATCTCTGCGGCGTCAAGGCGGCATGGCCCAGCTATCAGGAATCCGACCGGCTGGCCGTGACGCTCGAGGATCTCAAGACGTTTCGCCAGATCAACAGCCGCTGCACGGGGCATCCTGAGTATGGCTGGACTTCCGGCGTGGAGACGACCACGGGCCCGCTCGGGCAGGGGGCGGCGACGAGCGTCGGCATGGCGATCGCCGAACGCTGGCTGGCGGCTACTTACAATCGCCCCGGCCATGACCTGTTCGACTATAACGTATACGCGCTATGCAGCGACGGCGACATCATGGAAGGCGTCTGCGCCGAGGCTGCATCCCTGGCCGGTCACTTGAAGCTTTCCAATCTCTGCTGGATTTACGACGACAACGAGATCACCATCGAGGGCTCGACCCGCCTGACGTTCACGGAGGATGTGGCGGCGCGCTTTTCCGGCTACGGCTGGAATGTCGCTCATGTCAGCGATGCCAATGACCTGGATATGCTGACCCAGTGCTATGAAAAGTTTCTCAATACGCATGAGACTCCCACATTGATTATCGTCCGGAGCCACATCGGCTATGGTGCGCCGAACAAGCATGATACGAAGGAAGCTCATGGCGAGCCGCTAGGGGATGAAGAGGTTAGGCTGGCGAAAATGGCTTATGGCTGGATTCCTGATGCCCGGTTTTACGTGCCGGACGAGGTCCCCGCGCACTTCCGCGATCAGTTTGGGCGGCGCGGCGCGGCGACTCGCTCAAGCTGGGATGAGCAATTTGCAGCTTATCGCCGGCAATTTCCGGATCTTGCCGAGCAGATCGACCGGATGCAGCGCGGCGACTTGCCGGACGGCTGGGACAGCGCCTTGCCGAGTTTTCCCGCCGACGCGAAGGGCATGGCGACACGCGAATCGTCGGGCAAAGTGTTGAATGCGATAGCCGGAAAAGTGCCGTGGCTATTAGGTGGCGCGGCGGACTTGGCGCCATCCACCAAGACTCATTTGAGCGCCGAGCCTGCCGGCGAATTTCAGGCGCCGGGGCAGGGGGGCGATTACAGCGGGCGCAATCTCCACTTTGGCTTGCGCGAGCATGCCATGTGCGCCATCGCCAGCGGACTGTGTCAGTCGAAACTGCGGCCTTACGCGGCGAGTTTCTTCATCTTCACGGACTACTGCCGCGCGGCGGTGCGGCTTTGCGCGATGATGGAACTGCCTGTCGTCTATATCTGGACGCATGACTCGATCAGTCTGGGCGAGGATGGGCCTACCCATCAGCCTGTCGAGCATCTCGCTTCTTTCCGCGCCATGCCGGGCATGGTCCTGATACGTCCGGCGGACGCGAACGAGGTGGTCGAAGCGTGGCGCGTCATCATGCAGATCAGGGATCGCCCCGTCAGCCTGGTGCTGACGCGGCAGGCGCTGCCGACGCTGGACCGTTCGAAATACGCGCCGGCGAGCGGCGTGTCGCGCGGCGCCTATGTGCTCGCCGATGCCGATGGCCAGCAGCCCGATGTGCTGTTGTTAGCGACGGGCAGCGAGGTCTCGCTCTGCGCCACGGCTTATGAGCAATTGAAAGCGGAGGGGATCAAGGCGCGGGTGATCAGCATGCCGTCTTGGGAATTATTCGAAGCTCAGGACCAGGATTATCGGGATAGCGTGTTGCCCCCTTGGGTCAAGGCTCGCGTCGCCGTTGAAACCGCATCCAGCTTCGGCTGGGAGCGCTATACAGGCTGCGATGGAGCGCGGTTCGGCCTGCATGCCTTCGGTTTGTCCGGGCCGGCTAAAGTCGTCGCTCAGCATTTCGGGTTTACGCCGGAAAATATTGTTGCCGCGGCCAAAGAGCAAATCGCACAACATGGCAAAAACAGTGCAGGCGGCCAGGAAAATTAGAGTTGCTAAAAAATATTCCATCCTCGATCACGGCATCTGTCGTTCAGGCAACGGCTGGCGATGCGCACAGCCAATGCGCTTTATCATCATAGGACAGCGTCCCGTCCGCGTATCCATACTCAATCTTTATAAATTTAGCTATTGATTGTCTTAGCTATGTGTATTTATATCATAGACATAAAATCGAGTATTCTTTGAGTTTTCATTGAATACTAAGGATCATTTTAGTCATCCTGACGATAAGGTAATGCATTCCGGTATTTTAAACTATAATTTATTATATCATAGACATATATCAAGCGAGATGGCTATACAATATCTCCAAAGACAGAATTCGTTTCTAAATTAAGTAACTATCAATACACAAACCACTCTATGCACTGTCATAATAATACCGTTGCGAGGATACGAATATGATCGAGATAGATGACGCACAAGGGGAGGGCGGCGGTCAGATGCTGAGAACATCGCTGTCCTTGGCCGCAAGTCTTAAAAAATCGGTATGTATCAAAAATATCAGGCAGGGCAGAAAAAAACCGGGACTGATGCGCCAGCATCTGGCCAGCGTTAATGCCATGGCTGAAATATGCGGTGCGCAGGTTGAGGGCGCGTTTGTGGGTTCCCAGACAATTGAGTTTATACCAGGCGATATTAAAGCCGGCGACTATCATTTTGCGATCAGCAGCGCGGGCAGTAGCACGCTAGTCTTTCAGACTGTACTCCCGGCATTGTTATCGGCTGGAGCCCCTTCTCGGCTGATTCTGGAAGGCGGAACGCATAATCCGATGGCGCCCAGCTTTGATTTTATTCAACACAGTTTTTTACCTGTTCTGAAACAAATGGGTATTGAATTCAATGCCAGAATCGAACGCTATGGCTTTTACCCGGCAGGAGGCGGAAAATGGACGATAACCATTAAGCCCCCTCAAAAATTTCATAGAATCATTCTGGAAAATCAGGGGCCGCTGTTCAGCACTCAGGCAAGGTGCATAGCATCCCGCATACCCGCTCATGTCCTGATCAGAGAGAAAAATCAATTACTAAAAAGGCTGAATTGGCCTGAGGAAAACATTACCTTGGAAACCGTCGAATCTCCAGGGCCTGGAAATATTATTTCGCTTCAAGTGCATTACCCGAATATTACGGAAGTCATCGAAAGCATAGGCGAGCGCGGTATCAGCGCCGAGCATGTGGCGGATAAAGCCGTCGACGAGTTGCAACAGTACCAGCGCATAGGTGCACCTGTTGGCTGTCATCTTGCGGATCAACTCCTGTTGCCATTAAGTCTGGGAGCCGGCGGTTCATTCGTGACAGGCCCTTTATCCGGGCATAGCCGGACCAATATCGCCGTGATTCGGCAGTTCATCGACGTAGAGATTGATGTAGTGGAAATTGAGCCGGACAGACAATGGCGCGTTGTAGTGAATGTATGATCGGAGCCTTGCGCAGCTTAAGCTTAGGGCTAATATTGATGCAATTGGGCTGTACGCTGATAACCGCCGATAAACCCCCTCGTATCACGCCGGAAGCAGGCATTAACCCGGCTTTCGCCATACCCAGCATACGCGAACGCATGATTTATCTGGCTCGTCAGGAATGGATGTTGTTTGGTCAACCTGTAGCCGATTACACTCGACAACCGCCGGTGCTGATTTATCCGTCTGGCGCAATGCACAGTCATGAAACCCAGGCGCCTTTTTTCTCGCGCGTGTTTTTATATTGGTACACTGTTTCGCCATTGCCGATAGTGGGCTATGAGGGCGAGATGCGGCCTTGGTCAGGCGCTTTCATAGTCTGGCTGGCCCGTAGCGCAGGTGTGCCTGAAAGCGATCTTCCATCTACCGTGTTGCACTGGGATTATATCGAGCACGCTCTGTCAGCTGAGAAGAGCGCCCGCTTCATTGCTCGGAATGTGAAGTTCTATTCGCCCAAACCGGGAGATTTGCTTTGCGCGCCTCGCGAAGAGGGCTTCATGCATGAAGTAAATACGTTCATACGACTGCGCCGCGGGCCTTATCACTGCGATATAGTTGTTGATCGCCGGCGGAATGAATTGGACCTGATTGGCGGCAATGTGCTTGATGCGGTTTCCCTGACTCATGCTGCTCTGGATGTTCACGGTTACGTATTGCCCAATGCTGAGCGTCCCTGGCAGGTTGTTATCGAGCAGAGAGATATCGAATCCGAACCTTAATTTTCTGGAGGCATCGGCCAGAATTTTCAATTTTTCTGCCTGATTCTTGTGCTGAATGGCGCGTTTGTTTGAAAATCTGGGCAACACTATTACCCGATCTCGACATCGAGCCTTCTGGCGCAGCGCTATTTCGATCAGGGCCTGATTCTGAGCTACGGTTTCAATCATGCCGAAGCGACGCGCTCTTTCCCCCAGGCATACCATTATGATATGGCAATTGCCTACCTTCAGAAGGCGGTCGAAATTACTACGTCGAGCCAAAAGACTGGTATCTATCGCCGCGGCAGGTGCTCGGTGCAGTACTGCTCGAAGCAGGCAAGGTCGGTACAGCGGAGCAGGTTTACCGACAAGATCTGGTCGAGGGTACCACGCAGACACTCTACATTTAGCTTTTAGGCAATTCATTAAAAATAACAACATTTTTTGCCGAAAACTCAATATGTCTATTTTTGCGCAAAGAACTTAATCGTTAAATGCTGAGTATCAATAAGCCATGATTTATGACCAATATTTTATTATATCATAGACATAATTTGATGATTTAAATCAATCAGAAGGTATCTATCCACATTGATGGCCTTATAAAACCGCTACCGCGATTTTTGATCACAAAATCAGTGCATAATGGAACAATCTGTTCAAAGAAGTGAAAAAATAATTATTTTGTACTAACACATCATTCTTCATTAGTAGTAGAATAATAAACCAGTAAACATCAATTACTGGCTCTTCGTCTAGCGGTAGGACTCTGGATTCTGATTCCAGCTGCCGGGGTTCGAATCCCTGAGAGCCAGCCAATGATTTATCAGACTGCAGCTTCTCGCGCACTGCCGCTATCGATTTCTTTTTCCCATCATCCGCGTAGTCGATCACCAACTACCGCATCGAAAACTACTAAGAATTATTGCAAAGATAACGATAAAATATTGCCCATTTTTTATTTTTTTGCGGTTTTGCTATGTTTTTTGTATCTCATAGATGCGGCGCGAAAACCACGGCGCAGGCGCATATGCGGTGCAAGGGCTAGCGCCCAAATAAAACAACTCTCGAAAAATGCCCAATAACACAGACAAACCTAACAAAACCAAGACAAAGCCAAATCACACCTTTTGTGTAGCCCCGATGCTCGACTGGACAGATAAACACTGTCGTTATTTCCACCGTCTGATTTCAAAACATGCCTTCTTATATACCGAAATGGTCACGACCGGCGCTCTATTGCATGGGGATCGCCATCGGTTTCTACAATTTGATGCAGCCGAGCATCCTGTCGCGTTTCAATTGGGTGGCAGTCATCCCGAAGATCTGGCAAGCTGCGCAAAGATGGTTGAAGACTATGGTTATGATGAAGTCAACCTAAACGTCGGTTGCCCCAGCGACCGGGTTCAGAATGGTCGGTTTGGTGCCTGTCTAATGGCCGAACCGGAGCTTGTCGCCGAGTGCGTGGCAGCGATGCGACAGGCGGTTTCAATTCCGGTGACGGTTAAATCGAGAATAGGCATTGATGAGAGCGATTCTTACGAAGAGTTGCTGCATTTTATATCGACTGTGGTTGATTCCGGCTGCCGCACATTTGTTGTTCATGCCAGAAAAGCCTGGCTAAAAGGTCTGTCACCCAAGCAAAATCGTGAATTGCCACCGCTACGCTATGATATGGTCTATCAATTAAAAAAAGATTTACCGACGCTGGAAATCATACTGAATGGAGGTGTTACTAGACTGGATCAGGCTGAAGAGATTCTGAAGCATGTTGATGGAATCATGGTGGGCCGAGAAGCCTATCATAATCCATATATTCTCGCCGGCGTCGACAGACGTTTTTTTGCCGAATCCCAAGAACCCAGATCGCGCCTGGAAATTGTCATGCTACTGATTCCCTATATTCAGCAGCAACTTAAAATCGATGCACGCCTAAACGATATATCAAGGCATATTCTGGGACTATTTCATGGCGAGCCCGGAGCACGAGGCTGGCGCAGATACATCAGTGAAAATGTCAGTAAACCCGATGCGGACGAAGATGTCATTTTGGATGCATTAAAATTTGTTAATCAATAATGTTATACTAATTAACTATTTTTTATAACTGAGACCGAAACAATGGAAGAGCATTTTTCCAAAATTATCGAAGCAGTCGGTGAAGATTTAAATCGAGAAGGCCTAATCGATACACCTAAACGCGCAGCTAAGGCTTTCAGATTTCTGAACAACGGCTACGGTAAAACGCTGGACGAAGTGCTTAACGGCGCTATCTTTACAGCAGACACCGAAGACATGGTTATTGTTAAGGATATTGAACTGTATTCTTTATGTGAACACCATTTGTTGCCTTTTATCGGCAAATGTCATGTCGGTTACTTACCAAAAGGCAAAGTGCTGGGTTTGTCTAAAATCGCTCGTGTTGTGGACATGTACGCTCGACGCTTGCAAATTCAGGAAAAATTGACCAAACAAATCGCTGATGCGATTGAGATTGCAACCGGCGCCAGAGGTGTTGCCGTGGTTATTGAAGCCAAGCATTTATGCATGATGATGCGCGGCATAGAAAAACAGAATTCGATCATGACGACATCGGTAATGACCGGCGTATTTCGTAAAGAGATTAGTACGCGTTCTGAATTTTTAAATTTGATCAACCGGTAGGCTTTTTTCATGCCACCTCAAAGCGCCACTGCCACCACTAATAAAACAGGCGTTCTGTTGGTGAACCTGGGGTCACCAGCGGCGCCGACCACTTCAGCAGTCAGGCGCTTTCTAAAAGAATTTCTCGGCGATCCCCGCATAGTCAATCTGCCTCGTCCTTTATGGTGGCTGATACTACACTGTTTCATTCTGCCTTTTCGCCCGCGCAGGTCGACGGCCGCTTATCGTAAAATATGGGATAAAAAGGGATCGCCTTTAATTTTTTTGACCCGCCAGTTAACCGGACAAGTCGCTGAACGGTTGAAAGCTAAAGGCATTAGAACAGATTATGCTATGCGCTATGGGGAGCCTTCCATAGCAAGGCAGCTGAACTCTTTCAAAAAACAAGGTATCGACAATCTGATCGTTCTGCCTCTGTATCCCCAGTATTCTTCAACAACAACAGCATCCGTTTATGATGATCTGATCAAGGAACTGAACCAGTGGCGGCATCTGCCCAACTTTCAATTTATCAGCGACTATCACCAGAATGCCCACTACATTGCGGCAGTTGCGGACTCTATTGCGCAAGCCTGGCACAAACAAGAAAAGAACGATCTGTTATTGATGTCTTTCCATGGTTTGCCTGAGCAATTAACCAAATGGGGCGATCCTTATTTTCATCAATGCCATAAAACCGCCGCATTAATTGGCGAAAAACTCAATCTCGACAAAGAGCAATGGCAGGTTGTCTTCCAATCTCGCTTTGGCAGGGCGCAATGGCTTAAACCTTATTGCGCGGAAACATTGCAAAACCTTCCAGAGCAGGGTATTAAAAAAGTTGACGTGGTTTGTCCAGGGTTTGCCGTGGACTGTCTGGAGACTCTGGAAGAAATCGCCATGGAAAATAAAACTCTGTTTTTTAAAGCCGGCGGCGAGGTCTATCGTTATATTCCGGCTCTTAATGACTCAAAAGCTCATGTTGATGCTATAGTTAGGCTACTCGAACAAAAACTTTGAGAATTATCATCATAAGAGGGGTATGATCCAAACTGCGCAATATGCCGCCTAATGCACAGCCTTGCTTTTGCTGTATCGGTGGAGTAGGGGGTTGGTATCTCGAAAAACATCATGCTATTTTGCATTATTGTTGCGGCGATTTTGGTGTTCTCAGTAAAAATAAAGAGCTAAAGTGATGAAAGAAACCATATTACAAAGTTGGCAAGACGCTATTTGGCCTAATGTTCAGTCCAGCAAACCGCTGAAGATCGGCGAGGGCGTCATTGATGAGCGCTCCTTTAATACGATCGAAGTCAACGAGGTGTTTGATGCGGTCAATCATGCCTCAACCTTGGTAGGGCAAGCAGTTCTGTTTCGCTCTCTAACGCAACCCCTGGATGTTCTCGACGATATTAAAGCCAAACAGGAAGCCGTCGAGGAACTTCGCAATAATCCGTCGCTTAAAGATAACATCGAGCGCATCGTGCAAAACGCAGCGGCGCATGAGAAAAACTTTTATTTGCTTTTATTCGGCGAATTCCTCGGGTCCTTTGGCACAGCCAGAGAGGAGCATGAAATCGAGGGGTATGGTTATCTACAGTATAAAAGAGGCATTCGCCTTATGCTTGAGCTGATTGACCAGATTCAAACCAGTGAAGCGCCAAAAAGCCGCTATCTCGAAGGTGTTTTTGAAAAAATAAAAGCTTTCGCGGAAACCCGGCCTTATTCTCTGATGGAGGGGCCGGCTTATATCACTGAAAATGGCATTCGGTCCAAACAGGAGAGAAAAGGCTCTTTTTCTCCAGCCATTATCTTCAGGCCCCGTATCTTTAAACCGCTCTTGATTGCTCTAGTATTCGGTATCATCTGGGTTCTGGCCCATTTGTTCCCAACGGATATGTTCAGGATTTCAGTAGAAGTCATCCCAACCGCTTCCATTTTTTTTATTCCTATTTTACTGGTTTATTTCCCGGTAGTGGGCGGCTTTGACAGGGACAGTTGCATCATTCCGTTAAGAAATGAATTCAAAAGTTCATCGGCGGTGGGCGAAACGCTAGATGCACTGGGGCAACTGGATGAATTGCTTTCATTCATAAAATTTGCCGATGCTTTTGGGGGCAACATGGTCCTGCCGGAACTGGTTGAGGCCGACCATCACCGCATCAATCTCGTTGATGCCAGAAATCCGGTTCTGGGCAAGGAAAACCCTCATTACGTTGGTAACAATTTTGTTTTGGAGGACGACAAACTGGTTCTTGTAACGGGGCCTAATAGCGGCGGTAAGACTGCATTTTGCAAAACCATTACTCAAATTCAATTGCTGGCGCAAATAGGCTGTTATGTGCCAGCCAAATCCGCAATTCTTACCGTGGCCGATAGAATTTTTTATCAGGTACCGGAAATTAGCCACTTGGATGACGGGGAAGGGCGCTTCGGTACTGAACTGAAAAGAACTAAAGACATATTTTTGGCAACCACGGCTAAAAGTTTGGTTGTGTTGGATGAATTATCCGAAGGCACGACTTTTGAGGAAAAGATGGAATCTTCCTCCAATGTGCTTAACGGATTTTATCGAAAAGGCAACAGCACCATATTAATTACTCATAATCATCAGCTTGTCGATAATTTTGTTAGCCAGGGTATTGGTTTGCCCCGGCAAGTTGAATTTGCCAACGATGCACCTACCTATAAACTTATCCCCGGCATTTCCCGCATTAGCCATGCTGACCGCGTTGCTAAAAAAATAGGATTTTCCAAGGAAGACATAGACAACTATCTGTCAGATTCCAGATAAAAAAACTGCACTGCATCTGGTAGAGCAGTCAAGTTTTTACTATCCTTTAATGGCGACAAATTAATATTCGAATTTCTCGCAAAAGCCCCACTGATGTGGGTGGGGCTATATTGCTTGCAAAAATTGCTGCGTGCGCCGTTTTAAATCTGACTAGGGAAAATAACAAAAATGATGAGAGTCACTGTTGTTTTATTGTTTACCTTGCTTACTTCCAATCAAGTGTTGGCAGATGTCTATAAATACGTCGATCCTGATGGGCATGTCTATTATACGGATGACCCTAAAAACAGCCTCTATAAGCGCATTATTCGAACTAGACCCAAGAGTTATTCAAAGGCATTGCCTTTTATGAGCGTCAATAAGAAAAAATATGCGGACATGATAGCCCAGGCTGCTGCCAAGCATCAGGTTGATGCGAAATTGGTGCATGCTGTCATTCAGGCGGAATCTGCTTATGATGCTACCGCCGTTTCATCTGCCGGTGCGGTAGGGTTAATGCAGTTGATGCCAGATACTGCAAGGCGTTATGGAGTTATAGACCGCCGCGATCCCGATCAGAATATCGATGGCGGAACCAGATACTTAAAAGACTTGCTGAAGATGTTTGATTCGAATTTAGACCTGGCCGTAGCGGCCTACAATGCCGGCGAAAATGCTGTAATAAAGTATCACAACTCAATTCCGCCGTACCCCGAAACGCGTAATTACGTAAAACAAGTATTGGCACTCTATAACAGATAAATATTTTATGGCGGAAATTACTGCAAATTGCTTGGTTCAAGATAGTCCCGAGTTGTTTTCTTTGCCTGATATCTATTTTCAGCTTCGCGAAATGATCAGCAGTCCCCGTTTCTCGACGAATGATGTCGCTTTGGTTATAGCCAAGGACCCGGCATTGAGCGCGCGAGTGCTGAAAATCGTCAATAGTTCTTTTTATACCAATCAGGCAAGAATCGATACGATTTCCCGAGCAGTAACCATAATGGGCAGCGAGAATCTGCGCCATTTGGTTTTTGCAACAACAATAGTTAATTCATTCAACAAAATCCCGAATGACTTGATGGATATGACGGCTTTTTGGCTGCGCAGCCTCAATTGTGCGGTAATAGCTCGGTTACTGGCTAAAAAAAGTGCCGTGTTGCATTGCGAGCGATTGTTCCTGACCGGCTTATTGCATGATATAGGCTCACTGGTTCTATACACCAAATTACCAGGTAAATCGCTTCAGGTTTTGCTGGCAGCCGATCACAATCGCTGTCTTGTGGCTGATCTGGAGCAGGAAATCATAGGCTTTACCCATGCCGATGTTGGGGCAGAGTTGATTAAATTGTGGGGACTGCCTGATTCATTATCTGAAGCAATACTATATTATTTGACTCCTGAAAAAGCTCAGATTCACAAACTCGATACCCATTTATTATTCCTGGCTACTCGCTTAACAGATGCCGCCCAGCAAAATAAGTCCATACAGGAAATGCTGGCGGAGGTTTCCGATGAGACCTTGTCCATAGTCAGGCTTGGTGAATCGCAAATCACTGAAGTGACAAAGCAAGCCGACAGGGAGTTTGAACAAATGTTCGAATTAATAGCGGTCGATAAGCGCTTTCACTAGAGCACATACACTCCAAATTTTTCCAATAAGGAAATTAATTTAATTAATGGCAAACCGGTCAAGGCATTTGGATCGTCACCTTGAATTTTTTCAAACAACGCGATCCCTAAGCTTTCAGATTTAAAGCTGCCGGCACAATCGTAAGGCTTCTCAAGATCGACATAATGCTCGATTTGTCGGTGCGTTAATGTTTTAAAGAAGACTGTGCAGACATCCAAATCAGTCATGCAATGCATTGTACTGCTGTTTATAATGCAGATGCTGGTAAAAAATGTAACGGTATTGCCTGATGCGGCCTGGAGCTGCTCAATTGCTTTGGCTCGATTGCCCGGCTTATGCAGTTGTTTGCCGTTTATCACGGCGACTTGATCTGAGCCGATAATAAGATGATCAGGATGCTGTTCACATAGTGCTTGCGCTTTTGATTTTCCTAAACGCACGGCAAGAGCTTCCGGCGCTTCATTCGCTAGCGGTCTTTCATCGACTTCAGAACTGAAAGCTTTAAAATCCAAATGAAGTTTTTTCATCAAAACCTGTCTATAAGGAGAACTTGACGCGAGAATTAAGTTATTGATTTTCATGTTGGCAATTGTTGTAAGTTTGACGAAGTTATTGATTCCAGATATTATTGTATAGTTATGTTAGATCGATTGCCTGAATATATAGACCCTTTACAACTCGCCGATAAACGAGCTGAATTAAAGGGCGAAATACCTTTAAACAGCATGGATCGTTTAGCGGAAACACTGCTGGGCGATGCCGGGTCTGTTGCTGTTGATCTTTTTTTTGGACGGGAAGGAAGACTGGCCAAAATTGAGGGACACATAGAGGCGATTCTGGAACTTGAATGTCAAAACTGTTTACAGGCTATGGAATGGCCCGTCAGTGCCGACATCAAACTGGGTATTGTTACCTCAATAGATCAAGCAGATAGATTGCCCGAAGATTATGAACCGTTATTGATCAAAGAGGAGAAAATTCTTCTTAAGGATATTGTTGAGGACGAGTTATTACTTGCCATACCAACTTTTCCAAAACATCAGCACGTTTGTGCAGTGCCTGATGCTGACTATAACAAGGAAGCTTCATTATCCAATGAGAAGCAGTCACCTTCCGAAAATCCTTTTTCCATCTTAGCCAAACTTAAAAAAACTGGAGATTTATAATGGCAGTACAAAAAAGTAAAGTATCACGTTCAAGACGTGGTCAACGTCGTTCTCATGATGCTTTGACCGGCAGAGCATTATCTCAAGACCCGATGACAGGTGAAACTCATTTACGACACCATGTCACTCCAGATGGTTTTTTCAAAGGTCGCCAAATTGTAACGACTGGCGACGAAGATTAATCAATCTTTCTCCCTTTTAGAATGATGATATGCCGAATCCGGCCGGGTTCGGCTTTTTTCAATAACTCCGGAGTCATTCGTAAGCGTGAGTTTAACCATTTCGATTGATGCAATGGGCGGGGATTATGGTCCTGAAGTAACCATTCCAGCATCATTGGATTGTTTAAAAAGCAATCCAGACTTAAAACTGATTTTAGTGGGCGACGAAACTGTTTTAAAACAACAGTTGGCACAAGCATTAATTGATTTCAAGGATAGGCTCACTATTCAGCACGCATCGCAATGCGTCGGCATGGATGAGTCACCTTCCAAAGCGCTGAAAAACAAGAAAGACTCATCGATGCGGGTGGCCATCAATCTGGTCCGTGACGGGCAAGCCGATGCCTGTGTTAGCGCCGGCAATACCGGAGCATTAATGGCGACTGCCCGTTTTGTTCTGAAAATGATTCCAGGCGTTGATCGCCCTGCCATTATTTCTACTTTGCCATCAATTTATGGGCATACCCACGCGCTTGATCTCGGAGGTAATGTTGACTGTAGTGCCGAGCATCTTTTTCAGTTTGCCGTTATGGGTACTGAACTGGTTAAAGCCGTGGAAAACATTGAGTACCCGAAAGTCGGCCTGTTAAATATCGGCGAGGAAGATGTAAAAGGTAATGAGCAGGTTAAGGCGGCGGCAAAATTACTGGAAAGCTCATCGTTAAACTATATCGGTTATGTAGAAGGTGACTCTTTAAATGCGGGAAATATTAAAGTTGATCTGATCGTTGCCGACGGTTTTGTCGGGAACGTTGCGCTGAAATCGATCGAAGGCGCGGCTAAAATGATCGGGACCGCGCTTAAAGAAGCCTTTGGCAGAAATATTTTGACCAAGTTGGCGGGATTGCTTGTTTACCCGGTCCTTAAGTCATTCAAAAAACGCATAGATCCGCGGCTCTATAATGGCGCCAGTTTTCTAGGACTGCGCGGACTGGTCATTAAAAGTCATGGCGGAGCCGATGTTTTGGCTTTTAAAACGGCCATTCATCTTGCCGAAGTAGAAATCAAAAAAGATGTTATCAGAAAAATAAGCGAGCAAGTTGAACAGACTTTGGCCAGGAGAGAGAGCGCATGACCCGCTATTCAAAAATAATCGGTACCGGTGGATATTTGCCAGAAGAAGTTCGCACTAATGATGAAATATCGCAAACTGTTGATACATCCGACAGTTGGATTTATGAACGTACCGGCATTAAAAGCCGCCGAATCGCGGGGCCAAATGAAACGGCTTCCAGCATGGCGGAAATCGCGGCGAGACAAGCCATAGATGCAGCTCAAATTGATCCTGAGGAAATTGATTTAATTATTGTAGCAACAGGCACACCTGACCGCGTTTATCCTAGTACAGGTTGTCTTTTGCAGCAGCGTTTGGGCATTAAAAATTGTGTGGCTTTCGATATACAAGCAGCTTGCTCAGGTTCAATTTTTGCCTTAAGCATTGCTGATCAATACATTAAAACGGGCGCAGCCAAGAAAGTGCTTGTTGTTGGTTCTGAAATCTGTTCGCGCATTGTCGACTGGACCGACCGTGGCACCTGTATTCTATTCGGTGACGGTGCAGGCGCCTTGCTACTTGGCTCTTCAAGTGAACCCGGTATTTTATCAACACTTATTCATTCCGATGGAGAATATGAGGATCTGCTTTATTGCCCAAACCCCCAGGCAGCTACCGAACTTAATAAAGATGAAGCCGGTTACATCAAAATGCGCGGCAATGAAGTATTTAAGGTCGCTGTGAATACATTGGGCCGTATTGTCGATGAAGCACTGGAGGCCAACAATATGCAGAAATCCGATGTGCGCTGGCTAGTTCCTCATCAGGCCAATATACGCATTATTGCAGCAACGGCGAAAAAATTAAAAATGCCCATGGATCACGTTGTTTTAACCCTTGAAAATCAGGGCAATACATCCTCTGCTTCAGTGCTTCTCGCGTTAAATGAAGCGGTTCGTGACGGCCGCATTCAGCGTGGGCAAGTAGTGTTGCTTGAAGCATTTGGCGCAGGATTCACATGGGGCTCCGCGTTAATTAAATACTAAGAACAAGCGTATCAATGAATAAGCAAAATTATAATTTGGCTTTTGTTTTTCCAGGGCAAGGTTCCCAATCTGTGGGCATGATGTCACCACTGGCCGAGAGCTATCCGGAAGTAAAGCATATCTTTGAACAGGCATCCGATGCACTAGGTAAGGATTTATGGTCTATTGTATCTTCAGGACCTGAAGAAGCACTTAACCAGACCCACAATACGCAACCCGTCATGTTAGCTGCCGGTGTCGCCATCTGGAAAGTCTGGTGCAAGCAAAGTGAGATCCGTCCGGCTTGGGTGGCCGGCCACAGCCTCGGCGAGTATACCGCACTGGTTTGTTCGGAAGCGATGTCCTTTGAAGACGGAATAAAATTGGTTTCGGCAAGAGGCCGATTAATGCAGGAGGCCGTGCCCGCCGGTGTTGGCGCTATGGCGGCAATTTTAGGACTTGAAGATCATCAGGTTGTTAAAGTGTGCGCCGATGCGGCGGAAAACGAAGTTGTTTCGGCAGTTAACTTTAACGCCCCAGGACAGGTTGTTATTGCCGGGCATACAGCGGCTGTTGAAAGAGCGATAGCGGCTGCAAAAGAAGCTGGTGCTAAACGGGCAGTACCGCTACCGGTCAGTGTTCCATCTCACTGTGCATTAATGCAATCAGCGGCCGAGAAACTGAGCGAACAATTGCAAGATATAGCCATTAACTTGCCGAAAATGACATTGATCCACAATGTGGATGTTGCCGCGCACACTGCGCCGGAAGTCATTAGAAACATACTGAAGGAGCAACTCTATAAGCCTGTCCGCTGGGTTGACAGCATTAAGTTCATGCACGATCAAGGCGTTACCCGCTTTGTTGAGTGCGGTCCTGGCAAGGTATTGATTGGATTGAATAAACGTATCGTTAAAGATGCCGAGCATATGGCTATATATGACCCGGAGACTTTAAATAAAGTATTGGAGCAGTTAAATGACTAAGCAAGTAGCGTTAGTGACAGGCGCCAGTCGTGGTATTGGCAAAGCAATCGCCGAAAGATTGGCCGAGGACGGTTTTTTTGTAGTCGGCACGGCAACTTCTGATAACGGTGCCGATTCAATTTCCTCTTATCTCGGTGAAAAAGGCAAAGGCTTAAAGCTTGATGTGGCTAATCCTGAATCAATTGCTGAAGTTGTCAAAACAGTTACTGAAGAATATGGTGCGCCCACAGTATTAGTCAACAATGCAGGCATTACGCGCGACAACCTGCTCATGCGCATGAAGGATGATGAGTGGGATGAAATTATCAATACGAACTTGACTTCAGTTTTTCGCATGAGCAAAGCCGTGCTACGCGGCATGATGAAAGCGAAAACAGGGCGCATCATCAATATATCGTCTGTGGTAGGAGCTACCGGCAATGCGGGTCAGGCAAATTATGCCGCTGCAAAGGCTGGCATGATCGGTTTCGCCAAATCCATGGCAAAAGAAGTGGGTTCCCGCAATATCACCATCAATACAGTAGCGCCCGGGTTTATTGATACTGACATGACTAAGGAATTAGGTGCGGATATTAAAAATTCCTTGTTAGCCTCCATTCCTCTGGCTCGTCTTGGCGAAGCCAAGGAAATCGCCCATGCCGTCTCATTTTTGGCTTCAGAAGGTGCCGGGTATATTACCGGTGAAACCATTCATGTAAACGGCGGCATGTTTATGCCTTAATATTGTGAGATTTTTGTAATATAAAGTATAATTCCCCCGCCGTCTGGAATTGCCGGAGACGGGATTTCTAGTAAAGTTAATAACAATACTATTGTAAGTTTCTAACCAAATACTAATGAACTTACATTGTTTGAGGATAATAATTATGAGTAACATTGAAGAACGAGTAAAAAAAATTGTAGCAGAGCAATTGGGCGTTAAAGAAGATATCGCTACTGATGCTTCATTTGTAGATGATCTTGGTGCTGATTCTCTGGATACAGTTGAACTCGTTATGGCTCTTGAGGAAGAATTCGAATGTGAAATTCCAGACGATGAAGCTGAAAAAATTACAACTGTTCAACAAGCTATCGATTACGTAGAAAAAAACGCGGGCCAATAATCTGCTTTTTTAGTGGATGAACCCCCTTCGTTCATCCACTAACCAGTACAAAGTCTTTAATCCCTCCCTATACATTTCTTACGGTACATTACATTGAGCAAACGTCGAGTCGTAATAACTGGATTAGGCGCTGTCACGCCTTTAGCTAACACTGTCGCAGAAACCTGGGACAGTATTATCAACGGTAGAAGCGGCATTACTCCAATTGATTCTTTTGACATTTCTCCATTTGCCACTACCTTCGGTGGCGTCATAAGAAATTTCGACATTACTCAGTATATTCCCGATAAAGATGCCAAACGTATGGATGCTTTCATTCATTATGGTATCGCAGCCGGTTGCCAGGCTATTGAGGATTCGGGCATTGAAGTCACCGAAGCTAACGCTGAGCGTATTGGGGTGGCAATTGGTGCCGGCATAGGCGGGATTACCGGAATTGAGGAATGTTATGCGACTTATGAAAAAGGCGGCCCACGCCGTATTTCGCCCTTCTTTGTGCCGGGTAACATTATCAATATGATTTCAGGCAACCTTTCGATCAAATATGGATTGAAAGGCCCTAACTTCGCTATCGTTACTGCTTGTTCAACAGGTACGCATAATATCGGTGATGCCGCACGTTTAATTAAATACGGTGATGCTGACGTCATGGTTGCTGGCGGTGCGGAACGATGCACAACCTCGCCTACGGCCATGGGCGGTTTTGCCTCGGCAAAAGCCTTATCGCGTCGCAATGATGATCCCCAGGCGGCAAGTCGCCCGTGGGATAAAGATCGTGATGGTTTCGTATTGAGTGATGGTTCTGGCGTGGTTGTTCTTGAAGAACTGGAGCATGCGAAAGCGCGCGGCGCAAAAATTTACGCGGAAGTGGTCGGCTATGGCATGAGCGGCGACGCATATCATATCACTACGCCTTCTGTAGGGGGCGAAGGGGCTGCTCGTTGCATGCGAAATGCCTTGCGTGATGCCGGCTTGAACGCGGATCAAGTTGATTATATTAATGCTCATGGCACCTCGACGCCTGCCGGTGATATAGGAGAAACCCAGGCAATGAAAGCAGCTTTAGGCGAACATGCCTATAAAGTTGCCGTTAGCTCAACAAAATCCATGATAGGGCATTTGTTAGGCGCTGCCGGCGGCATTGAGGCAGTGCTCACTGCCTTGAGTATCAAAAACCAGATTGCTCCTCCAACTATCAATTTGGAGAATCAGGATCCTGAATGTGACCTTGATTATGTGCCAAATACAGCCAGAGACATGAAAATCGATATAGCCATATCCAACTCATTCGGTTTTGGCGGCACTAACGGATCCATAGTTTTTAAACGTTACGAATAACGTTACATTAAATATGTGATGCTTCTTGCTGATGATTCTTGTAAATGGTGCACGCAAGCAGCATATCGAAATATCTGATCGCGGCTTTCAATATGGCGACGGATTATTCGAAACAATAGAAGTTAGAAACGGACAACCTGTATTTCTTGACCGGCATTTAAGGCGCTTGAATGCAGGTTGCCATCGTCTCCGTATTCCCAGTCCGGATCCTGGACTGATTACTGCTGAAGCTTTCGAACTTTGCAAAGGCTCGAGCTTGGCTGTACTCAAATTGATTGTGACTCGAGGATCAGGCGGGCGGGGCTATCGCCAGCCAGATTTGATTCAGCCTACCCGGGTATTAAGTCTTCATCCTTATCCCGATTATCCTCCCGCATACAGAGAGCAGGGCATTACCGCCCGTTTCTGCGATACTCGTTTAGGGCTAAATCCATCATTGGCGGGAATCAAACACATGAATCGACTCGAGCAGATACTGGCACGAGCTGAATGGGATGATCCGGCTATTCAGGAAGGAATTATGCTGGATGTCAATGATCATATTATCGAAGGGACAATGACTAATCTTTTTTATGTCAAGAATGGTTCAGTGTATACCGCGCCATTGTCCCAGTCGGGTATTGCCGGCATTATGCGCGGTATTATTATTGAAATCTTATCAAATGATAAGATTTCAATAATTGAAAGATTGTTTGATAAAAATGAATTTTTACTGGCTGATGAAATCTTTGTCAGCAACTCTATCATTGGTTTATGGCCAATCAATCAAATCGAAAATAAGCATTTCTCAGTAGGCCCAATAACAAGACAAATACAATCTAGTCTCGACAGACTCAAAAGCGAGGCAGAGGCGTCTTTGCCATGACCAATAAAATTATCGGATTTACATTTGTATTATTGATCTTCGTCTTTACAGGTGGATGGACGTGGATGAATTATCAGAGAGCTTTAAAAAATCCAGTCGTGCTCGACAAGTCAGTTTATGTAGACATTGAAAAAGGCGACTCATTAGACCGGATCACTGATAAGTTAGTCGAGCAAAATGTGGCGATTAAACCGTTCTGGTTTAAAGTCATCGCTTACACAAGCGAATCAGCCAAAAAAATTAGAGCCGGGGAATACGAATTAACGCCCAATTTAAGTATACCGGAAATATTAACTTTATTTGTTCAAGGGAAAACAAAGCAATATGCGATTACTTTCCCTGAAGGGTGGAGCTTTAAGGATATATTGCGGGAAGTCCAGAAAAATCCTTACCTTGACCATACCTTAAACAGCGCCGATCTTGAGGCTTTAATGCTGAAATTCGGAACAGATGTGAAGCATCCTGAAGGCATGTTTTTTCCAGACACTTATTTCTTTGAAAAACATATGTCTGATGTTTCTTTATTAAAAAGAGCCTACAACAAGATGCAACAGGTATTGCAACAGGAGTGGTTCAATAAAGCCGAAAATCTGCCTTTCAAAAGTCCATATGAAGCATTGATTCTCGCTTCAATTGTAGAGAAGGAAACTGCGGTAATTGAAGAGAGACCTTTAATCGCTGGCGTATTTATTCGCCGACTTGAAAAAGGAATGTTGTTGCAAACAGATCCTACTGTAATTTATGGCATGGGTGATCATTATAAGGGTAATATCACTTACGATGACTTAAAAAACACCACTCCTTACAATACTTATGTTGTTAAAGGCTTGCCGCCCACTCCGATAGCCATGCCAGGACAAGATGCCATCTATGCAGCCTTGCATCCTGATTCCGGCAACAGCCTTTATTTTGTATCTCGAGGCGATGGCACGCATATCTTTTCGTCAACATTAAGAGACCACAACCAAGCGGTTGATACTTTCCAAAGGAAAAAAAATGACTAGGGGGAAATTCATTACCTTGGAAGGCGGAGAAGGTGTAGGCAAGACCACGAATCTGGCTTTTGTAAATAACTATTTACGAGATTATGGCATTGACGTCGTTGTTACTCGCGAACCCGGCGGTACCCCATTGGCTGAAAAGATACGCCAGTTACTATTGGATTCGAGCAGTGAGACTATCTCGGAATCTGCTGAATTGCTGCTGGTGTTTGCAGCAAGAGCACAACACATCAAGCATGTGATTGAGCCGGCACTGTCACAAGGGAAATGGGTGCTCTGCGATCGCTTCACTGATGCAACTTATGCATATCAAGGCGGTGGACGAGGCATGAATATCAACACTATTGAATGGCTGGAAAATCACGTGCAAGGTACACTAAGGCCTGACTTGACATTGTTGCTTGATGCTCCTGTTGAAATAGGCATTGAAAGGGCAAGAGAGCGAGGAAAACTTGACCGTTTTGAGGCCGAAAAGATCGATTTTTTTGAACGGGTCAGGCAGTCTTATTTAAGACAAGCCGAGCTTTACCCTGATCGGATCAAACTTATTACAGCGAATCAGCCACTAAGCAATGTGCAAAATATACTCATTGATGTGCTCAGGCCATTAATAAAATGACATTGCCATATCCACTATTGCCCTGGCTAAAGCTCAACTGGGAGCATATCTACAGTTATATTGCCCAGAAACGCATCCCTCAAGCTTTGCTTATTACCGGGAATAGAGGGCTTGGTAAGCAGCATTTAGCCAATCAATTCGCTTTTGCATTGCTTTGCGCAAATCCACAGGCCGATGGTTTATGTTGCGGTTCTTGTGATAGCTGTAAATTACTGAGCGCTGAAACGCATCCGGATTTTATTAATATTCAGCCTGAGGAAATCGGCAAAAACATTACCATCGGCCAAATCCGCAATTTAATTATACAACTGACCTTAAAACCTCAATTTGAGGCTTATCGTGTCGTTATTGTCAGTCCTGCCGACCAAATGAACAATGCTGCGGCCAATGCCTTTTTAAAATGTCTGGAAGAACCCACCGAGCGCACTATCATTGTCTTGCTTACGGACAAACCGGCAAAATTACCGGCCACTATAGTTAGTCGATGCCAGAAGCTGATAGTTAATACGCCTGCCAAAGATATGACGATTGCTTGGCTTAAGCAGCAAAATATTAAAGAAAACATGGATTTGTTATTCGGACTGGCTAGAGGAGCGCCATTATTGGCCCAACAATATGCGAATGAAGGCTACATCAGCATGCGCCATGAATGTTTCAAGGCGTGGATGGGTATAGCAAAACAGCAATGCAATCCTGCCATTGTTGCTGAAGATTGGCATAAACTGCCCGTTTCTCCATTGCTGTTCTGGATTACATCCTGGATTATTGATTTAATCAAATGTTTTCATCCTGCAAAAATTGAAAATTTATATAACCCGGACTTGGCCAAGTCCTTGAAAGAACTGTCTCAACAGCTAGAATTAAAAAGAGTCTACAAGCTGTACGATTTATTATTGGCGACTCGCCAGCGACTGGATTCTCCGATCAATAAACAATTGATGTTTGAAGAGATCTTAATAAAATGGTCTGAAATTAATTTGAGCAAATAATACCATGACAGAATCATCCCCCAGACAAGGTATATTGTCACTTTCAATCAAAGATAAAAACGCTTTATATGCGGCTTACATGCCTTTTGTGCTCAATGGCGGTTTGTTTATTCCAACCAGTCGGGAATACAGAATGGGCCAGGAAGTGTTTATGCTGTTAAATTTAATGGAAGAAACTGAACGGCTTCCCATTGCTGGAAAGATAATCTGGAAAACACCTCCCGGGGCGGAGGGGAATAGAGCAGCAGGCATTGGCGTGCAATTCAGTGATCAAGACGGCGGCATGGCGCGCAATAAAATAGAAACCTATTTAGCAGGCGCTTTAGGTTCTGATCGATCAACCCATACCATGTAATTCATTCGATGCTTATTGACTCTCATTGCCACCTGGACCGTATTGATCTGGAACCGTATCAACAAGATTTCTCCTGTTTCATGAAGGATGCAGAGAATAATCAAATTGAGCATATGCTGTGCATTGCCATTGATTTGGAATCCTATCCGGCTATGCATGATCTGGTTTCTGATTATTCTCAAATATCACTCACTGTGGGGGTTCACCCTAATGTTAACAGTGGTAGGGACCTTAGTGTTGATGAACTTGTCGCTTTAGGTCAAGAAAAAAAAGTTATTGCGATAGGGGAGACCGGTCTAGATTATTTTCGTAGCGAAGGCGATCTTAGCTGGCAATGCCAACGGTTCAGGAACCACATCGCCGCAGCCAAAATTCTAAAAAAACCGCTGATTATTCATACGCGCGAATCAAAGCAGGATACATTGCGTATTTTGGAAGAGGAAAGCGCTTGTGATGTGGGCGGAATTATTCATTGTTTTACTGAAGACTGGGATTTTGCCAGAAAAGCATTGGATTTAGGCTTTTACATTTCTTTTTCTGGTATTGTGACGTTTAACAGTGCTAAAGAAATCAAGGAAGTGGCAAAAAAAATACCTGCGGACTGCTTTCTTATCGAAACTGATTCGCCTTACTTAGCGCCGGTTCCCTTTCGAGGAAAGCCAAATTATCCCACCTATGTACGCTATGTAGCTGAACATATAGCAGAATTAAGAAACACAAGTTTTCAGCAGATAGCGAAACAGAGCACGGAAAATTTCAAAAGGCTTTTTATATCTTTTACTTAAAATCAGCAGGTATGGCTAAAATATTGCAAACCCTGACCTTTTGCGTGCCGACCGGCTCATGCCATTGGCGCGTGGGTGGATTAGGCCATGATGGATAAGCCTTCAAGGAATATCTGCCGCTCGCAGTTGGGGCCGACCTTGAAGCTGGTCGATATCATCTGTTAAATACCTGTCGACCTATAGTCCTGAACTTTTTCAGGCATTCAGGTTATGTTCTGAGCTATAAATTATCTAGCTCCTATAATGAGCGGTTTCTGAATTTCAAAAAATGAAGACTACGTAGCTTCAGATATTTAATTAAAATTTCCACCTGTTGCAATACTTCTTTTAGCAATAGCCAAATCGTATTATAGCTAATTTGCCTATAAATACGAAAATTTTGCCTGTTTTTTTAGATAATTAGTGTCAAAAATGGCCTTTTAATTCAGTCATGCGACTTTTCCTGTTAGAATAAACGTTAATTCCTTCTATATTTATTTATCGAAATAGACTAAAAGATCTCATCATATTTGAATATGAAAGGACAAGAAATTTAATTATATAAATATTTATATAGCAATTGCTCAATAACTGTCATCCATGTGATGATGTTAGAGAACTAAAAGAGAAATGGATGGCTATGTCAAAAAGAGAAGAAATAGGAAATCATTACTCACAATATTTCCAAATGGTCAATGTTAATACAAAGAAATTAAAAAACATTGCCTATAAATTACGATACAGTGTATTTCACGAGGAATATGGCTATCATAATTTAGGTAATTCACTTAATAAAAATATGGAAATTGATGAATATGATGACTATTCTTTACATAGTTTGTTATTCCATAAACCAAGCAACCAAGCTATTGGTTATATAAGACTAATTCCTCATACAGAAAAATATAGAAAACCATTACCGATCGAAAAATATTACCGAGAATCCTTTGATTTGAGTAACACCTGTTTGGATAAAATGAAAGGAGTCAACACAGGTGAACTTTCGCGGATGGCCATTATTTCATCCTTCAGGCAGCGAGTGTCTGATCGTAATATGGAGCAAAAATATGAATCTGAAACTGACAGAATTTTAGAATATCAAAATACACGCTTTCCAATCAATTACTTGCCGATGTGTCTCATGTTATCGGCAATGCATTTTGCATTTAAAGAAAACATGGAATATGGCTTTGCCATGATAGAACCGCGTTTTGCAATTTTATTGCGCCATTTTGGTGTGCAGTTTGATCAAATAGGAAAACCTGTCGAATGCTTTGGAATAAGGGCGCCTTATGTATTTTACAGGGAAAATACCTACAGAAATTTAATACCGGAATTTCGCAGTCTGTTTGATAAAATAAGCGATGATTTAAGTGTATGTAATAAGAATACGACTCATATAAATGCAAAATAAAATTAAGAAGAAAAGCAGATTCCTGAGTCTTACTTGGAAAGCAATTTTAGCTGTAAGCATAGCCATTCTAACATCTTCAGGTAGTGTTTTTATATTTGGTAATCTAACGTTAGAAAAAAACTATACTCAAGAACGAGACAGGGTTCATCGTTTTTATCAACAAGCATTCAATAGTATTCTGCAGCAATCAAAGCTTGATCAAATTGACATTACATGGATCATCCCGGCCATCATTAGCCTTGATTTATCGTCTCAACAGGCGTTAAAGCAAATAGAAAAAATTATTAATGCCAATTGGTTCAAGATAGAACTTGAGTCTGATATCAAATCTGCCTATTTATTTTCAAAAAAAGGAGATTTATTGAATAGTTGGGGGGATACAGTGCTGAATAAGGATATTTTTTCGCCATGGCTTAATTACGTATTTGAAAATGAAGAGCCTTTTGAAAGAATTCTCTGCAATATCAATTGTGTGCAATATAAAGCTTATCCTTTTCTCCATAATGGAGAATTTGCCGGAGTATTTATATTTGGAAGAGATCTGGTGGATATGGTATTAAGAATGAAAGCCATTACCGGAAAGGAAATTGGGATTATAGTACAGAGTAATGAAAATAAAACAATCTCAACAAAGCCTGTTCTTGATAAATGGTCAAAAGCTATTATTGCATTAACGGAATATGAAAAAAGCTTTCCACTTTTGTTAGCTGTCATGACTAAATTTCCAGATGGCTTGCCGGCAAAATATGCACGTTTTGAATATAATAATAATGATTATGAAATAATTGTTTTTCCATTTAGTAATGATAATAGCACTGCTGATCTTATTATTATTGATAATTTAAGTGAAGAATTAATCGATATTAATAAATCATCAATGTTATATGCGCTAAGTGGCATAATAAGCTTAATCTTAGCGGGTTTAATTCTGTTGCTTTTGCTGATTAAACCGATGAGGCGTCTGAATGCATTTATAGCTTTACTCCCCTGGATAGCCAAAAAAAATTATTTGAAAGTAAATGAAATCATGCCAGTTGCCTCTGGTCATAAATTATTTAACGATGAAATTGATATATTAAATAATGCTACACAAGATTTGATTCTTACGTTAAAAAGCTTAGATAGAGATGTCGATTTGCGCACACAACGATTGGCGGAACGGAGTGTTGAACTGCAGCAGGAAAAAAATCTGGTTTCCAATATACTTAATACTGCTCAAGTTATTATTATTATAATTGATAATAACGGAAGAATTGTAATGAGTAATAAATATGCCGAGAAACAGATAGGTTATAATGAAAATGAATTAAAGCAGCAATTATTCATTGACCTGGTTTTCGGCCATGAGGATATAAAAACCATATCCAACGCTATTGAAGAAATATCTAATCAGCAACGAAGAACTTTTCGCTACGAATGTATTATATTTTCATCTAAAGGAAATGAATTATATATTTCATGGTTTTTTACTCTTATAAAAAATAATAAAAAAACAGAAATATTATCTGTTGGCCTGGACTTGACTGAACGTAGAATTACAGAAAAAAAATTATCATGGCTTGCGGATCATGATCCGTTGACTAATTTGTATAATCGGCGCCGGTTTGATCAGGAATTGACACATGCACTGACCATTGCTACTCGATATAATCAAAAAGGAGCTCTTATTCTTTTTGATATAGACCAATTCAAAAATATTAACGATAGTAGCGGTCATAATGTAGGTGATGAATTATTGATTAAAGTGGCTGAAAAACTGCTTTCAATAATTCGTGATACTGATATTGTCGCTAGATTAGGCGGCGATGAATTCGTAGTAATTTCCTATTGTATTGATCAGGAACATGCGGAGAAAGTGGTACAGAAAATATGTAGCGAGATTGCTACAGTTAAGGTTACGGTTAACAATATCGATTTAGGAGTAACTATCAGTGCTGGTATGCTGATTTTTCCGGCTCCCGGTTTCTCTCCTCAAGAGTTGATGGCGACTGTAGATATTGCGATGTACAAAGCAAAACAGATGGGCAGAGGAGGGTGGTGTCTTGCGTCTATGGAGGATTTAGCCAGGGATGAAATACGACATAGAGTAAATTGGAAGGCAAAAATTGAAAAGGCGTTAGAAGAAGATCGATTTATTCTTTATTATCAGCCTATCATGAGAATAACTGATAGAAGTATATCCCATTATGAATGTCTGTTACGAATGCTTGATGAAAATGGGGAGATTATTCCACCAGGCATGTTTACCGGTATTGCCGAACATTTCGGACTGATCACCAAGATTGATCAAAGAGTCATTGATCTTGCTTTTAAAAAGCAGTCTTTATTTATTAAACAAGGGTTGGATATTCATTTATCCATTAATCTATCAGGTGAAATGCTTTCTAACCCGAATGCATTTTCTATTATTGCTGAGCATCTTGATAAATGGAATGTTCCTGCCCATAAATTCATTTTCGAAGTTCTGGAAACTCAGGCCGTCACTAATATACAGGCAGCACGTGATTTCATGACATATGTAACAAATATAGGCGGTAAATTTGCTCTGGATGACTTTGGAGTTGGGTTTTCATCAATGAGTCATCTTAAACAGTTACCTGTTCAATATTTGAAAATTGACGGCGGCTTTATTAAAAACCTTGCTAATAATAAAGAAGATCAGCTGTTTGTAAAAGCAATTAATGATGTAGGGCAAGGGATGGGAATAAAGACAATTGCTGAGTTTGTTGAAAATGAAATGATATTAAAGGAATTAGCAAAAATGGGCGTTGATTACGCTCAAGGCTATGGCATAGGTAAGCCCATGCCTGAACCAGAATCCAATCCATCTATTGATCAATTTCATCATGCGATGGAAATAATTTAAATTAAAAACTGATCTTACACTTTGTGCCGAAAACTCAGTACATCTACATTTTACGCAATATTCACTAAAAATCATAAGACAGCATCACTGCGTACAGATCCCAATGTTGTTTTGTAGATCCTGGATTTTCCAATTCAGATATTGTCCCCGTTCCGTTTATGCGATGATATTCCGTACTAAGAAGCAAACCAGACATTATTTTAAACCGCAAACCGACAGTCAAGTCTTTAGCAAAACGTGAATAAGCCGGTTTACCAGATGCCGCAGCAAATTTATTCCCATCTTTATCATCCACATCCAAGATAAATTCATCATATCTAATCATACCTTCTAGATAAGATGTAAATTTGTAAATTCCTTGAAGATAATAACCTCTGCCCGTCGTATCAGAATCAGGAAATGTAAAATTGTTTAATCGTAGGCCTCGGAGCTCATATTCGCCAGTCAGTGACCATTTCTCGGCATTATATTGAGCAGAAAAAATCAGTGGTTTAAATTGAATGTGGCCTTCATTTTTAGTTGGGGTTGATATAGGCGAAAAGTGGCCATTAAACTCGCCATAGGTAATAGCGAGGCGAACTTCACCGCTTCTCCATTCATAATTTAAACGGCTGATCCAAGAAGTATCACCTTCTCCTTGAAGATCTCTTCCAAACTGATTTTTTAAATCAGGGTCGTCATTACGAGGAATAAAAACACCGACATTCAAAGAAAAATCTCCCCAATCAGTATTTTGTTCGCCATATAAATACCCCCCATCGCCGGATAATGCGATATTTCGATTTCTATCAAAATAAATCGATTGTGGCAAAAATATACTAGGTCTGGTAGATGCGACATCTCGAGTTTCATTATATAAGCCTAGCGGAGTTGGAACTCTTCCTGCCTTAATACCTAATAAATTATCCTCTGAAGAGTATATGTGATAATCAGCAAGCCCATAATCAATACGTAAACCTTGCTCATCGGTCAAACCTGCGTCTCGCCATACAATTTGCATCGCTATTTGCAAATCGGGGATAATGCGCCATGAACCATTGATGCCTAATTCTCTGAAATCTTCAGAAATATTATCATCGGTTGTTCCAAAAAAATTATTATCTGATGTATGAATCAATGCTTGAGAAAGAAAACCATGTATTTGTACTGAATCCGGTAACCAGTTTTTGTCAGCAGCAATTGTATTATTGGAAATAAAAGAGGTCATCATCACGACATTGCAGATGAGCGATTTCTTAAGGTTATTTAAATTAAATTTAACAAAATACACGTCTTATTCCCTTATTTAACATTCAATTGCTTGATACTATTTGTTAAATCATTTGGATTTAAATAGCCAACTGATCCCGGAGTATTTGCTATTTTTTCAATCATTTCTTCTTTGCTTTCTACAAGAATTGGAGCTTGACCTGATCCGCTGAATACTAGCTTGTTCCAATTTCGGCGCATTTGATGGGGAAAAACGTTCAATATCTGTTTGCAAAACTGTTTATGTAGCTGATCATCATCATTTAGCACAAAAACTGTCACGGCAGAGCCATCACTCCAGTGAAGCAAACGCATCTTGAAAATCGCACTTAATCCATTTCGGCTAATAGTATCTTGCTGGTTAGCTCCATTGATAACAGGAATGACAATACTTTGTTGCTCAATCACAGGAGGTGCTGCTGAAGCAAAATGATTCAACAAAAAAATGAAAAAAATGAGCGTCAAGCTCATTCTCAATCGTAATTGAAAGAATAGGGCGAGTTGTTGCAAACTGGATAACCGGTTATGAATAGAGTCGTTTTTTATAGAAAAATCTAACGAGAATTGTTAATCGCAATATAGTTCTATTATAGATAACGCTCTCTTTAGTTCTTCATTATTATTATAAAAATGTGGTGATAACCGTATTCCACCACCGCGTAAAGCACAGACGATACCATTTTCATGAAGGTATCTATAAAACACGTTATTTGGGATAGTTTTATGTTTGAATATGATAATACCGGAATTTAGTTGATTTCGCTGTTGAGATAATAAAATTAACTGCTCATTTCTATCAATCTGATCCATTAAATACTTTGTTTTTTCTATAATCAAAGATTCAACAACTGCCATTCCTGTTTCCAATAATAAAGACAGGCTAGCAGAAAGAGCGTGAATACCTAACATATTAGGACTGCCGCATTCAAAACGACGAGCAGTAGGATGAATTTCCCCCGTCTTATTTTCATAATTATAGGTGTCTTTCATCATATGCCAACCATATTGAGTTAATTTTAGTTTATCTCTAGCTTCCGGCGTAGAGTAAAAGACACCTAGACCTTCAGGCCCTAGCATCCATTTGTGGCCATCCGCCATGACAAAATCAGCTTGATAAGCCTGCACATTAAACTGAACAGCACCCAAGCTTTGAATAGCATCGATACAGAATAAGATATTACGCTCTTTACAGAATGCGCCTATTTTTTCCAGATCCAAACGCAAGCCAGAAGCGAATTGTATAGAACTTATCGTGAGTAAGCGGGTATTGCTATCTACCAGTGTAAATAATGCATCCTCAGGAGAAATGGCACTTCTCAGATCAGCTTGGCGAAATTCAACACCTTGTTTTGCCAGAGACTGCCAAGGCAATCTGTTAGAAGGAAATTCTTCATTACTGCTGACGATGTTGTCGCCGGATCGCCAATCCAAGCCGTAGGCAACGAAAGATAAAGCTTCAGAAGTATTTTTTACTAAAGCAATGTCATCGGCAGAAGGCGCATTTAATAATATTTTTAGCTGTGTGCGTAATTCAGATTCTTTTGCCAGCCAGTCTGGATAGAAGTATGAGCCGTATACCATATTTTGTTCCGCAAATTTTGCAACTGCTACACTGGTTCTCTTGGGCCATGGTGATACAGCGGCATGGTTTAAATAAATTAAGTCATCGGTTAATGGAAATTCTGGATGTTTCATAGCAATGATCCTGGATGCAAGCGTAATAAAATAATTCGCATAATATATATTATGTTAAATTGTAATAAGTTTATAGAAATGCTGTTAATCAACAACCGTTCATTTAAGTAAACTGGAATTACAGTAATCTTGTCACTCCTTTGAGTGAATGAGGTAGATTTACTTTGACAGACAATTATTTGACCGAATCCCAAAGAAATAATAATGCTTATGTTGGATTATTCAATTCTTCAATTAACATGAGCTTGCTGACGGAGTTGTTGTAATTGAGCGCGCAAGTAACACCGGAAATGACGCCCGGCACATCATGAATCGCCTCTTCGACCGCATGCACACCGATTCCTCGATTTCCAGCGGTCTCGCGCCCGAATAATGCGCCATAACCTCGATCTGATGCGGTTTGAATAATTACCAGCCCCAGCATCACGTCAACCAGCGGGGTGACGTTGATTTCGCTCATCGTTTCTTCGTTGTCCGATATTGTCCGAGTGCAGGATCAATCATGCCAGACGATTCGAAAATGGGGTCGGGTGTACCTGTCAATTCGGATAGCTTTCGTTGATAAGATCGATGGCCTTTACCCATAGCTATGGGAAGCAGAACTCCTGGGTTTTGTTATGCTCTTCGGAATGCCCCGGCACGGCATGACCCAATGCCAAAATCAAAGCCAGACCCGCCGCCCGCCTTCCGGCCAGCGAGCAGCGGAATTTATATCGGATCAAGCGGGACTATTCGCGTAGCCGTTATGACTATTTGATCAGCAGCATTAAATTAAAGCAGACCGCGAGCCAGCAGTCCCTTATGATCAAGCAGGCTTTAGAGCCGTCACCAGCGCATTGGCTTCCATTCTATGGCTCAGCCTGACCTGTGAAAAGCCGGCCTTACGCAATTGATTTAATGCCATCGACTCACGCATGACATGGTCTTCGGATTCGTCGCTGAATAAATGCACTACCCAATTCTCCAATAAATCGAGCTTATTGGCTTCCGTCAATATCTTGAAATAGCCGCCGACTTCTTGCTGAACAACGCAAGTGTGTTCGGATATGTCATCCAGAGCATAACGATCCCCATTGATGAATTGCCCGCCAGGTTTTAAAACCCGAAAAATTTCCTCTATCACCTTTTGACGATAGATATTTTGGAAATTATGCAAAGTATAGGCAGATGCCACGATATCAATGCTATCAGTTGCCAGATTTTCTAATGCAGTCAATGCATCGTCGCTACAAAAAAACAGCCTTCCCTCATCCATCCATTTTTTTAGATGTTTTTTGGCTTGGTTCTGCATAGTTGGTTCGTTATCGATGCTGAAAACAGTTGCCGCCTCCCTGGCAGTTAATATCGACAACGTGGTGATACCTGTTCCTCCGCCTAATTCAACAACTTTCAATTTTTTCGTATTTCTTTCAGGATATTCTGCTACCGCGGCGCCCACGAGACGGCTCATTTCCGTCGATAATGGACAGATCAGGTTGAGCATTTCATAGTCCTGCCCTATTACGCCGGAAAACATTGCATCATATCGGTATTTTTTATCGCTCATAATTTCGATTGTTGCTTGCGTTCATAAGCGGCCAATTGTTCGGCTGTTGCTTTGTTTTGAAATTTATCCTTCCATTCATTATAGGGCATACCGTAAATCACTTCCCTTGCCTGTTCGTAATCCATATCAATCCCTCGCTCGGCTGCCGCGGCCACATACCATTTTGCCAGACAATTTCTGCAAAAATCAGCCAGAATCATTAAATCAATATTTTGTACTTCGGTATGTTTCTGTAAATGGCTGACTAATTGCCTGAATGCAGCGGCTTCTAATTCTATTTGTATATTTTTATCCATAGACTTTCTCCGGAAATATTGAATATTCTAGCAGAAACGCACATCGGGTTATGTACATTCATGAACAAAGATTTTACAATACTTCGTCATTATGTTCGCATAGCAGACGGTTCAGTATATGGAAATTCATGGTTTATCGTTACTTTTTCGCCCATCGGATATAACCGACAGTCCACTGAGAAAGACAACAATGTGCGGAACAAAGACGAAACCATTGAACTTTCTGTTGTTAAAAATTCTCATAACCCTCAACTATATCGGGGCCTTTCTCCCGATGTGATTAAAGAAACACTCGATAGTACGTACCGGTTTAAGTCTGGGCTTAATGGATCAGTATAATATTTATAAACTAACTGACACGTGTACTTTAAAAGCGCTAAATGCTTAATAAAACAGGAAATCAATCAACCTTTACTGAGTCAATGCGTTGAATTGATTACAGGAAAAGACACTTATGTCTGACAACCTTCATTTCCAGCTACTATGAATCAGCTTTTCGAATTCTTCCCTATCATTTTATTCTTTATTGCGTTTAAGCTTTACGATATTTATATTGCTACTGCTGTAGTAATCGTAGCCACTATTTTTCAGGTCGCTTATACCTGGTTTAAGCACCGTAAAGTTGAAACCATGCAATGGATTACCTTGGCTTTAATTCTTGTAATGGGCGGCGCCACCATTTATCTACAGGATGAGCAATTTATCAAATGGAAATTATCCATTATAGAATGGCTGTTCGGCCTTGCCTTTTTAGGCAGTCAATTTATTGGTAAAAAGCCTTTCATTGAAAGAATGATGTCCGGCAGTTTGACGTTGCCGGCTTTGATCTGGCGGCGATTGAACATCATGTGGGCCAGTTTCTTTATCAGCATCGGCTTTATCAATCTGTATGTTATGTATAATTACAATACTGATGATTGGGTAACTTTTAAAACATTCGGCGTACCTGGGTTAATGATTATTTTTATCCTGGTACAAATGATTTTTATCTATAAATACATCCCCGAGACAGAGGAATAAATCGTGCTATATGCAATTATCAGTGAAGATGTAGCAAATAGTCTGGAAAAAAGAATGACAGCGCGTCCAGCCCATCTTAAAAGACTGCAAGAGCTTCAGGATTCCGGGAGATTGATCTTGGCCGGTCCGCATCCTGCCATAGATAGTGAAAATCCGGGTGAAGCCGGCTTTACCGGTAGCTTGATTGTGGCTGATTTTGATAGTCTGGAAGCAGCCCAACAATGGGCCAATGCCGACCCCTACATTGATGCGGGTGTTTATACGCAAGTCAAAGTTAAACCTTTTAAAAAAGTCCTGCCTCAATGACAGCCAATATTATTAGACAATTATTAAATGATGCCTTTCATCCTGAGTTGCTGGAAATTGTAGATAATAGTGCTGCTCATGCCGGACATGCCGGAGCACGCAACGGCGGACACTACCATGTGACGATTGTCGCCGAAGCGTTTGAAGGCAAATCTTTAGTTCAACGGCACCAGCTCATTTATAAAACGTTGGGCGACTTGATGAAACATCAAATCCATGCTTTAGGTATTAATGCTCTTTCACCCTCTGAACATAACATATAAGGAAAATAATAAATGAAAAAAAAGATTATCCCTTTACTGCTTGCCGGTACAGCATTGGTCTCGGTTTCAGCCTGTAATGAACAAAAAGCCACGGATGCCACCCCTGCTGCTCCCGTCGTTGACAAAGCGGATGCCGTTGCTGTCGTAAACGGAAAATATATCAGTAAAAAAACACTGGCGGACTTGGAAAGTGAAGTTGCCGAGCGTGCTCACGGGCAGACTTTTCCCAAGGACAAATTGATAGAAGAGCTGGTACAGCGTGAATTACTGGTTCAGGAAGCCGTGAAAAAAGGGCTTGATAAATCGCCTGAAGTGGTCGAGCGCCTCGAAACACTCAAAAAATCATTATTGTCGCAAGCTGTCCTGCAAGACTATCTAAAAGCTAATCCAGTCACTGAAGCCGAAATAAAGGCTGAATATGATAGTAAAGTTGCCGCTGAAAAAGGCACTGAATATAAAGCGCGCCATATTTTAGTCAAGACTGAAGCGGAAGCTAAAAAACTGATTGAAAAACTGGACAAAGGCGCAAAATTTGACGAGTTGGCAACCAAAAATTCCATAGATACATCATCTCAAGGCGGTGATCTGGGATGGTTTACCGCTAACCAGATGGTGGCGCCCTTCTCTGAAGCCGTAGAGAAACTGGAAAACGGCAAATACACAAAAACACCGGTACAGACACAATTTGGCTGGCATGTTATTTTAAGAGAAGATTCACGTCCGCAAACACCACCGCCCTTGGAAGCGGTAAAAGAACAGCTGACGCCTTACCTGCAGCGTAAAAAAGTACAATCCATGATTGAAAACCTGCGCAACCAGGCGCAAGTGGAAATTTTGGTTCCGACAACGGAAGAAAAACCAAAACCCGAAGGAGCAGCGCCTGCCGCTCCTGCTGGTGAGCCAGCTACGACAGAACAACCCGCCGGTCAACAACCCGCGACTGAATCAGCACCGGAACCTGTAAAACCAGGCGATACCTCGGCTGATAAAGCCGCTCCTGAGGCGGGCAAGCCAGCTGAAGCGGAAAAACCAGCGACTACAGATAAAAAGTAAGCTTGATTTATTTATAAAAAGGGCGTTTTTTCGCCCTTTTTATGCCAGTTTTTCCATATATTGCAAAATAAGCTGTACATTGCGATTTCCTCTGAATTCGTTAATGTCCAGCTTATAAGCTATCCGGCAAGATCTCAGGCCTAGCCATTGCTCGGGATGGTCCACATAAAAAGCGATAGCGTCGATCAACAGCCCGGTAGATGGCTTTCTCAATACCAGTTTAAGATGGCGCTGTCCGACGATGCGGGACTGAACAACATCAAATACGCCATCAAACACTGGCTCGGGAAACTCCTGCCCCCAAGTGCCGGCATTTTGTAATAAGCTGGCGAATTCAATTGAGATATCATTTTCGGATAACTCACCATCAGAATAAATTTTTAGCTCCAGGTCAACATTCGCCAGACGCTTTCTCACCATTTCATCAAAGGCCAGAGCGAAAAGCGGATAATCATGCATTTTCAGACTCAAACCGGCCGCCATGGCATGGCCGCCAAATTTGTTTAACAATTTAGGATGCTCGGCAGCAATATCACTCAAAACGTCACGAATATGGACACCGGGAATAGAGCGTGCAGAGCCTTTTATTTCGTCTTTGCCAGCTGAAGCAAAGGCGATAACAGGCCGATGTAGCCTGTCCTTGATTCGCGAAGCTAAAATGCCAATCACGCCCTGATGCCAGTCGGCATTAAACAAGCAGACTCCAGCGGGCAAATGATGCTCATCAAGGGTTTTCATTTCCCTTAATAAGACAATAGCTTCTTTTTTCATTTGCCCTTCAATTTCCCGCCTGTCATTATTCAGATCATCGAGCTGAAGTGCTACCTCTCTGGCATGCACAGGATCTTCGGTTAACAGGCATTCAATGCCTAATGACATATCATCCATACGCCCTGCCGCATTGAGTCTTGGCCCGATTGCGAAACCCAGGTCCGAAGAATTGATTGCCTGAGGGTTTTTGCCCGATATCTCAATCAGCGCGTTCACCCCTGGATGGGCCCGCCCCGTACGTATTCTCAATAGACCTTGATGGACCAGTATTCGATTCACCCGATCCAATGAAACCACATCGGCAACTGTACCTAAAGCCACATAATCGAGTAACTGGGCAAGATTCGGCTCCTGAATTTGTTTATGCTCAAACCAGTTCTGTTCTCTTAATCGGCTACGCAGTGCCATTAACACATAGAAAATAACTCCAACACCTGCCAGTGCACCGCTCGGAAATTGATCTTCGGGCAAGTTGGGATTGACGATAGCGTCGGCATCCGGAAGTGCATGCCCAGGCAAATGATGGTCCGTCACCAGAACTTTTAAGCCAGAATCCTTAGCCGCTTTGACACCATCAATACTTGATATCCCATTATCAACCGTAATGATGACGTCAGGCTTTTGCTGCTTGACCAGGTCGACAATTTCCGGGGTCAATCCGTAACCGTATTCGAACCGGTTGGGAACTATAAATGAAACCTGCCCTGCTCCCAATAATTGCAATCCCTTGACGGCCACTGCACAACTGGTAGCACCATCCGCATCGAAGTCGGCTATGACAGAAATTCGCTGTCCATCATTAATCGCAGTGATTAGATGGGCAACCATATTTTCCATGCCCGATAACAGCCATGGGGATGGCAGGCTTGCTAACGTTCTGTCCAGATCGGCTTCCGATGTCAGGCCCCTGGCTAAATAAATACGTTCCAGCACAGGATGAAGCTCGCCAAATTGAGCACGTTTTCTGCCTACAAGTCTGGGAACAATAGTTTTCTTTACGCCTGGATAATACATGGATTCAATAATGGGCAGAGTTATTACTGCAGAGCTTCAAAATATATGCAAGAAGAGCTTATTATAATTGATTGATATAGCGTCATAGTCATCAATTCTTTTTATTTCCTTCACACTCTTGTCATTTCCCATGCTTATATTCATGAAGTCCGCTTAGAGCATCGCGGCATCCCAAAATTCAGAAAATTGTACGGAAAATAAGCATGAATAAAATAATTTTAACATCCCTTCCCTTGCTCGCAGTCGCAGGCAGTTTTCATCCTGTCACCAGTTTTGCGGATGAAGTCAAAGGAGCAATGACCTTCAAACCTATCGTGGGTTCTGCTTATAATGAATCAACCAATGATCCTGCTGTTTTGAATGAATCGACCTGGTTGATTCCTGAAGGATTCAAACAATCCGTTATTTCCGACGAATCCAACTTAGATATCTACATTAATAACGATTGGCCTGACATGAATACGGTCAATGAGACTAAAAAGCAGGCCGGCCGCTATTTATATCGTACTCATGAAGTCCGTCCAGGAAACGATCAACGCAATGATGGAAGACTGGGTGGGACAGTTTCCGTTATTGATTTAAAAACAGGCAAAGCCAAGGAAGTGGCGGCAAGAGAAGATTGGGAGGCCCTGGATGGCCTCGTTTGGACACCTTGGCATACCCTCTTGGTTGCCGAAGAAACAAATTCAGCCGGATATCCTGATCCTGACTATCCGCATGCCTCATCAGGCCTGGTTTATGAAATCGAACTGGACAAGGACGACTTAACTACTGCAAAAAAAATGACAGCTCGCCCATTGCTTGGCTCGATTGCCCATGAAGGGGTTGAAATCGATGATGAAGGCAATGTTTATGTGATCGACGAAGACCGTGCGCCGGGTGGATCTATTTTTAAATTTGTACCAGACACGTACGGCGATTTGAGCAGCGGTAAATTGTTCGCATTGCGTGTTAAGAATGGCGCCCAAACCGGCGAGGCGGAATGGGTGGAATTGCGCTTGGATCCAGTTACCTTTGATGCGCAAGCAGCTGCCGAGCAGATTGGGGCAACCAGCTACTGCCGCCCTGAAGATTTGGAACGCATTGGCAAAACGCTATATGCGGCATTAACCTGTGAGCCGCGTATCGATAATAAAGATGGTCCTGGCGCCGTGTTATCCATCAGCCTGCATGAAGAAAAGCCAATAGTCAGTTACTTCATTGAAGCCGGCGTTAATATTCCAGCAGAAAATAAAGCTTCCGCTGTAACCGGTCTTAAGAGCCCTGATAATTTAGCCGATGGTCCTGACGGCAAATTATGGATTGTGGAGGACAATTCGCCCAGTGATATTTGGGTAGCGGAACCCGATAATGACGGTGATGGCCATGCGGACCATGTGCATTTATTTGCTTCAACGAAGGATAAAGATGCGGAGGGAACCGGTATCTATTTCGGCAATAACCCGCACAGACTGTTCGTGAATATCCAGCATTCCGGAACGGGTAATGACAAAACGATGGCGATCACTAAAATACTGGAAAATGATGAAAAATATCGCGATGACCGGGATTGGTCCATGCAGTAAAATTTCCGAAAGGCCGTCTTCAGCCAGCTCAACCCGGCTGTGTAGTGATTAAAGAGAAAACAACACGGGGCAAAATCTGGCCTCGTACGGGAAATATGGAATCAAACCTAAAAAATATCAATCCCGGCCAGCACATAAAATAAAAAGCCGACAATAGCCGGCTTTTTATCAGTCTAAGTTAGACTAAATTACATATTATCCAGAATCGCCTTTTTGACCGCATCCAGATTGGCTTCAATTGTAACAGGATGAGCCGCCGCACATTGCTTGATGGCGCTGTCCGGATCTTTCAAGCCATTGCCTGTCAACGTACAGACGACTTTGCTGCCCTCGGGGATTTTGCCAGTGCTAATGTCATGCAGGGCGCCCGCCAAAGAGGTAGCCGATGCCGGTTCACAGAATACGCCTTCATACTGAGACAGCATTTTTTGAGCCGCCAGAATCTGCTCGTCTGAAAACTTGTTGAACCAGCCGCCGGATTCTCTTTGCGCCGCCCAGGCCAAATCCCAGGATTGAGGATGGCCGATGCGAATGGCAGTTGCAACTGTTTCGGGCTCATCGACCATTTGGCCGAGCACAAACGGCGCCGCTCCCGCCGCTTGATAGCCGCACATGACCGGGCGCGTATTGGTGACGGCTTTATGCGTGGCGGTATCCGTTGAATATTCCTTATAACCTTTCCAGTACGCGCTGATATTGCCGGCATTGCCGACAGGCAGGCAGTGATAGTCTGGCGCGCGGCCGAGTTCGTCAACGATTTCAAAAGCGGCTGTTTTCTGGCCTTCAAGCCGGAACGGGTTGATTGAGTTTACAATGGTGACCGGCGCATGATCGGCCACTTCCTTAACCAAAGCCATGCCTCTGTCAAAATTGCCGTTGATCTGGATGATTTCAGCCCCGTACATCAGTGTCTGCGCCAGTTTGCCCAGCGCAATTTTGCCTTCAGGTATCAGTACGAACGCCTTGATGCCAGCGCGGACAGCATAAGCGGCGGCGGCAGCTGACGTGTTGCCGGTCGATGCGCATATGATGGCCTTGCTGCCCTCTTCCACGGCTTTAGTCACGGCCATCGTCATGCCGCGGTCCTTGAATGAACCGGTAGGGTTCAAGCCCTCATACTTGACGTAAATATCGACTTCCTTGCCTATCAGCCGGGGTATGTTTTGCAGTTGAATGAGCGGAGTATTGCCCTCTCCCAGGCTGATCAGACGAGTGGCTTCACTGACGGGCAGGCGGTCTCTGTAATGTTCGATGAGGCCGGTATAACGTTTACGAATAGACATGTTTTTTTTATTTATCCCAAAGTTTCTAGGCGGATTCGATTGACTTTACCATCAACCGTCGGCAAGGCTTCAATTTCGGCGATAGCCGCGTTCATTTCTTTTTCCAGCGTGATCTGGGTCAGCATGATAATCGGCATGAATCCCTTATCATCCAAAGCTTCTTTCTGAATGATGGCTTCAATGCTGATCTGGTGATTGGCAAGAATTCTTGTAACTTCAGCCAGAACACCGGGCTTGTCCTCGGCGTGCAGACGCAGATAATAAGCCGTCTTAAATCTTTCCGACGGCAGTACCGGTATGTCGGCCAATGAGTCGGCCTGGAAGGCCAAATGCGGCACCCGGTTTTCAGGGTCGCCTGTCAATGCGCGCACGACATCGATCACATCAGCGACCACGGCGGAAGCCGTCGGCTCGGCGCCGGCGCCGGCGCCATAGTATAACGTGGGGCCTACTGCATCACCTTTAACCAGCACGGCATTCATGACACCGTCGACATTGGCGATCAGGCGGCGTGCCGGTATCAGTGTCGGATGAACCCTCAGTTCGATGCCTTCAGGCGTTTTTCGGGCGATGCCCAAGTGTTTAATGCGATAACCGAGCGCTTCGGCATACTCGACATCTTCACGCGTGATTTGAGTAATGCCTTCGGTAAAAACCTTATCAAACTGCAGCGGTATGCCAAACGCAATGGATGCCAAAATCGTCAATTTGTGGCCGGCATCGATGCCTTCCACATCGAATGTAGGATCGGCCTCCGCATAACCTAAAGCTTGTGCTTCGGTCAAAACATCGGAAAAATCGCGGCCCTTGTCGCGCATTTCGGTCAGAATGAAATTGCCGGTGCCATTGATGATACCGGCCAGCCATTGAATTTGGTTGCCGCTTAATCCTTCACGAATGGCTTTGATAATCGGAATACCGCCGGCAACAGCGGCCTCAAACGCCACCATCACGCCTTTTTCACTGGCTCTGGCGAAAATTTCATTGCCGTGCAAGGCGATCAATGCCTTATTGGCGGTGACGACATGCTTGCCGTTGGCTATGGCGGTTAAAACCATTTCCTTGACCGGGCCACAGCCGCCGATCAGTTCCAGAATAATGTCTATTTCCGGATCATTGATGATTTCAAAAGGATCCGTGGTTAACGCTATACCTTGCGTATCGCAGATACGCTTCTGGTTCAAATTCCTTGCCGATGCGCGAGTGATTATGATTTCACGACCAGCTCTGCGTGCAATTTCCGCCGCATTGCGTTTCAAAACATTGACAGTACCGCCCCCGACAGTACCCAATCCTAAAACCCCCACTTTTACCGGTTTCAAATCAAACTCCTGCAAAGCATTTTTCTAAGTAAATTTAACATTATATAACGTTGTCTTTCTTCAACATATTGCGAATGCCGCGAACAGCCTGACGGGTTCTGTGCTCGTTCTCGATCAAGCCGAACCGGACATGATCATCGCCATGTTGGCCAAAGCCAATGCCGGGCGAAACCGCTACTTTGGCTTCCGCCAGCAACTTTTTCGAGAATTCCAACGAGCCCATTTCCTTGTAAGGTTCCGGAATCGGCGCCCAGACGAACATCGTGGCTTTCGGTTTCTTGACCGGCCAGCCGGACGCGGTCAAGCCATCGCACAATACATCGCGGCGCCTTCTATACATGTCGGCAATTTCGGTCAGGCAGTCTTGCGGGCCTTCCAGCGCGGCAATCGCCGCGATCTGAATAGGCGTAAAAGTACCGTAGTCCAGATAGGATTTGATGCGTGCCAAAGCGGCCACGAGCTGTCTGTTGCCGCACATGAATCCGACGCGCCAGCCCGGCATATTGTAGCTTTTCGACAGCGAGAAAAACTCGACCGCTATATCCTTTGCGCCGGGAATTTGAAGGATGGATGGCGCCTTGTAGCCATCGAACACGATATCGGCATAGGCAATATCATGGACCACCCAGATCTTGTGCTCCTTGGCCAAAGCGATAATCTTTTCGAAGAAATCGAGTTCCACGCATTGGCTGGTCGGATTGCCGGGAAAATTCAGGATCAGCATTTTCGGCTTAGGCCAGGAATCAACGATGGCTTTCTGCAGTTCCTCAAAGAAATCAATGCCGGGCACCAAGGGTATGTGCCGAAGGTCGGCCCCGGCGATAACGACGCCATAAGGATGAATCGGATAAGCGGGGCTTGGCACCAGGACGATATCGCCAGGCCCTAAAGTTGCCAGGGCCAAATGCGCGAGGCCTTCCTTCGAACCTATGGTAACGATGGCTTCGGTTTCCGGGTCCAGATCGACATCGAAGCGGTTTTTATACCAATTGCAGATAGCTCTTCTGAGTCTGGGTATGCCTCTGGAAACGGAGTAACGATGCGTGTCCCCTCTTTGCGTCGCTTCAATCAGCTTTTTGACAATGTGGTCGGGGGTAGGCTGATCCGGGTTGCCCATGCCAAAATCGATAATATCCTCTCCGGCTGCACGGGCTTTGGCTTTTAGTTCATTAACGATGTTAAAGACATAGGGGGGTAAGCGACTTATTCTATGAAATTGTTCCATTAACAGCCTTTGAGAAATCAAGTATATAAGTAAAAATTAAAAAACAGCCTAAAGTACTGTTGTTGCTGGGCCATGTCAAATATTTGACAATGCTATGAAGTTGGATTGAAGCAGGATCGTGAAGTTTAACACTGTGTAGACAGTATCTGTTCCACGCGTATTAAATCTTCCGGTGTATCGACGCCGGCGGCAGGCGTCCGAGCTACTATCTTCACCCGGATAAGGTCGCCATGCCACAGGATTCTAAGCTGTTCCAAAGCTTCCACCGACTCGAGCGGCGAGGCTTCCCATTGGCAGTAACGATTTAAAAAATCCACCGTATAAGCATACATGCCAATGTGCCGGAGATAGGGTATTTTTCCGGAAGGCATGCCGCCGTCATGGGTAAAGCTTCCTCTTTCCCATGGGATGGGCGCGCGGCTGAAATAAAGCGCCAAGCCCGATTTGTTCAATACGACCTTGACGGCGTTCGGATTGAAAATTTCTTCGTTATCGACAATTTCGGCGGCCAGCGTGGCGATGCCTGCGTGCTGCTCACTGGCTAGCGCAGAGGCGACCTCACGAATATAGGCCGGCGGTATCAGCGGTTCATCGCCCTGCAGGTTAACGATGATTTCATCATGATCCCAGCCGCACAATCTGGCCACTTCCGCAATGCGCTCGGTGCCGCTTTGATGATCAGGGTTCGTCATGATGGCTTTAATGCCCAGATCGTCAACCGTCCGGAAAATTCTTTCATCATCGGTTGCGACGACAATTTCCTGAGCATCAGCTTCGCGCGCGCGTTCACAGACATGCGCAATCATGGGTTTGCCGGCAATATTCAACAGCGGTTTGCCCGGCAGTCTCGTGGATGCATATCTTGCGGGAATAACAACTTTGAAGCGCAGGCTCATTTATGTGAAGCGTCGATTTCATCAAGGGTTAATTCGCGGGCTTCATCTTCAAGCATGACCGGAATGTCATCGCGGATGGGAAAGGCGAGATAATCGGCTTTACAGATCAATTCCTGTTTGGCCTTATCGTAGATCAACGGGCTTTTGCATAAAGGACAGGCCAGAATATCGAGTAATTTTTTATCCATTGTTCTTTGTTTTTAATAAATTTAATAATTGTTCGGAAAAATCGGGCTCCAGAACAGCCTTTACCGGCACGTACCAGTGCCGCAGGCCTGCAAAGGCGGTGCATTTTACCGCATCCTTTTCGGTCATCAATACCGGTTTGTCATCATTGAACTCAACATCGCGGCGTTCAAATTTATAATGGTCCGGAAAACTGTGCGTCGTACATGATACGCCGGCAGAGGCCAGCAAATTAAAGAATCGTTCAGGATTGCCAATTCCCGCCAGCGCATGGCATTCAACGGCATTGAATGCTTTTAATGGCTTTTGCCGCCCGGTGGACAGATTGACCGCAGTGTCTCCGATCAATTGCATGGAATGTTCATTGTCTTCTGTTTTTTCGCCATTGACGATTCTGAAATCGACGCTTTGCAGCCTGTCTATCGGTTCCCTCAAGGGGCCTGCAGGCAAGCAATAGCCGTTGCCAAACCGTCTTTCTCCATCGATAACGGCAATCTCAATATCTCTTGCCAGCGCATAATGCTGAAGGCCATCATCAGATATGATGATATTGCTGTCCGTCTGGGCCAGCAGTAAGTTGGCGGCATCGACACGGACAGGACCAACCGCCACAGGACATTGCGACTGCTTGGCTAATAGCAGGGCTTCATCGCCGACCTGTTCAGCGCCGCTGTTCCCATCAACTCTCTGAGGCCATGATTCAGCCAAGCCGCCATAACCTCGGCTAATAATGCCGGGCTTGTATCCGGCTTCCTTAAGCAACAAGGCCAGCCAGATCACGAACGGCGTTTTACCGGTGCCGCCTACCGTGATATTGCCCACGACAATAACCGGAACAGGCACGGCCTGTTTTTTTAACAGGCCCAGACGATACAAGAATTTGCGAAATCTGACCAGATCACAGAAAAGAAAGCCCAATGGGCATAGCCATGCGCCGATAAACTGATCTTTATACCAGACATCCTGCGCCCATCGAGCCAGCGTTTTTTTCATTGCTCTGTTTTCGAATCTTCTGTCGCAAAAGAGATATGCGTAAAACCCGCCTGGCCGGCGCTATCCAACGCCGCAATGACAGCCTGATGCGGTGTCTTGCCATCGGCATTGATAACAAAAGGCAGTTGCGAGGAATGTGCCGCGAGTTTGTGCAACTCCTGTTTTAATGTATCTATGTTCTGATTAACCAGTTCGTGCGCCAAGCCGTCCTCGCCTTTCAGATAGTAAACGCCATCCGCATCAATGATTAAGGTAACCATCTTCTCATGGGCTTCAGCTTCGGTTCCATCGGCTTGGGGCAGCTTGACTTTGACTTCCGTTTGCCGGTTGAAAGTGGTCGATACCACAAAGAACAGCAGCAATACAAAAAGTACATCGATCATCGATACCAGCATGATATCGACTTTTTCTCTTTTTTTACGGTGAAAGTTCATAAGGCTTCTTCACGGGCTCCGTGCAGAATTTCTACTAGTTTTAATGCTTCGGCTTCCATGTTTACGATGTATTCATCGACCAGTCTTTCAAAATGGCGATGAAAAATCAAACTGGGTATGGCCACTACCAATCCGGCTGCCGTGGTAATCAACGCTACTGAGATGCCTCCCGCTAAAACAGACGGATCCCCTCCGGTACCACGCTGCACAAGAGCCGAAAAGATTTCAATCATGCCGAACACGGTTCCGAGTAATCCTAACAAAGGACTAATGGCAGCGATAGTGCCCAACGTGTTGAGAAAACGTTCCAGATTGTGGACGACCTGTCGGCCAGCCTCTTCAATGCATTCCTTCATGACTTCGCGTCCATGCTCGCTATTGGCAAGCCCCGCCGCCAGGATATATCCTAAAGGCGAGCTGGTCTTTAAGCGACGCAGTGCGGTCTTGTCCAGCTTTCCTTCGAGATATAAGCTCCATACCTGAGAGACGAGTTCTGACGGTACAATCTTCTTCCTTTGCAAAGACCACATACGTTCAGCAATAATCCCCATTGCCCCGATTGAGCATAGAATGATTGGCAGCATCATCCAGCCGCCGCTTTTAATTACTTCAAACACGTTATTTCCTGAAATGAGTATTGTTAACTAAAAACCACATGCGCAAGTATAGGCCACACACTGTATTAGTGCTATTTTAACCTAAAGTGGCTGGTGTTGAGTATTTTCAAAGCCGATCCACAGATAAGCGATCACCAAGGCAACGCCGCAGGCAACGGCCGCCGCTGAATAGACAAATGCAGGGCCTATGGATTCCCAGTAATAACCGCTGTAGAGACTGCCCAGCATGCCGCCTATCCCATAACTCAGGCTGCTGTATAAAGCCTGGCCTTTGCCCTGATGCCGCCGGCCAAAATAAAGATGAATCAAATGAATGGCCGTAGCATGGGAGGATCCGAATGTGGCCGCATGCAGCAATTGGGCAAGGATCAGCAAGCCTAACTGATCCGCGCACCAGGCAATCGTCAGCCATCGGCCGACGGCCAGCGCAATGCTGAGCAGCAGGATATGCCGTAATGAATAACGCTTTAACAAGCGTCTCATGTAAATAAATAAAACAATCTCCGCACAGACGCCCAAGGCCCAGAGCGCTCCCGTTACCGTTGTCGAATAATGATATTGCTTCAGATAAATGGAATAAAAAACATAGTAGGGCCCTGAGCGATCTGCAGCAACAGATAAACGACTAAAAAGGCCAAAACTTCCGGCTTTTTCAGGATTTGCATAAGGCCGACAGGCTCAGCCTCATGGCTTGAGGCACGGGCATCCGGCGTCGTTAAGGTAACGATCCAGATTAAAGCCAGCAAGACGGCAATGACAACCGGAAGCATTGAGATGGGTTGCGTGTCCAGCAGCCAGCCTATGCCCAGCACCGTAACGATAAACCCGACCGACCCCCACAGCCTGATCTGACTGTAACGATGGGACTCATTTTTTAGATGAAACAGTGTTACCGCCTCAAACTGCGGCAAAGCGGCATTCCAGAAAAAACTGAAACCGATGGTAATCCAGGCAAACCAGACATAATTGCGATCGAGAAAAAAGCCGGCAAAAAGCAAGGCGGCGAAAAACGAGACGCTGCGGATTATGCGCAGACTCTTGCCGGTACGATCGGCAATCCATCCCCACAAATTAGGTGCAATGATTTTGGTGCCTACCAGCAGTGCCGACAGTTCGCCAATCTGATCGGCATTGAAGCCGCTGTCTTTCAGATAAAGGCTCCAATAAGGCAAAAAACCGCCCAATGTCGCGAAATAGAAAAAATAGAAACCTGACAGGCGCCAGTAAGGAACAGACATGATGGTTTTTATTAGGCGCGGCAAAATATGCAGTCATATTTTGCCGCGCTTATGCAGGTCATTGACAGCGGCTTATCTTAAAATCGGCAATCCTGAATGGACATCGGCATTTTGCGCCCGATGCCGCAACAAATGATCCATCAGCACTATGGCCATCATCGCTTCGGCTATCGGCGTTGCGCGAATGCCTACGCAAGGATCATGGCGGCCTTCCGTAATCACCTCGACAACCTCGCCCTGACGATTGATGCTTTTGCCGGGCAGGCGCAGACTGGACGTCGGCTTCAGGGCAATGCTGGCGACAATGGCCTGGCCGCTGGAAATGCCGCCCAGAATACCCCCGGCATGATTGCTCAGGAATCCGTCCGGCGTGATTTCATCGCGAAACTGTGTGCCTTTACTATCGATGCAGGCAAAGCCGTCACCTATTTCCACGCCTTTTACGGCATTGATGCTCATCAAGGCATGCGCCAGATCGGCATCGAGCCGGTCAAAAACAGGCTCGCCCAATCCGGGCGGGACATTGGTGGCCATAACGTTGATTCTGGCGCCTATCGATTCGCCTTCCTTGCGCAGGGCATCCATATACGCTTCCATTTCCTCGATTTTGTCCGCATCCGGGCAGAAGAATGGATTGCTGTCGATAATATCCCAATCGATCTTTTCTATTTTTATAGGCCCGAGCTGCGACAAATAACCTCTTATCTCGATGCCGGCCTGCGCTTTCAGATATTTTTTGGCGATGCCGCCGGCCGCCACGCGCATGGCCGTCTCGCGGGCCGATGAACGGCCGCCGCCGCGGTAGTCCCTGATGCCATATTTATGCTGGTAGGTATAGTCGGCATGCCCAGGCCTGAAGCTGTCGGCGATTTTTGAATAATCCTTGGAACGCTGATCGGTATTTTCGATCAGCAGGCCGATAGGCGTGCCCGTCGTTTTACCCTCGAACACGCCGGACAGAATCCTGACTTCATCGGCTTCACGACGTTGGGTCGTGTGCCTGGAAGTGCCGGGTTTCCTGCGATCGAGATCCTGCTGTAAATCGGCTTCTGTCAATGGCAGTCCCGGAGGGCAGCCGTCGACGATACAGCCCAAGGCAGGGCCATGGCTTTCACCGAACGTAGTGACAGTAAATAATTTTCCTATGGTGTTTCCAGACATTATGCTAAAGCCGTTAAAAATAGTTCATGATAGTGATTAACCTGTTCGGCCGTCAGCAGGAACACGCCGTCGCCGCCCCGCTCGAAATCCAGCCAGTAAAAAGGTACCTCAGGGAAGGTATATTGCAGAGTTTCCGCGCTGCTTCCGACTTCCACGATCAAAATGCCCTGCTCCGTCAAATGGCGCCCAGCTTCAACCAGAATGCGCAGCACGATATCCAGCCCTGACTCTCCGCCTTTAAACCCCATGTCGGGCTCGGCGCGAAATTCGGCAGGCAACTGTTCCCATTCGGCATGGCTGACATAAGGCGGATTGCTGACGATGATGTCATAGCGATGATTGGGCAGTTCATTGAATAGATCCGATTGATACAGCGTCACCGCATCGGCGATCTGGTGTTTTGCCACATTCATTTCAGCAACGGCCAGCGCATCGGCAGACAAATCGACCGCATCGACATAGGCTTCAGGAAATGCGTAAGCGCAGGCGATAGCGATACAGGCGCTGCCGGTGCACAAATCCAGAATGCGCTCGACCTGATCTTCCTCCACCCAGGGATCGAATCGCTGTTCGATCAGTTCGGCGATCGGCGATCTTGGCACTAATACCCGCTCATCCACATAGAACGACAAGCCCGCAAAAATGGCCTCATGCGTCAAATAAGCCACGGGCTTTCTTTCAACGATGCGTCTGTCGATCATATCCAGGACGCTTTGACGTTCCTCCGGCGTTAAAACGGTTTCCAGATAAGCGTCAGGCAGATTATAGGGTTGATAGACAGTATGCAGGACCAGCGCCGCGGCTTCGTCCAGCGCTGTCGCCGTGCCATGTCCGAAAACGATTCCCGCTTCGGTAAACCGGCTGGCGCCCCAACGGATGTAGTCGCGAATGGTCGATAATGTGGTTAAAACATCGGATGGAGTCGTTTTCATTGTTTAACAAGAAATAATATTAGAGAGCATCAATCTATAGCGGTCTGGCGCTATCAGTACCTCAATCGCCGGTTTTTGTTCCAAGCCATACTGGCCGAATCGATCCATGATACGGGAACCACGCAGGGTTTTGATCCATGACGATCGTTTTACGGTCCGAAAGGACTTTAAGAATACAGTGTGCAAAAACGGGATTTATCCGCCGTTTTTGAATCTGTAGTAATCCCCTTAAAAACTCGCGGCTTTGGCTCTTGCCGCCCTGGCGCCGACAAAATCCTGCTGCATCACCCTGGCATTGGCGATCAATAGCCAGCTTTGCCTTTTCAAACGGGTATCCCTGGATGCCAGCAGTGCCGATTTTTTCGCCAGGTCTTCTGCCAAACGCGGTTTGGATTGCTTGAGCCTTAGCTCCGCCAGTTTATAGAACAGCGCTGCATTGCGTGGTTCTATTCGGATGGCGCGTTCAATGGCGGCGACTGCCGAGTCAAGGTTGCCGGACCGGCTGTTTTGGTCCGCCGCGGAAACCAGAGCGCCTACCGGCGGCGATGGCGACATAAGCGCTATCGGCTCCAACGGTTGTATCGTTTCCGTAGGTACTGCGGGAGGGGCGACGAGAGCCTGCGATGAAGGAAATGTAGTTCCGGGAACCGCTTCTGCCTCAGGAACGGCTTCTACTGGAGCTGTTTCCATAGGAGTCGTTGTGATCGGGCCGGAGTTCTTAAGGGGCTGTATTTCTACCGTCGGAGCCGCCGGGCGCTTAGTCTGCTTGGTAACCTTAGGAGGCTTTGGCTTGGGTGCCGGTCTCGCATAGACATCGGGTTGCCCTCCATATACCGGGGCTGGCTTCTGAGAACCGTAAAACTCGGCGCAGCCGGTAATCAGGGTTGGTAGTGAACAAACTAAAACAAGTCGTTTAATTGGCATTGACATTTTGTATTGAAACAGCTTTAAGTTACTTGATTGGTTCTGTCGATGGGCCTCTTTTAACATAAATGCCTCATCTACGGATTTGCCTTCTAAAGTGATTTTCGGATTCCATCATGCATGGTGCCGGAATATTTTCCTGAAAGGCCACCAGTTCTCGGAATTATAAAGGTATTCCGGGTTTTCTACTAATTGAGACAGCCCCACTTGGATTCAGTGCCGCGCGATACCATCATCCCCGGCAGGTATAAGGTCAGGTGTTGGTATAGCTTGAAATCAGATATTGCAAGTTATCCCTGTCCAGCTTCTGGTTGTCCACTTTGAGGTAAGCGACCGCATCCTCGAAATGCAGCGTCACTTCTTCCACGCCGATGACTTTCACTATCTCGGCCGTAAATTCGTTGGCTTCCTGTTCCGTCAGTTTTTCCAGTGAAATGAGCAGATTCGCCCAATAGCGGGGCGGCTTCATGCTGAAGGATAAAAGCAGCCAGCTTCCGGCAGCGGCGGCGCAAAATAAAAATACCGCGCTGGCGCCAAACTTGTCATAGCACCAGCCGCCTGCCGCGCCCCCGATGCCTGCGCCCAGAAACTGGCAAGTCGAATAGACGCCCATCGCCGTGCCTCGCAAATCCGCCGGCGCAGTCTTGGAGATCAGCGATGGCAAGGTTGCTTCCAATAGATTAAATCCGCAGAAGAACAGCCAGAGGAAGGCGATTATGGCCGGCAGCTTGCCGTTGAACTGCATCAAGCCGACATCCGCCATGACAAGCGCGGCGATAGCGCCTATAAAAACGCCTTTCATTTTACGCTTTTTCTCGGCCAGAATAATGAACGGAACCATAGCGGCCATGGAAGTAATGAATACTGGCAGATAAACCTGCCAGTGCTGCGCAGGCAGCAGGCCAGCGTCGCGCATCAACAAAGGCAGGACGACGAAACTGGCCGTTAGAATAGCGTGCAGAATAAAAATGCCGTAGTCCAATCGCAGCAATTCAGCATTTTTCAGTACATGTGAAAATTGCGTCGGCACGAGTTCCGCGTCGCGATGTTTTTTGGAGTGCTGGGGATTGGGCACTATAAACAGAATGATCAATATGGCCAGCAATGCCAGTGCGGCGATCAGCCAGAATATGCCGTGCACGCCGATAAAACTTGCAATCACGGGGCCGGCCGTAATGGCTACGCCAAAAGATACGCCGATACTGGCGCCGATCAGCGCCATGGCTTTCGTGCGGTGCACTTCCTGCGTCAAATCGGCGACCAAAGCCATAATGGCGGCCGCTACCGCGCCTGCGCCCTGAATGGCCCGGCCCAGCAGAACGCCGTAGATGGTCGTGGAAACGGCGGCGACCACGCTGCCCGCAAAAAACAGCAATAAGCCGATGACAATGATTTTTTTGCGGCCGAATCGATCCGACAACAAGCCGAAAGGAATTTGCAGAAGCGACTGGCTGATGCCGTAAATGCCGATAGCCAGACCGACCAGCGAATGCGTTGCCCCCTCAAGCTGCCCGGCAAATAACGACAATACCGGCATAATCAGGAACAAGCCGAGCATGCGGAAGGCATAAATGCTGGCCAAAGACCAGGTGGCGCGTTTTTCCGATGCACTCATCGGACTCGTAATGTCCTGCACTTTTGTCAAAACCAATGTCTCCTTAATGTAATCGTTGCGCTTAAAATCTGCCCATTATAACAATCATTCCTCCGCATTCACGCATTTGTGCCATAGCCCAAACGCTTTCCGGGGCAGTTTGTATTAGGCCGATTTTGAACGTATATTATGCGGCTGTTTAGATTGACGGAATCATTCAATGGATACCATTAGCATCCGTGGAGCCAGAACGCATAACCTGAAAAATATCGATCTCGATCTGCCACGGGATTCACTCATTGTCATCACCGGGCTTTCCGGTTCTGGCAAGTCATCACTGGCTTTTGACACGATTTATGCCGAAGGCCAAAGGCGCTATGTAGAATCGCTTTCCGCTTATGCCCGCCAGTTTCTGTCGATGATGGAAAAGCCCGATGTCGACCATATCGAAGGCCTGTCGCCGGCCATTTCCATCGAACAGAAATCAACCTCGCATAACCCTCGCTCAACCGTAGGCACGATTACGGAAATCTACGATTACCTGAGGCTACTGTATGCACGAGCCGGCACGCCGCGTTGCCCCGAGCACCAGGTCTCGCTGGAAGCGCAGACCATCAGCCAGATGGTCGATCAGGTTCTCGCCCAGCCTCAGGACCAGCGCTGGATGCTGCTGGCGCCGGTCGTCAGCCAGCGCAAAGGCGAACATACCCAGTTGCTCGACGATCTGCGCGCGCAGGGATTCATTCGGGCCCGCATCAATGGCGCTGTGTACGATCTGGACGAGGCGCCGGCCCTGGATCTCAGGAAGCAGCACACCATTGAGGTCATTGTCGACCGCTTCAAGATCCGTGACGACATCGGCCTGCGCCTGGCCGAATCATTCGAGACCGCACTGCGCATGGCCGACGGCATCGCTATCGCCGCCTGCATGGATAACGGAGCGGAACTGCTGTTCTCCGAGCGCTACGCCTGCCCGCACTGCGGATACAGTCTGAATGAGCTGGAGCCGCGCATTTTTTCATTCAACAATCCCAAAGGCGCCTGCGGCAGTTGCGACGGCCTGGGCGTCCGCCAGCACTTCGACCCCGAGCTGATCATCCACAATCCCGACATCAGCCTTGCCGGCGGCGCGATTCGCGGCTGGGATCGGCGCAATGCCTATTACTATCAGATCATTTGCTCACTGGCCAAGCATTACGGCTTCGATCCGGAAGTGCCGTTTTCGCAGTTGCCCGGTGAAATTCAGTCCGTCATCCTGTACGGCAGCGCCAGTGAAACCATCGAGTTCAAGTTCCTGACCGGCACCGGCGGCGCCAAGAGAAGGCGCCACAGCTTCGAGGGCGTAATCGCCAACATGGAGCGGCGCTATCACGAGACCGATTCTCAAATGGTCCGGGAAGAGCTGGCGAAATATTTATCCAACAAGATCTGCAATGTCTGTGACGGCGCGCGGCTCAACATCTCGGCCAGAAACGTTTTTATCGAAGACCTGCCGATCCATCATCTGACGCGCTTCCCTATCCGCAAGTCGCTGGATTTCTTCAACCGCCTTAATCTGACCGGCAAGCGCGGCGAGGTCGCCGTGAAAATCGTCAAGGAAATCCAGGAGCGCCTGGAGTTTCTGGTCAACGTCGGCCTCGATTATTTAACGCTGGACCGCAGCGCCGAAACGCTCTCAGGCGGCGAAGCCCAGCGCATACGCCTGGCCAGCCAGATCGGCGCGGGCCTGGTCGGCGTCATGTATGTGCTGGACGAGCCGTCGATCGGCCTGCATCAGCGCGACAACCAGCGCCTGCTGAACACCCTGTTCCGCCTGCGCGATCTGGGCAACACCGTGATCGTGGTCGAGCACGACGAGGACGCCATACGCTCGGCAAACCACATCGTCGATATCGGCCCCGGCGCGGGCGTCCATGGCGGGCGCGTCATCGCCCAGGGCACGCTGGCGGACATCCTCGCTAACGAAGACTCGCTGACCGGGCAATATTTGTCGGGCAAGGTCGACATTGCCGTGCCCGCTTCCCTGACGCCTGTCGACAAGGACAAACAGATCGTCGTGCGCAACGCGCATGGCAACAACCTGAAGAATGTCGACATCGCCTTCCCTGTCGGCTTGCTGATCTGCGTCACGGGCGTGTCCGGGTCCGGCAAGTCCACGCTGATCAACGATACGCTGTACTGCCACGCGGCGCGCCTGATCAACCGCGCAGGCGCCATTCCGGCTCCTTGCGACGCCATCGAAGGTCTGGAGCATTTCGACAAGGTCGTCGATATCGACCAAAGCCCGATTGGCCGCACGCCGCGCTCGAACCCGGCCACTTACACCGGTCTGTTCACGCCGATACGGGAATTGTTCGCCGCCACGCCCGAAGCGCGCTCGCGCGGCTACACGCCGGGCCGCTTCAGCTTCAACGTCAAGGGCGGCCGCTGCGAAGCCTGCAAGGGCGACGGCGTCATCAAGGTGGAAATGCATTTCCTGCCCGACATCTTCGTCAACTGCGACATCTGCCACGGCAAGCGCTACAATCGCGAGACGCTGGAGATCCGCTACAAGGGCAAAACCATCAATGAAGTGCTGGACATGACCGTCGAGGACGCGGCCGCCTTCTTCAGCGCCGTTCCGGCCGTGGCGCGCAAGCTCGACACGCTGGCCGAAGTCGGCCTGAGCTATATCACCCTGGGCCAGAACGCGACCACGCTGTCCGGCGGCGAGGCGCAGCGCGTCAAGCTCGCCAAGGAACTCTCCAAGCGCGATACCGGCAAGACCTTGTACATTCTCGATGAGCCGACCACGGGCCTGCACTTCCACGACATCAAGCAGTTGCTGTCCGTTTTGCATACCCTGCGCGATCACGGCAATACGGTCATCGTCATCGAGCACAACCTGGACGTCATCAAGACGGCGGACTGGATCATCGATATGGGGCCCGAAGGCGGCGACGGCGGCGGCACGCTGGTGGCCGAAGGCACGCCGAAGCAGATTGCCGAAAACCCGGCTTCCCATACGGGCGTTTACCTGAAGCGGTTTTTCGAATAGCCGGCCTGACCCGCCAGCCAGGCCAGGATTCAACGGAAACTTGGCCCCCGCCCCCACTGTCAGATTGATTGATGCTTTCCAAAGCGGACCTTTAACGTAACGCTATCGAGAGAGGATGAGTCATGAGCAATCAGACGTCAGAGAATAAACCACGCACTGCGCCTCCAACGGACTTCGGCATATTTTATCCAATCGGCTATCTTGTCGTCGCATTTCCGAAACAGGAGGATGCGCGGCAGGTACAGCGAGATCTCATGGCCGGCGGGTATGACCCGGCCGATTGCGAGTTTTATACAAGCGAGGAAGTGGCTGACGCGGCGCATCGCAATCTCGCCAACAACAAGGGCTTTCTGGCGCGATTGGGCTGGAGTGATGAGGCCGTGAAAACCCATCTGGAAGCGGCCAAACAGGGCTCCGCGTTCTTGCTGATCTATGCGCCCGGGGATACGGAAGCAGCACGCGCGATGAACGTCATCCGCCGCGTGCCGTTTGATTTTGCGCACCGTTACCAGCGCTTCACGATCGAAGAAATCAAGTGACTGCGGCTATCATGAGCGACAAATCAAAACGTGTTCCGAAGGGCCCGGTCTTGTTCCTTTCTCATGGCGGAGGCCCTCTGCCCTTGCTCGGCGACAACGCCCACGGGGAAATGGTGGCTGTTCTTAAAAAAGTGGCGCCTGATCTTGGCCGGCCCTCGGCTATTCTAGTGATCAGCGCCCATTGGGAAGAAGATGCGCCAACCATCACAAGCGGCGCGTCCCCGCCCTTGATCTATGATTATTATGGCTTCCCGGAGGAAGCTTATGCGATTGATTATCCGGCTCCGGGCGCCCCGATGCTTGCGAATAAAATATTCGATTTGTTGATAAATCACGGCATTGGCGCAAGCCTCACGGATCGGCGAGGCTTCGATCATGGTTTGTTCGTACCGTTGAAGATCATGTACCCTGATGCGGCTATTCCCTGCGTTCAATTGTCCCTGGTCAAGAGTTTGCGGCCCGATGAGCATATCCGCATCGGCAAGGCCCTGGCCGGGCTTCTGGACGACAATGTGCTCGTCATCGGTTCCGGATTTTCGTTCCATAATATCAAAGCTTTCTTTGCGTCGTCGACAATGGAAGCGCAATCGATGAATGAAGCCTTCGAGCAATGGCTTATCGAAACATGCTCAAGCTGCCAGTTAAGCGAGCCGGAAAGAGAGCGCAGGCTGGTCAATTGGGAAAGCGCTCCGGCCGCAAGATATTGCCATCCGAGAGAAGAACACTTGTTGCCTCTGCACGTTTGCTATGGCGTCGCCGGATCGCCGGCCCGGCAAGTCTTCCGGTTTGAAATAATGGGAAAGAAGTCGAGCGCTTACCTCTGGTGAACCCCCGGCTGCCGTGGTTTTCATCTGTCCAGCGACAGTCTCCGGATTATCATCGGATTTCACGCCGAACAAAAGCAAAGCGGCCGTGTCGAATGCCATGATGACGAAACTGCAATAGCAGATATCAGGCGGCCGCAACCGCCGCCTTACAAGGTATTGATATGTACAAAACGGCTGATGGTCATATGGTGCCATGAGCGTATCCGGAATCACTATGTCGTGTATTTTAGCGTTTTGCCTAAGCCTGGAAGGATGCGCCCCGCTGCCTTCACTCGAGGGCCGAAGCATTTCCACGGCACTTCCCGATGCCGAAGCCGACGCTACCCGGCTCGGAGAGGCCATCGCGCCCTCGGTTGGCGCGCATCCTGGAAAGTCCGGCATTTACCCGCTTCCAGACGCGCTCGACGCCTTTGCCGTACGGTCGCTATTGGCTGGAGCCGCTCAGCGAACCCTCGATGTTCAATGTTACATCTGGCGCTGGGACATGACTGGCATCCTGTTGCTTGAAGCCCTGCACGCCGCGGCTGACCGCGGCGTTCGCGTGCGCGTGCTGCTTGATGACAACAATACGTCTTCCGATCTCGATACAGCGCTCGCCTCGCTTGACGCCCACCCGAACATCGAAGTGCGCCTGTTCAATCCGTTCATGATCCGCAGCCTCCGTGCGATCGGTTATATAACCGATTTCTCGCGCCTGAACAGGCGCATGCATAACAAGTCCTTTACGGCCGATAATCAGGCCACGATCATCGGCGGGCGCAATGTCGGGGATGAGTACTTCGGCGCCACCGAAGGCGTGTTATTCGCCGATCTGGACGTCATGGCGGTAGGAACGGTCGTCAAGGAAGTGTCAAATGACTTTGACCGTTACTGGGACAGCGCATCGTCCTATCCGATCGATCGCGTGTTGCCGCCTGTCGACCCGGATTCAATCAGAGCGCTTGCATTGACGGCGTCGATGGTTGAACACGATCCTGCTGCTGTAGCCTATATGAATGCGATACGCAACTCTGCCGTGATCCGTGAGCTGGTTCAAGGAAGTTTGCCCCTGGAATGGGTTATGACCCGCATGATCAGCGACGATCCGGGCAAAGGGCTCGGGCTGTCCACGCCGGAAGACCATTTAACCCATGAGCTTAACTGGATCATAGATGAGGCCGAAGCTGAAGTGGAACTTGTATCGCCTTACTTTGTGCCGACCGCGACTGGCGTCGATTCCTTTACGGCAATGGCTGACCGAGGCGTGAAAATCAAGATCTTCACGAACTCCCTGGAAGCCACGGATGTGCCTGTCGTGCATGCCGGCTATGCAAAATGGCGCAAGCCGCTGCTTGAATCCGGCATCAAACTCTACGAAATGCGGCGCTCGTCTCCGGAAACCCAGGAAAACAGAAGAACCGACATAATGGGCAGTTCGGGTTCCAGCTTACATGCGAAAACATTTTCAGTGGATCATGCAAGCGTCTTTATCGGCTCGTTCAATTTCGATCCGCGTTCGGCAAGGCTGAACACCGAATTAGGCTTTGTGATCGAAAGCGCGACATTGGCGCGGCAGATCGACGCCGTGTTTAACGGCAGCATTCCTGAAAACGCTTATGAGGTGTGCCTATCCGATGACGGGGGGCTGTACTGGCTCGAGAATCGGAATGGAAAGCCGCTACGGCATGATACGGAGCCAGGCACGAGTTTTTGGCAGCGCGCCATGGTATCGCTTTTGTCAAAACTGCCTATTGAATGGCTTTTGTGACCGAAACGGGATGTAAAGCATAAAAAAAGGCGGGCCGGATAGATTCGACACGCCTTTTTTGTGCCCTGATAAGCACAAAATGGAAATTAACCTTTGACTGAATTGGCAATTTCGTTAAACGCTTCGACTCTTGATTTGCCGGTGGTAACCAGATCAACGCCGGTATCGACAATCATCTTGCCAAGGCCCGGTATTTTGTACACCACCATGACCAGATAACCGACAACCGGAACAGCGATAATAGCCGCGATAAAACCGTTAAGGCCAATTGCGGACATGAGTTTTATAAGCAGTGCAATCGCATCCAGCGGCAATAGGACCATGGCGCCGAAATAGGCCAATACCATGAACGTGAACAGTACAAAAACCACAAATTGAAGCAGCCTTACCAATGCAACATTAATATTTTTCATATTATATTTTAATTTCCTGATAGAACTTAAGAAGCCTTTTTTAGCCAGAAAGCGTTCCTGACTCTCATCGATTTTTTATCAAAAAGCCCCACTTTTTGAGACCGGCAATTATACCTTAAAGCCATCAAAATAATTTATTTTTCTTCCGCCGGCTCATTTCGAATAAAAAACCGATACAGGAACGCGCCTGTAACAAACCCGCCCAAATGCGCCCACCAGGCCACATCGACTGTAACCCCTTCAAAAATGACCGATGTGGTCGCCTCATGCAGCTGGATAATGACCCATAGCCCCAAAAAAGCAATGGCCGGAACATGAACGACAATCGGCAATAGGAATAACGGAACCCAGAGAATGACGCGGGCGAGCGGATAGAGAAAGAAATAAGCCGCCAGCACGCCGGCAATAGCGCCCGACGCGCCAACGACAGGAATGGCAAGACGGGGATCGAAATACCATTGAAGAAATGTCGCGCAAAGCCCGCACAGCAAATAAAAGATCAGAAAAAGCCCATGCCCCATTCGGTCTTCCACGTTGTCGGCGAAAATCCACAGGAAAATCATGTTGATGGCCAGGTGCCACCAGTTTCCATGCAAGAACAGGCTGGTCAGGAAAGACAAATAATTGTCTTCGGGCAAACCGAAACTGATGGCCCATTGCGGATCGGAATAACGTATGGGCACCATGCCATAGCGATAAATAAGCCGATAACTCAACTCATCCGGCATCACCTGCATGGCAATAAAAATAATAATGCAGATAACCATTAATCCCCAGGTTACCCAAGGCGTTATATTGCAGGGCGCTGTATCTCTAATTGGTATCATTGCTTCCCCTATCGTTAATTTTGCTTACCGGGAAATCCAGGCATTTCTGACTCAAGCTTATCAGTTAGAATTACTGATGAGCAATGAATCCGAATTTATTGATAAATCATCGGCCCAAAAAGTTTATAATGGCATGAAAAATTGCTCCTTCTCATCTTTGCCTCACGCCACCGTTAACAATCCATGCAACCGAATTCAGCAGATACTCCGCCATCCTTTTCAGATTTATCCCTTGACGAGCGTTTGCTCACAGCATCAAGAAAACTGGGCTTTGAACGGCCCACGCCGACGCAGATGCAAACCATCCCATTGGCCCTGGAACATAAAGACCTGCTGGTCAGCGCCGAGACCGGCAGCGGTAAAACAGCCGCGTTCCTGCTTCCGGTCTTGCATCATTTACTGACGATTCCCGCTTCCCATGCCGGAACACGAGCGCTGGTGCTGGTCCCGACTCGCGAACTCGCGCGGCAGATTTTTCAGCAATGCAGGCGCCTGTGCGAATTCTGCGATCTGCAAGCCGGCCTGATTACCGGCGGCGATGACTTCAAACAACAGCAGAAAACCATCCGCAAAAATCCCGAGGTTATCATTGCCACGCCGGGACGGTTGCTGGAACTGCTGGAACAGGACACGCCGGATTTCAATGATCTGGAAGTGCTGGTGCTGGATGAGGCCGACCGCATGCTGGATATGGGGTTCAGCCATGAGGTGCTGACCATTGTCGAGCACTGCAATACGCAAAGACAAACCCTGCTGCTTTCCGCAACGCTGGCTCATCAGGGCGTTACAAAGATAGCCCGTCAGGTGCTGAAAAAGCCCGAAGTGATCGCTTTAAACAGCCTGCACGACGAACACGGCAAGATCGAACAGCAAATTGTCCTGGCCGACGACAACGAGCATAAACAGAAACTGCTGGCCTGGCTGCTGTTGAATGAAACTTACGACAAGGCCCTGGTATTCACCAACACCAAAATCCAGGCCGACAGTCTGCGTGGTCCGCTGCGGGGCCAAAAGCTCCGTGTCGGCGTGCTGCATGGCGATTTGGATCAGAAAGATCGCAACCGGGTGTTGGAATTGTATACGCAGGGCGAGATCAACATTTTGATCGCGACTGATGTCGCCGCGCGCGGCCTTGATATCGAAGGGATCGATCTGGTGATTAATTTTGACATGCCGAGGACCGGCATCGACTATATTCACCGTATCGGCAGAACGGGACGCGCCGATGAACTGGGGCTGGCGATTGCCCTGGTGAAAAACACGGAATGGAATCTGATGGCCGGCATCGAGCGTTTTCTGAAGCAGAAGTTTAAGCGCCGCACGATCAAGGAGATGGAAGGCCGTTATAAAGGCCCTAAAAAGTTTAAAGCCTCAGGAAAAGCCGCAGGCAGCAAGAATAAAAAAGAACCCAAAAAAGAGACGGTCAAAAAGACCAAGATGCGCCATCGCGATAGGAAAAATATCGGCAAGCGCCGCGTTCCGAGCAACAAGCCCTCCACCGAGCCAGCGCCCGCCGAATAGCAAAAAAGCGGGCAACCATGGCCAGGCTGCCCACTTTCCCAAACCGGCCAGATTCAGCCGGTTTGCCGATTGAACAAAGAGCGGCGTACTTTGCTATTTACGGAAAATCAGATTGATGACCAGCGTCAAAATCAAGCTGACAATGATCATCGAGGTGATCGGAATAAAAATGGCCCGTCTTTCATCCTTGATGTGAATGTCGCCGGGCAATTTGCCAAACCAGTTGATCAACCAGGGCGCATAATTGAAAACCAGCCCGGCAACCACCAGAACGACACCAATAATCATCAATACTTTTCCGGTTGTCATAGACTTTCCTCCCTTACGCTAAGCCGCTGTTTTCGATACGGCAATTATAACGGCTTATTGCCGCGCTCTTAGTCAGTATCTTTACCTAGGCGTTAGTGCGAATTTTACTTTTGTGTCCGATAGGTTATTTTACATATCAAGGCATGCGTCCTGGAGATTTTAAGCAGGTAGCGAAACCCGCGGTTCGCTGAACGCATCAACAGCTATTTTAGAGGGGTTATGGCAATCACCAGACCATCCACTGAAGCAGCAATAGGGCAAGACAGTCCCCGTTTCACGATTAAAGATTGCACGTTGATCGCTATCGCCACCGGAAAACGCGCCCATACGCTGAAAGAATTCCGCGACCATATCGCCGAGATCAGTCCGGACAGTCTGTATTATCATTTTTGGGGCAACCTGCTCCTGCCCCGTTTCGAGGAACGGGAATACAACAATGATTTCGCCGCCTGGGTTCGTCATGGCCTGCACGATGCCAAGCTGGCGGAACAACTGGCGGTCGTCGATCCAACCCAGTCCGCCAACATGACGGAAATCCGCCGGCAGCTTCTGGAATATATTGAGGAGTGTCTTGAAGAAAACGAGCGCCTGCATTGGGTCATCGCCGGTCAACCGTTTGAATTCATACGCTCGCAGATTGTCGTTTTCAACACGCATATTGATACAGCCAATCCCGATGACATGGCCAAAATCCTGCACAAAGTGTCAGTCAGCAGCATTTTTTATCATTTTATCGATGGCCGCCGCCGCAATCCGGACAATCTGGACGACTTCCGCGCCTGGCTGAACCAGTATGACGAGGCCTACCAGGAGCTGATCGAGCTGTTGTCGAACATAGACCCTTACTTTGGCTCCCTGACGGAACTGCGCCAGCAGTTAGTCGATGCTTTTCAAATTTATTTTGACTACTCCATGAATGCCACGGAATGAACAATATGCTCGATGCCTATGCCGACATTGTCGGCGCCGATGTCATCCGCCACTTGCGGCAGTTGGCCGAACCCCTGAGAGGCAAAACGCTCGTGCATGTGAATTCCACGAGGCTTGGCGGCGGCGTCGCCGAAATTCTGGAGAAAATGGTGCCGCTGACGCGCGATTTGGGAATTGATGCCCATTGGGAAGTGATTACTGGCGATAGCGAGTTTTTTCAATGCACGAAAAGCATGCACAATGCCCTGCAGGGCAATCGCCTGATCATCCCGAAAGCTTTGCTGGACCATTATCAGGATGTGAACGCGCAAAACGCGCGGCAACTGCGCCCCATTCTGGAAGCGGCGGACTTTGTCATTATCCATGACCCCCAGCCGGCCGCCCTGCTCAATCACTGCGCCAACCGCAAGGGCAAATGGATCTGGCGCTGCCATATCGACGCCAGCCGGCCGCACCGCGCGACCTGGCGCTTTCTCGAACAGTTCGTGCGCGAATACGATGCCAGCATCTTTTCATTGCCGCAGTTTGCGCAGACGCTGCCGCATCCTGAATACATCGTCTCGCCCAGCATCGATCCCTTGAGCGACAAAAATATCGATCTTCCTCTGGCGGAGCTGGAATCGGTGCGGACGCGCTTTGGCATCGATCCCGGGCTGCCGCTGGTTGCGCAGATCTCGCGCTTCGATCGGTTCAAGGACCCGGTGGGCGTTATTGAAGCCTACAAGCTCGCCCGGCGCTTCATCCCTAAGCTCCAGCTGGTGCTGGCCGGCGGCGGCGCTACCGACGATCCCGAAGCCGAGGCGGTCCTGTCCGAAGTGTATGATGCGGCGGATGATGATCCGAACATAAAAATCCTCGTGCTGCCGCCTGACGCGCACCGGACGATCAACGCCCTGCAGCGCCTGGCCGACATCGTCGTACAGAAGTCCACCAAGGAAGGCTTCGGGCTGACGGTGACGGAAGCGATGTGGAAAGGCAAGCCGGTCATAGGCGGCGATACCGGCGGCATTCGCCTGCAAGTCGTCAACTTTCATACCGGCTTTCTGGTCAATACGCCGGAAGGCGCCGCGTTACGCATCCGGTATTTGTTCAACCAACCGAAAAAAGCCCAGGAAATGGGAGTCGCCGTGAAGAATTTTGTACGTGAAAATTTCCTGCTCACCCGCCAGCTGCGCGAACATCTGACACTGATGTTCGCGTTGCAATATGGCGCCGTTGACCGCATCGAGCTGGGCTGATGGCTGTCACTCGCCGCCATCTGATGCCTTTCGGCGCCCAACTTCTGGATGATGGACGGGTGCGTTTCCGCTTGTGGGCTCCGGGCGCCGACAAAGTCGAACTCTGTCTGCTGGGCCTGGAGCCTGAGGAATTCCTGATGATGACGCCTGAAGACGAAGGCTGGTTCGGCATTATCACCGGCTATGGCAGCAGCGCCTATTACTACCAGTACCGGGTAAACGAGGCCTTTTTTGTCCCTGATCCGGCCTCGCGCTACCAGCCGGAAACCGTGCATGGCGCAAGCCAGATCGTCGATCCCAACGATTGGGACTGGCAGGATGGGAACTGGCAAGGACGCCCCTGGGAAGAAGTGGTCTTGTACGAGCTGCACATCGGCACCTTCACGCCTGAAGGCACGTTTGCGGCCGCCAGGCAACAGCTCGATTATCTGGCCGACCTAGGCGTGACGGCCCTGCAACTCATGCCGATCGGGGACTTCCCCGGCAACCGCAATTGGGGCTATGACGGCGTGCTGCCTTTCGCCCCGGCCACGGCTTACGGCACGCCGGACGATCTGAAGGATTTCATTCAGACCGCGCATGCCAAGGGCTTGATGGTTTTTCTGGACATGGTTTACAACCATTTCGGCCCGGAAGGCAATTACCTGAATCAGTATGCGCCGGCATTTTTTACCGACCGCCATCAAACGCCCTGGGGCAGCGCGATCAATTTCGACGGTCCCGACAGCACCTGGGTGCGGGCTTACTTTGTCCATAACGCGCTGTACTGGCTCGAAGAATATCATGTTGACGGGCTGCGGTTTGATTCCGTCCATGCCTTCTTCGATGACTCCGACCCTGCCCGCCCGCCGTTTTTTGAACATCTGGCCGAGGAAGTGCGGCATGCGCATGGGTATGACCGTCATATTCATCTGGTTCTGGAAAACGACAATAACGCAGCGCATTATTTAAGACCGAATCCGGCGAAATCCCATGACAGCCATTACAACGCCCAGTGGAATGACGATATCCATCACGTGCTGCATAGGCTGTTGACCGGCGAAACCGGCGGCTATTACCAGGATTATGCCGAGCATCCGATCGAGCATTTGGCCCGCTGCCTGACCGAGGGCTTCGCCTACCAGGGAGAAACCTCCGCCTATCGGGACTGCACCCGCCGCGGCGAACCGAGCGCTGATCTGCCGCCGACGGCTTTCGTGGCTTTCCTGCAGAATCATGATCAGATCGGCAACCGCGCTTTTGCAGAACGCCTTTCCCTGCTGTGTTCCCCGAAAGCGCTTCGGGCGGCCACGGCAATCATTCTGCTGGCGCCTTCCATTCCGCTGTTGTTCATGGGGCAGGAATGGGCGGCGTCCACGCCCTTCCCTTACTTCGTCGATTTCCCGGAAGACCTGGGTGAAAAAGTCGCACAAGGCCGGCTTCTTGAGTTTGCACGGTTTCCGGACTTCAAGGACTCGCTGCATATTCCGCCGCCCAATCAGCTCGACACATTTCTGTCGGCAAAACTGAACTGGCATGAACTGGATCAGCCATCCCATCGGCAATGGCTGGATTACCATCGGCAACTGCTGAATCTGCGCCGTCAATACCTTCAGCCTCGCCTGTCCGGCATGGCCGGCGGGCAAGCCGGCTATCGGCTGCTGGGCGAGCGCGCCTTGACAGCGAACTGGCGGTTGGCCGATGGCTCACGACTGGAGCTGATCGCCAATCTGGGCGATGAAACGGCAGCGCTCGACGGCTCCCTCAACGGCGAAGTCATTTTCAAGACCGATAATAATATTGCCGACTTCCGGCAGCCAGCCGCATTACCGCCTTGGTCCGTGGTCTGGCTGCTGACTGAAAACTGAATGCTCATGACGCGCATCAAGACGATTCCTGATGCAACTTATCGCCTGCAGTTCAACAGCCAATTCACCTTCCGGCAGGCCACGGCGCTAATCCCTTATTTACATCGGTTAGGCATCAGCCACTGCTACGCATCGCCATACCTGAAAGCGCGGCCGGGCAGTTCGCATGGCTACGATATCGTCGATCATAACGCATTGAATCCCGAAATCGGCCTGAAAGCGGATTATGAACGCTTTGTGGCCGAATTGCGCCGGCACCGGATGGGCCTGATCGCCGATATCGTGCCCAACCACATGGGCGTCATGGGCAGCGACAACAACTGGTGGCTGGACGTGCTGGAAAACGGCCCCGCTTCCGTCTATGCGGCATTTTTTGACATAGACTGGCATCCTGTGAAAAAGGCTCTGCAAAACAGATTGCTGATCCCCGTATTGGGCGATCATTACGGCAATATACTGGAACAGCGTGAGCTGACATTGAAATTCGACGCCGATGCCGGGGAATTCAGCGTTTATTATTATCAGCACCGCTTCCCGGTTGATCCTCAGACTTACCCGGACATACTGAATGCCCGGCATGCGCAATTGTTGGAAATCTTCGATGCCGCCGACCCACTGTTTCTGGAATATCAGACCCTGGAAAACAGCTTCAACAAACTGCCCGACCGTGTGACGGCGACACCGGCGCAGCGCGAAAGCCGCAATCGGGACAAGGAAGTATTCAAGCGGCAACTGGCCCGCCTGTGCAGAGACAATGCATCCATACAGCGATTCCTCGAGAACCGCGTGGCGGAAATCAACCAAGCGGCTGACGCCGATAAACTGCATGGCCTGCTGGAGCGGCAGGCCTACCGGCTGGCTTACTGGAGAGTCGCGGGCGATGAAATCAATTACCGGCGCTTCTTCGACATCAATGGCCTGGCCGGGCTGCGGGTTGAGGATGAACAGGTGTTCAACGCTTCGCACCGGTTCATTCTATCGTTGATCGAACAGGACGAAATACAAGGCCTGCGTCTGGATCATGCCGATGGCCTGTATGATCCGGCCGCCTATAATCAACGTCTGAACGAGCGTATCGCAGCCATTGTGCACGCCGATACCGGCGGCATGGCGCCGCCCATTTATATCGTTGCCGAGAAAATTGTCGCCAATTACGAATACCTGTCCCACGACTGGCCCATACACGGCACGACCGGCTATGAGTTCGCCAACGCCGTCAATGGCTTATTCATCGATGCCGAGGCGGAACAACAGTTCACGGCCATTTATCACGACTTTATTGGCCGGTCCGTTGATTTTGATGAACTCGTCTACCAGGCGAAGAAGCATGTTATGACGACCATGCTGGCCGCGGAATGGAATGTGCTGGCGAGCCGATTGAGCCGGATCGCCGAAAACCATCCCAAAACCCGCGACTATACGCTCAATGCCCTGCGGGATGCGCTGCTGGAAGTGATCGCCTGTTTTCCGGTTTACCGTACTTATGTCAATGGTCCTGTTGTGCGGAAGGAAGACGCTCGATACATCGAATGGGCAATCGCCCAGGCCCGGCGCCGTAGCGGTGCCGCCGACAAAAGCGTGTTCGATTTTATGCAACGGGTTTTGCTGATCCAGCCTTACTCGCCCGATTCTGAAGGGGATTTGATCGGTTTCGTGAAAAAATTTCAGCAATACACGGCGCCGGTCATGGCTAAAGGCCATGAGGATACAGCGCTTTATCGATACAACCGGCTGATCACGTTGAACGAAGTCGGCGGCGATCCGCGCCGCTTCGGTTATTCCGTCGACGCCTTCCATTTTTTCAACCTGGAACGCGTCAAGAAATGGCCGCACGCGATGCTGAACCTGTCCACGCATGACAGCAAACACGCCGCCGATGTCCGGGCTCGGATTAATGTGCTGACTGAAGTTCCCCTGCTATGGCGGAAAGCGGTATTCCACTGGCATCGGCTGAACCATGTCAAATCGACCGCTTCGACAACCATCAGCCGTAATGACGAATACCTGTTTTACCAGATCCTGTTCGGCACGTGGCCTCTCACGAGACTGGATGGCGCTGCCCTGGATGCCTACCGTGAACGCATTCAGGCTTATATGCTGAAAGCCGTGCGTGAAGCCAAGCAATGCAGTTCATGGTTGAATCCCGATCAGGATTATGAAGCGTCGGTCAGCGGCTTCGTCAATCATTGCCTTGATCGGAAAGCCAATGCTGTTTTTCTGGATGACTTCACTGCCTTTGAAAAACGGCTCAGGAAAGCCGGTTTGTATAATGCTCTCGCCCAAACGCTGCTGTTATTGACCTCGCCGGGCGTTCCCGATATTTATCAGGGCAATGAAACCTGGCAGTTTTCGCTGGTGGATCCCGACAACCGCCGCCCCGTGGATTTCGATGGAAATCGGCAACTGCTGAAGGCCATGAATGATGAGACTGGTGGTGATCGGCCGGCTTTGCTGGAATCGTTGTTGAATGAACCGGAAAACGGCCGGATCAAGTTATTTCTGATCGCTCATGCCCTTCGCTTGCGCAGGCGATGCGCAGCCCTGTTTGAAAACGGCGAATACCAGAAGCTGATTACCAACGGGCCGCGGTTTGAAAATCTTGTTGCCTTCGCACGCCGTGATTCAGAACATTTCGCGGTTATTCTGGTGCCCAGGATCATGAACCATTGGCTGGATGACGGCAAAATCTGGACCTCTACCAGGCTGGAACTGCCCATCGACGCGCCTCGGCATTACCATAATGTTTTTACAGACGAGAAGCTGTCGGCAAAAGAGGCTGATGATCATCTGGAATTGAGTATTGAAGAAGCATTCGTAGCATTTCCGGTTGGATTGCTGATCAACTCTAATCAATTAAAAAACGACGCGAACTGAGCAATGTGCGTTAGCGTACAGAACTTGTTTATCTTTAAGCGTAAAGTCTGGCATTGTGATGAGGCGGAAATAATTTTACCTATTGAAACGAACCTAATTAGGAGGAAATATGGATATTGAAGTTGGCGGTTTTCTAGGTTTTATCATATTCGTCCTGGATATCTGGGCCATTATCAGCATTATCAAAAGCAATGCTTCAACGGGAGCTAAGGCTTTATGGGCGATTTTAATTTTACTGCTGCCCGTTGTCGGCTTGATAATCTGGTGGTTTGCAGGACCAAAAGGTGATTAATCGACTTGTTAAATGAGATAGAAGCTATTAGCCAGTGGTTGGAGCATTAGCCGCGATGACAATCAGGACTAAGATCTCTTCCACTGGTTTTTTTCATTCAGATTCAAACTTTCTGATGCGCCAGCTTTTATTGGTTGCTGCGCTATATTGCACTGCCCTCTCGGCAGCGCCGCTTACAAATGATGGGATCAAGGCGATGGTAGATGCCCATAATGCCGTTCGTCAGCGAGTTGCCCAGGAGGAGTCCGCGCGTCTCGGCGGTACGGTTAGCATTCCCGACCTCACCTGGGACCCCGACATCGCTGCAATCGCCCAGCAATGGGCCGACAACCTCATCAATCAAAATCCGCCAAAGCTTTGCCACCGCTGCGGCGGGAATGCCTGCGATCCTCCATTGGGCCCGAATCAATGCGATGCTAATCACGATGATCTGGGCGAGAACCTCTATTACGCTTGGTCAACCGGCAACGTCGACCAAGCGGCCAAAACTGCGGTAAAGGATTGGGCCAGCGAGAAACAGTGGTACCACTATAACCAAACTCCCGGCTGCGATTCCGGCAGGCAGTGTGGCCATTACACGCAATTGGTGTGGAGCAATACGCAACGGCTCGGCTGCGGCAAGGCAGTCCGAAAAGTGCAATTGTCCTCCACCCAAGAGCGGACCTATGTAGTCTGGGTCTGCAACTACGCTCCGGCCGGTAACATAACAGGCCAATACCCGTATGCCGTGAATCGTGGCGATGGAGTTATTAATGATGGCGGTACAAACGGTGGCAACCAAAAAACTCGCTCTGCTCCGTGATATCTATAGTTTCGAAGATGTATGGTTTGGGCTGCGTTTTTGAAACCTAAAAATAATAGTATGTCTATGATATAATATATTTTGTAAAAATTGTTCCGTGTAAACTTTTTCGCATCACTTCCACCATGAGCAGTTTAATTATCTTCATTAATTTTTACGGGTGAACCAAAAGCCATAAATGATGCCATTGAGAACCACGACAATTATTCCGAGTACGATTTGCATTTGATGCGTTAATCCACCGGGATAAATTACAGGCAAAATATAATGGTCGATGAAGTCGCCGGAATAACTGCCTCCATCGGTAGCTCGAAGCTTGTTTTCAAGCGGCGTCAATGGACAGATGCCCCCGCTGAGTTCGATAAACGCGCCCCATACGGCGGCTGGCAGATGGAACCATGCGAGCCATCGCCATTTGAAGATGAGCAGGCCGCCGAAAACGACAAATAAAATGAAGGAAAAATGCAGCAATACGACCAGGTCTGCGGCTAATTGATTTGACATTGTCTCTCTTTTAATACAGTACTTATATTGCTCGGAGTTCCATTGCAATCGCCTTGTTCCTGAATTCCGTTTATATTTGCCTGTGTTTTTAAGCAAATCGGCGACAACGCCGCAATATTGCTCCCCTCGCCTATTCATCATGGGAAATATTTTATGAAGACGATTTTAATAACGGGTAGTAATTCGGATATTGGCATAGCCATTGCCAAAGCTCTGACTTACCAGCCATTGCAATTGGCCCTACAGTATTATTCGAATCAGGCTAAAGCCAATGAGCTCCAGGTCTGGCTGAACGGGAAAAATGTCCGAAGCCACCTTTTCCAATGCGATCTGACAGATCCCCGGCAAGCCAAATCCCTGATTGAGCAGACTTTGGCGGCATTTGACTCAATTGACGTCTTGATCAATGTCATCGGCCCTTTTGTATACAAAGACATTCTGGATGTAACGCCGGAAGAATGGTTCGATGATGTCAATTTGAACCTGCATACCTGCTTTTATACCAGTCATTATGCATTGGATGAACTGCGCCGCAATCAAGGCCAGATCATCAATTTTGCCTTTTCTGGCGTGGAAAACATCAAAGCCCGGTCAATGTCGGCTGGTTACTGTGCCGCTAAAACCGGTATTGCCGTTTTAACCAAAAGTCTCGCCGCCGCTCTTGCTCCACACAAGGTCCGCGTTAACGCGATCTGTCCGGGACTAGTCGAGGAAGGCCATATCAGTAGCGAAGAACGGCAGCAAATGGCGAATCAAATTCCTTACGGCCGCCCCGTACATCCCGACGAAATCGGCAAAACCACTGCATGGCTGGTTTGGGATAGTCCTGAATCGATGACCGGCTCCTTGATTACTGTTGCCGGTGCATGGGAGTATTGATTTCAAGAATTGGCCGCATAATTAAATCCCAATTGATTTTGCAACTACTGGAAACAGCATCGCCTTAATATGTCTATGATATAATAGTTATAGATTAATTTATTACAGGAGTCGGTTTGATTTCCAGTCCGGACTTTTATGCGCTTTCAGACGTGCCTACCCGGAAATCTTCGCGCTCTCGATTGCTGTTCCAGACGCAATCTCACCTCTCCCGTCCTTGGGAGGTTCGTGTCCTTCGTGATTAAAGATCTTATATCGGATGCTTTCACGCTCGCGTTCGCGCCATGGACGCGAACGCGCCGGTTGACTTCACTATGTGCCAATTGATCTGCAAGCGCTCGACTTAGGTCGATTCGCGAGACCTCTATCCTTAAAGCCGTTCGGCCAATGCTTGCCTTTATCCATGATTTTCATCGCTGCTCTTGCATTTTTCACTGGGATGACGGCTGATTACCGTTCCTTATTTTGGTCACGAAGGCATCATTAGGAAAACTACCGCCGAAAGCGGGCTGCAAAGCGTTCACGGTCGGGAAGTCGGTCGAGCGGGTCTCCCCCGTCACATAGGCTTGGCCCTGCTGATCCAAGGCGATACTGAAACCCTGGTCATTCCCGCTGCCGCCGAGGTAGGTCGCATACCCTAGTGACGAGCCATCAATCGTGAACTGCGCGACAAAGGCATCCTGCTCACCGCCTAAAGTCTGCTGCAGAGCGTTCTCGATCGGAAAGTCGGATGAGTAAGTGAATCCTGTCACAGAAGCCTGACCCTGCTGGTCCAAGGCGATACTGAAGCCCTGGTCTCTTCCGCTGCCGCCGAGGTAGGTCGCATACCGTAGCGCCGCGCCATCGGCCGTGAACTGGGCGACAAAGGCATCCTGCTCACCGCCTAAAGTCTGTTGCAAGGCGTTCTCGATCGGAAAATCGGATGAGCTGGTTTGTCCGGTCACGGAAACCTGGCCCTGTTGATCCACTGCGATTCCGAAGCCGAAATCTCCTTCGCTGCCGCCAAGATAGGTCGCATAGCTGAGCGCCGCGCCGTCGGCCGTGAGCTGGGCGACAAAGGCATCAGAAGCTCCACCGATGACAGGCTGCAGAGCATTCTCGGTCGGGAAGTTGGAAGATGTGGTCTGCCCCGCCACAGAAACCTGGCCTTGCTGATCCACTGCGATTCCCCAGCCTCTTTCAAACTCGCTGCCGCCGAGATAGGTTGCATAGCGCAACGCCGCGCCATCGGCCGTGAGCTGGGCGACAAAGGCATCATTTCTACCACCTGAGGCCGGCTGCAGGGCATTCTCGGTCGGGAAGTTGGACGAAGAAGTTTCTCCCGTCACAGAGGCTTGGCCTAGCTGATCCAAGGCTATTCCAAAGCCTACATCCAATCCGCTGCCGCCGAGGTAGGTTGCATAGCGCAACGCCGCGCCATCGGCCGTGAGCTGGGCGACAAAGGCATCACCGCCACCGCCATATGTTGATTGTAAGGCGTTCTCGATCGGAAAATCCGACGAGAAGGTGATCCCTGTCACAGAGGCCTGCCCCTGCTGATCAACGGCAATACTAAAGCCTCCGTCAGCAGAATTACCCAAGCCCTCGTCGGATCTGCTCCCGCCAAGGTAGGTTGCATAGCCCAGCGCCGAACCATCGGCTGTAATCTGGACGACAAAGGCGTCGAGATTGCTGCCGATAGCGGCCTGTAGTGCATTCTCAGTCGGAAAGTCAATCGAGGATGTCTGCCCTGTCACATAAGCCCGGCCCTGCTGATCGACGGCGATGCCCTGACCGATATCAAGCCCGCTGCCGCCGAGATAAGTCGAATAGACCAGGACAGGATCGATGATGAGAGGACGCGAAGTGTCATAGGCGGCAACTTGAAAGCCCACTTCCTGCCCATCCATGAGCACGTAGCCGCCATTGATGGGTTTGCGAACTCCGCCTGTCTCTTGATAGATGACTGGCTTGTTCATGCGGAGCTCTTCGTTCGCCGCGCGCAGCACCAATTCTCCCGCAGAGCCGATATTGATTTTATCGACGCCCCGGAAACCCAGTTTAACCTGACGAGGATCGGCCCCCGGCGCCACCACGAAGTCATACTCCAGTTTTCCCTGGTTACCGTAGTACACCATATCCACGCCCGGATACAGGCCTTCATAAGCCACCTTGGCATAGGTCGGCACTCCCGTGAGCCATTGGCTGGAATCCTTGCCTGAGAGATAGTTGACCCGTCCGGGCAACGTTTCCTTCCCAATGATGCGTGGCGATGGATTCGCCCCAATGAACTGTATCCGCAGCACGGCCCCGCTCGCTGCTCCGCGTGAAGTCGAAAACTTTGTGTTAGACGGTAACGAAGGTGAAAACTTTGTGTTTGGCCGAATTGAAGATGAAAATTTTCTGTTAGGGGGAATTGAGGATGAAAATTTTCTGTTGGGAGGCCGTGAAGAAGAAAACTTCCTGCTAGGTGAAGTTAAGGGCGAGAGCTTTACGTTAGAGGGAGATAAAGAGGAAAATCTTCCCAAGGATGAAGTCTCGGCTTGGATCTGAGTCTTCGTCAAGGACAGCACGGCTTCAGTAGGTGTCAGAAACAGCGTGTAGCCATGCCCCCTCGATAGGAATTTTACCTGGGCATTCGCCTGGCCCTGATTGGCCTCGAAGCTGAGCGGCAGCTTTGCATAGTTTGATTGTACCTGAGCCTTTACGTCCGGGAGCGCCGCCGAGGCGGTTGATGCAAGGCTGGATATAAACAGGCAGACCATACACGCGGCCATGCCGCCTAGACGCATACCATCCCTGTTTGATGCGATAGATTGAACCAGTTCCATGAGAACCTCCTGTGTTAAGGTGTATTTAAACCAACAACAGACCTGTTTTACGGACTTAGGAGTTGAGACGCAACAATATTGGATTAAGCGCTAATTGAGTTGGCAAGCAAACAGGTGAAAGCCATTTTTACTGCGCATATATTGCTCCCGGACATCCCCCAGCCTGAAAAAATCAGCCCTTAACCTGAGATGGATTTTGGAGATTAGAGAGTAGGTAAACTAAGCCGTACGGTCAATACGTTAAAGCGCTTATTGTTGACTCAGCCTTAGTAGCAGATGATCGCGCTTTATTCCATTAGCCCCATTCCGGCCTCTTCCGTTGGCCATTGACACCCTCCCTACGTTTTGGGCCAACAGGCTCCCGACCTAGAGCTACTTTTTGGCTATATACCGTAAGCTCACGCTTGGACTTCTCCACGACGATCAAGTCTGCCCGTACGTCATTCGGAAGTGGATCGTCTAGATGATTCGCCCATCCAATCACTACACTTAACGACACTAGCAGCACGGCCAGCAATGTGAACCACCGCTTCATTCTGCTTCTTTTTCAGTCGAACGGTTTTCTTCAGCCGAGACCAGCTGCTGATGCCTGACAGAGCGGCGCAGCGTCCCGGGTGTCGGATGAAAGAACTTGTTAGCCATTCTGCGCCCACCACTGACTGCCGTACTCGCCCGAAGAAACCATAACTGTGAATTCATCTTTTGGGGCATCCAAATAATGATGACCATGACCGACGTCCTTAACCGCGGCAATTTTATCTGCCGTTTCCTCCCAACCCTCGCCAGTGCGCTGCCATTGGAAGCCGCTCTCATTCCTAGAGATGCCAAGGTCGCGAACGGACAGGTAAGCGAACGACTGCACCCCTTGGTGCGCTTCAACAAATTCCAACGCATGAATAGCGAGTGACTTCACTTCGCCGATGGCAAGTAAACGCAATGCCTGCTCCAAATGCTCCAGACCCTCTACATCCCCCTCGAGTAGAAGCGTGTTATCTGACTTGAAGTCCTCGAAATAGCCAAGATGAACGTGAGCCACTTAAGCCTCCTTGATGGCTAACTATCAAGATCACCCGACGAAAACCGTGTAGCGGTTTTTGGTCGGGTGAAGCGCTGTGTTATGTGTTGCTAACGAGTGGCTGCGCATTAATAAAATATACGAGATCGGCAACTGTTTTGACCTTTCCATAGTATGGGTTGCTTGATGTATCTTCCATTGATCGGCCTGTACGTTGCAACATTTCTACAAACAAATCCATATCCAGATCTTCATCGTCGATTTCTAGCACATCATTAAGATCGTCTTCCGCCTTTATTGAGATTAGAATCTCCGGCGTAGACACATAATCTTGAATTGTTTCGTAAACGGCTCGAATTACCCATGTATCAATAGCCCTATAATCAAAAGAGCGAGCAAATTCACAAATACTCAGTTCCTTTCTCTCTTGGGATAACTTAAACAGTTTTATTCTTCTGTTTCGTTGTTCAATTGTAATTATCACACCGATAACTATGATAAATAGAAGGATAATTGGCTTTTCCCATATTCCCCACAACAAAGCAACAAAAAGCGCAAAAAGGAGCGGCCAAGCAACAAATGGAGGCCATGTGTTAGTTGGGACATACTTTGGCATGTTGCGGCTTGGTGCTTTCATATCTTTTTTACACATATTTACAAATAACGTTCCGCTTGAGCCGCACCTTGCCCTGGAGCGTAGCGAAAGAGTAAGGAATCGGCCTCGAAGCGGGTATTAGGCATTTTTTGCAGTTGGAATTGCCATGAATAGCCTGCCTGCTCCGAGCTGGACTTCAACACGGTGCCGAATATATTCATCTGGGTGGGCGCGAGCAATGCTAATTGCCTCTGGAATCAGCGACTGTAGTGACTCCGGATAGATCTCCGGGTCGAGAGCGAGCATTGGAATAATCCGTCGCCGCACTTCAATATTGTCGTTTCGCACGAACTCACTAAGCATTTGGCAGCGAATCTGGTTTCGCAGTGGATCATCCAAATCGGTTTTATTCTCACACGATACCCAGTACAAAGCACTGGCTGCTCCCGCTCTTTGTTCGTCCATTCCCGATCGTAGGTAATTTAGGAGTTCTGATAGCACATCTCGTGATCCAAACGACCGTACGCATGGCTCAATGAAATATCGATTGGAACTGGGATCCTTCTCTAAAACGCCAGTCAGGATCATTCTCTCGTATAGTTTTCGTGGCACCGGATGCGCTTCAAATATTTCGGCAACAAACCACTTTCGCTCTTCATTCCGCAGGGAATCGGCCAGCCAGTTCCAACCTGCATTACCGGCAGACGAGATATGCAGACGGGCAACCGTGATGTATTTATCCGCTTGCTCGTAGTCACCGGCTTCTCTTGCCGACTGCCATAGGTCAAACAGAGCATCTAGTTCCATGGTGCATAAAGGCCTAATAAATTATTAAACAGACCGGGCAAAGTACATCTTTTCCTGCTTGACCGTCAAGAATAGCGCTTCAGTCTTTGATGTTCTAAACGATATAACCAACATTTTATTAAAGATAAATGCTCTAGCTTTACCGATCAGCAAATGTGCCAATTAGATACATCCAAGAATTTCAACCAAATAGCGGCTGCAATCAAAACGCTGTTGGTCAACATTTCGCGTAACCAGCCTTGCGCAGTCTGAGTTGATGCGATTGTTGGGCGGCATTCTCACTGACGCTCCCATGACTCAATATCGCCAGCATGCACGCTAAACATGGGGTGCGCCTCTGGCACTTCGGTGAGCCGCCACTTCTGATACAACGCCGGATTGCGCACCTTCAGCTTTGCTAGGAGATGCTTCCACTCGTACTGCATCTGACCGGTAGTGACGGTGAGGACCACTACTTTCTGGGCCGGCTGGATTTTGCTTTTGTCAAAGGCATACCCCCGCGCCACAGCCTCCGCATGAATGCCCTTCAGATACAGCGAGATAGCTGCAAGTGGCTCCGTATGATTCTTGAATCGGTCCAACTGCGGATGATTGCGATAGCCACGCGTTTCCCCGTGCAGGATGGCCTGCGCCAGGAGAGCCTCCCGCCACAACGCGACCAGGCCTTGGGGATCAAGATATTTGGGATGTAAAGACCAGAGGCGCATGTTTTACGATGCTCAATATGGAGCTAACCGGCGATTGGAAGCAGGCGAAGCCTGCTAAAGCGATAGCTATTAGCAAAAAGTGCTAGCGAGGTGGCAATGCTGGATTCCAATATAAAACTGTCCCAGCCTTCAAATACACCATGCTCTTCACCTCCATATTTATGGTATTCGATAAGTTGAGTGACCTAGTCAAATAATATTTCCATCAAAGCAAATCCAGAAGTTAATAAATTCAATTAACGTTCAATTCAGATGAAACCGATGCAATGCGTAACATTTCAACTGCAATTGCTTGTCATACGCTTATTCGAGTCTCTTCTTACGTGGATCATCGGCAGGGTTCGTATAAGTAATGCCCCATGGCCCGGTGGCAATTAATTGCACGATTGTTTCCTCATCAGTTGTCCAGACATAATGAGTGTGGCCGGCGGGTAACACAAAGCTGGAACCTGTTTTAAGCATCTCGCCCTTCTTCATGTCGAAGGTTTCACCCATGCCATTTCCTAATTTGCCGCGCAGGACTGTAATTGCCTCTGTAAATGGGTGTATGTGCGGTGGAATGGGATAATTGGCCGGAAATTTCAGCCAAGCTATAAAAACTTCTGCTTTGTTTGGGTCACCCACCAGGACTACACTTTGGGCGCCTTTTGGGAGTATCGGTTCGTCATTCCACTTAACCGTCTCCGGCGTAAACGATTCCATGTCAACAGCGCTCATGCGATCGATTTTATCCTGAGCTAATGCAGAACCTGCGAAAGAAATAATCATTGCAGCTATCAAAATTTTCATCTGGTCTCTCGTTTTCTATGCGGCTTTTAACCGCCATATTGCGGCGGTGCCCTATATTGCACTATTCGCAAGCCAAACCGCAATGGCTGGAATGGGAGGAATTTCAGTCTTTCCAAAAGATAACCTGGCCGGATGGGCTGTTTTCTCACCGATTTTCATGGCCATGCCAATAGTTGTGCTGGCTGAAATGCGCCGTGGAATTGTACAGTTTTCTTTTTCCGCGTTATCCCCTGGTTGGAAGAGTTGTTTACATCAATATGTCTATGATATAAAAGCAATCTCTACAAAATACAAGGGGAGATTTTATGCCTACTATTCATTCTGAGCTCAGAGCCGAGCTGGACCAGGTTCTAAAGCAATTGCTGCTTGAGCAGCAGGTGCTGAGCGACCGTTTGCTTGAACAAAAGCATTTCCCGTTATGGGCGCAGCATTTTGATGCACCGGTGGATCGTGAGCAGTTGGCGGCGTTCGTTAAGCTGGTAGTCTATGCCAACGATGAGATGAAGCCTGGCGAGACGCTGAACTATATAGGCATGTGCGGAACCGACTTGGCCACAATGGATCAGATCGAGCGGGTAAATCAATTGCGCAACACCTTGCAGCGAGTGCTGATGCGCATGGATAAGATTTTGGTTAATCAGGATGATACGAAAATCCCGCTATCGAAATTCGCGCTGGAGCGTTTAGGGTATGCCCGCTTTAACCGCCGCCAGGCGAGCCGGAAATTCTTCTATTTTCCGCATGCCCTTGAATCCATTTCCTTTACCTGGTTCCGATCCCGCATGGTATCAAGGCTCAGCGTGTCCGATGCGCAACACCTGTTGGAAAAGAAAATCAATGGCGGCGGCGATGCCGCTTATATAGCCGGATTGAAAATGCAACTGAAACTGCTGGCCGCGATTCCATTCGATGAGCCACTGGCGCAGGTTTCTCCGCCCTCCAATCATCCGCGCGCCAATATTGCCTGGTTCGACGAAGAGGGTGTTTTGCGCCGGAAGGTATGCATGGCGGTCGGGCCGATCTTTTTTCTGGCTAACGAGCATTCCGCCCTGCCCCGCTTTCGGGCCTTGTCGGAAAATCCGGAAAACAAGCCTTTGCGCCTGAAGCGCATCGATGTCGAAATACAGGATGAGGTTTTTCTGCCGTCCATTAAAGTGCATCGGTATTTGCCCGAACTGCGGGAGAAAAAGAAGAACGAGCAAGAGGATAAGCATTCCGCCAGTTGATTTGAACAGCCTCAAGAAAAAACCCAGGCTGCCCGGCAAGACATCCTATTCCAGTATCAGGTAAGACGTCGCCATGCCCGCCTCGATGTGATCCGTCACATGACAGTGATACATCCATTCCCCCGGATTGTTGGCATTCATATCGGCCGTGACCATGGATGCGGGAAGCAATTCAATGACATCCGTGCGTCGAGACGCGGGCCCTTCCCCGGCCCTGACAGTCTTGCCATGCCAGTGCACGGTGTGCAGATCGACTTCATTGCCCATCGCCATGACGTGCCAGCGGACTTTTTCGCCGTTTTTCATGACAAGTCCTTTCAAATTGCCGAAGATGTAGCCATTGATGCTGTGCATCAGGCCTTTCTCTTCCCCTCCGGCCTTATCGAACACGAAAAATGCCGTAATAAATTCACGATCTACATCCTTGGGGCTGCCATCAGCATTGGCGAAGCCTTTCCGGGTAATGACAATCGGGCCTAGCAGGCCAGTATTAATGCTTGAAGGCTCATCAAAATGGGTATGGTACCACCAGATTTTGGAGCTGAGCTCGCCCTTTTCCGGACCGCTCTCTTCATCAGCAATCCAGGTGTAGTTATGGCAGGCGCCCGGCATTACGCTGGCGCCTGCGCCAGGTTGAGACCGGCTGTTTACGCCGACATAATGGGCTCCCTCATCTTTTTTATCGTAGCGCAAGCCATGAGGGTGCATGCTGTAAGCCCCCTTGCTCGAACGATTGCAGAAATGCACGATGACGGCATCGCCGACCTCGGCGCGAATGACGGGGCCCAGTATGCCCAGCCATTCAGGCTGCGTGACCTTGGTATCTAAATTGCTGTCCGTATACTGAATGTAGCGCGTCGAAGGAAAGCTGTGGCTGTCGGTCCAGGGTTCGGGAATGCCGCAGGGTGAATCGTGGCAATGGATCAGGTTCTGGTTTGAAGGGGCGAAATCCCAGACCGTGTCCTCGGCCGCGATAAAATACTCGCGGGTTAGCGCCAGCGCGGGCGATGCGCCCATGCCACTGATGACAAGGATGAATACGCTAAAAAATTCATGAATTTTCATGGCAGGTCTCTTTATAAAGGCAAGAGAATCAGGAGATTGACCGTTCTACCGCGCCAGCCTAGCCGAGGAGAATCTCCCGGTTTTTTTCAGGGTGTCGGGAACGTTTTCAACCGTTGAGGCGTTTTATGCGCCTTTGCCTACTATGGATAAAGCTGAAAGCTTGCGGTCTTCAGGCCAGTTCTTTGATATCGGCCTTTTATCTTAAGCTCTTTTTCACGATATTAATGCGCCATCCCATCCAGAAACATACGCATAAATACTTAAAAATAAGAGAAGCCATTCCTATAACGTCAGGATTCAGTTCAGATAGCGCAAAATAACAGGTCAAGATTTGCAATGCGTTGAAACTGTCGGTAGAGTTCCGGCTCTTATTTTTGACCGTTTACGTTATCTTAGGAGCCATGCATATGAATATTTATCCGAAACTCCGCATCTTGGGCCTGGGCCTGGCGGCCGGAACGTTGTGTCTTTCGGCATCGGCGGCCGATCTTGACCGCGCGGCCATAGAACGACTGCTGGCTACAGCAAGCAAAGCGCATCCTGCCGATCTGCGCAGAAAAGATCTGACCGATCTGGACTTGTCGGGGCTGGACTTTCGGCATGCGGATCTGTGGGGCGCCGATCTGCGCAGAAGTAACTTGAGCAACAGTAATTTGTCGGGGCTGAACCTGGATTTGACGGTCATGTCCAAGATCAATCTTTCCGGTGCCGATCTGTCCAATACCAGCATTTTCGGCGTGCATATGGGCGGCGCCAACCTGAGTCATGCCAACCTGACAGGCAGCCGGTTTATCGCCAATCTCGACAAGGCGAATCTCAGCCACGCCAATTTGTCCCATGCCGACTGGGGCGTCGATATGAAAAATCAGCCTATGGGCTTGATGCGGGTCAGCCTGAACAACGCCAATCTGACCCATGCCAATCTGAATAAAGCCCTGATGCGGATGGCCAATCTTTCCGGAGCCAATCTGAAAAACGCGGTGTTGTTTGACGCCGACCTTTCCCGCGCCAACTTTTCCGGCGCCGATTTGACGGGCGCGGATTTGTCGGGCACGCGATTGAAGGATGCCGATTTTACCGGCAGCACAGTGACCGGCGCGCAGTTTACCGGCATTAATGACAAGTCGACGCTACGCGGCCTGGATTCCAGCAAAGGCATCGAATCCGCCGTGTTTGATTAATCGCCGTCCACCTAATCCAAATAATAAGAAAAACCACTATGCTAAAACCCTGCAAAATAACAACGGCGGCGGCATTGCTCGGCCTGTTGAACAGCATGGATGCGATCGCCGCCGAATCTCCGCCGCCGCAATCCGTGGAACTCTATTTCGACCAGAAAACCAAGCAGATCGTCGCCGAACCGGGTAAGAACAGGATTAAGCTGGGCGCGTTTCTGTCAGCCGAAAGTCTGGAGCAAAAAATGCATGAGCTGGCGGCCATAGAGAGCCGGCTGGACGCCAAAACCAAAGCTTTGGATGAGAAACTGAAACAGCTCGAAAAGCTGGAATCGGCCCCGGCCATGGCGACTGCCGCGCCGCAAAAAGCCGTGCCGGTAAAAGCGGAAAGCGCGCCTGTGCAGGTTGCGGAAGAAAAAAAACCCGCCGAGGCAAAATCCAAATCGTCCGACAAATTCCCTGTCACGGCCGGCTACGGCGACAAAGGCTTCGAGCTCAAGACCACGGATGGTAGGTTCGCGATGCAGATCCAAAACCGCTTGCAGTTCCGCTATGCCAATCCGTTCGACAGCGATCCGCGCTCGATCGAGGATCTGGAACGCGGGCAAAGTTCCTTCATGGTGCGCCGGGCGCGGTTCAAGGTCGGCGGACATGCCTACTGGCCCTGGCTCAAATATTATATGCAGTATGACTGGAGCCAGCCCGTCCTGCGCGACTTTTACCTGGACATCGCCAAATTTCCCTGGGCGCAGCTTTGGCTCGGCCGCGGCAAGGTCATCTGGAACGACGAACGCGTGACCTCCTCCGGCAGGCAGCAATTCGCCAACCGTTCGATCATCAACGACATCTTCACGGTCGATCGGCAGCAGGGCGTGCAACTGCACGGCCGCGTCTTTCCCGGCGAATGGTACGACTTCAGCTATGCCGCCGGTGTCTTCACCGGATTGGGCGTGGGCGAGCGCAACAACGATGACGACAACATGCTGTATACGGCCCGCCTGCAGTGGAACTGGCTGGGCGATGAACTCCCCTTCTCCCAGTCCGACCTCGAATTCCATGTAAATCCGGCTTCCAGCCTGGCATTCGCGGCCGCCACGAATAGGAGCCGATGTACCGCCTTCGAAACAGCGAGCGACAGTTGCCGCGCATTGCCCGGTTTTGAAGTCGGCGAGCCCGGACAATTCCGCGTCAACCAGATGATGGAGGAGTTCCGTTTCAAATGGCGGGGTTTCTCTTTTCAGCATGAATTCCACTGGAAACAGGTGGAAAACACGCTGGCAGCTGAAGGTGATGCCCGAAGGATAACCGATCTTACGGGCAGTTATGTACAGGCCGGCTATTTCCCTCATTATCTGATCCGTGAAGTGCCCAGACAACTGGAGCTTGCCGTCCGCTATGCCTTCGTCGATCCCAATGTCGATCTGTCCAATGATCTGCAGCAGGAAGTCACGGCGGCGATCAACTGGTTCTTTTCCGGACATTCCAACAAGCTGACCTTCGAAATCAGCCATTTGAGCGTTGAAGATCCCGTCAGCCTGATGGAACGGTCCGAGGAAAGAGCCAGGATGCAGTGGGATATTTCTTTTTAATTCGAAGGCCGGGACGGGCGGGCAACCGTCGATAACGTTTCTGCAATACCTGAGTTAAAAGACTACGGTTCCCATGCAAAACATTTCGGCCGGAGCAACATGCCCCGGCCGGCTGTGAATCGGAAATTTATTTTTAACCGAAGCCTTAATGAGCAACGATTTTCTCGGCCTTACGCGCCTCATGCCTGCCGATCGTCAGTAAATCCCATACCAACAATCCCAGGCCGGCCGCCGTCACCAGGCCAAAGATCATGCGCCAGTTCATGGCGTGCTGGAACGAGGGCTGGTTCTGCGCGGCGAAATAGCCGGCCCAGGTCGAGCCTTCCACGGCCCGTTCGATAAACGACTGCTCGTACCCGGCGATCAGCAGCGCGACGGTCATGCCGACCACGCCGGCATTCAGCAGGCCCAAGGCCCATTTCCAGCGCCAGGCGTGACGGGTGCCGGCAGCCATCCAGACATTGCCGCGCCACTGCTGGATCGCCAGGTAAAAGAAGGCGATGTTGATCGTGGCGTAAGCGCCGAAGAACGACAGATGCCCGTGCGAGGCGGACCACTGCGTGCCGTGCGTGTACAGGTTGATCTGCGGCAGGGTGTGCATGAAGCCCCAGACGCCGGCGCCAAAAAAATTGCCGAAGGCATGGGCGATGACCCAGGCCAGCGCCGGATGATTGACGGTTTTGAACGCGTGCACGCCGGAGTCGTAAATGGCGTGCACGACCATCGCGACCAGCGGAATCGGCTCCAGCGCCGAGAAGAAGCCGCCTACCGACAGCCAGTATTCGGGCATGCCGATCCAGAAGTAATGATGCCCGAGCCCCAAAATGCCGGAACCGAACATCAGCGCGACCTCGATATACAGCCAGGTCTGCACGATCCTGCGCCGGACGCCCAGCAGTTTCATCAGCGACCAGGCCATGATCACGCCGACCAGCACTTCCCAGGTGGCCTCAACCCACAGATGAATCACCCACCACCACCAGTACTGGTCGTGCGTGATGTTGGTCATGTAGAACATGCCGGCCAGGTACAGCCCCACCAGCGCGATCAGGTCCAGGACCAGAACCCCGGCGATGCCCGACCACTTGCCCTTGCTGAACGTCGCCACCACGTTGTAGGAGAAGACCAGCATCACCGCCGTAATGCCGAGATCGGCCCAGCGCGGCGCCTCGATATACTCGCGGCCCTCGTTGATGAACCAGAGGCTGGAATCCTTGCCCGGCCCGATCTGGATAAACAGGTAAACCAGCACCACCAGCGCGACCGCGCCGGTCAGCACCCAGAAGGCGATATTGGCCCACTTCAGGCCGACGATATCGGTGCCGCTTTCGTCTTCGATCAGCCAGTAAATGGAGCCGATGAAGCCATACAGCATCCACACGATCATGGCGTTGATATGCACCATGCGGTTGACATTGAAATCCAGAATGCCGTACAGAAAATCGGGGAAAATGAACTGCAGGCCCGACAGCAGGCCGAACAGAATCTGGGCAATGAATAAAATCATCGCCACGGTGAAATATTTGACGGCCAGCTGCTGCCCGGCGGTCAGGTTGCCAGTGTCGAGGTTTACCCAGGCCTTGAAATCGTTCAGGAGATTGCGCGCCTTATCCAGCACCGAAGCCGGCTTGGGAATGATATCGTCTAACTTGGTCGTACTCATGATTACTCTTCCGCTTCGATGGTTTTAAAGTTATACGGAAAGCCACTGGTATCGATGCTCGACATCCACTTTAAGAATGCGACAAGGGCCTTCGCTTCCTGCTCGGTGATGCCCAGATTGGGCATTTTGCGGTTGCTGCCGAAGGTGCGGGCGTTGCTCTCGGGATTCATCAGAAACTTGACCATCAGATCCTCGCGCAAGTCCTTCGAAAGCCAGCCCTGGTCCAGCCAGGCTTTGGTCAGGTCGGGCGCATAATAAGCGCCGTTGCCCAGAATGGTATGGCAATTCATGCAGTTCTTGGTCTGAGCGGTTTTTTTGCCGAGATCGACCAGTTGTGCGGCTTCATGCTCGGACAGTTGTTTGCCGAACAAAAACTCATCCTCGCCGATAATCGGCACCGACTTATTGAGTTCCTTGTTGAACTGGTAGTCGATTTTCTTGTTGATGACGGCGTAAGGCGGCACCCGCTTGCCGCCTGCCTCGGTTTGGCTCAACGAATCCATGGTCAATATAATCAGGATCACAAACGATACGCCCGTCACCCAGATGGCCGTTTTTTTCCAAAATGATTCCGAAGCCCATAGCGGTGTTTCACTCATTGATCATCCTCCTGTATTTTCTCATGGCCATCATGATGTTCATGCGTTTTGACGCACAAATGCCAGATGCCGATCGGTGCGAAGAAATAACCGACAACCATCGCAAAGGAAATAAACAGCCAGTAGCCATGAAATTGCGCAGCCCTGGTCAGCTCAAGCACTGACATAACCAAAACGGCATAAGAAGCTAAGGCGGCTATTTTGAGGCCGGCATGCGCATTGATTCTGGACCAGGCAAACAACAGCGCATACGCGGCCCCGGCCAGAATGATCAGTGCCGAGGAAAAGAACGTGATAAAGAAGTCTTTTAAAGCAACTGGTTCAATCATAGCCGGTTAATAAGGAAGTAAATGATTAAAAACCGTTACAGGACTTACTCAAACTGCTGTGGGGGCGACTTTAGCCGCCTATCCAGCATGAAGGCGACTAAAGTCGCCCCCACAGGTTTTAGATTTTTTCCTTATCTCACCAGTTTCTTTCGATTGGAAAGAGACAAATGCATCAGCCCTGCGTCATAAAAATCAAATTGCCGCCATACAGCTGATTATAAGCACATCCTCTGTTTGGGCCGAAATCGTCAGTGAGGGTCGGTTTAATCAAGCGAAGTGGATGCCACATGAAATGCATCCGCATAAATATCCTGCAGATTCGCGCCATTAAGGTAAGCCTGTCTTTTGGTTTGATTGACCATTTCCGGATGGCCGCACAGATAGATGCGCCAGCCTTTCAGATCAGGAAACTCGCTTAAGGCAACGTCATTGGCGCGCCCTATCGCCACGCCTTCTGGCGAATCGCCGCGCGATACACAGGGTGTGTAATGGAAATTTGGATATTGCCGTTCCAACTCCAGCATCTCTTCAATCCAGTAAAGCCCATCCATTTCGCGGCTGCCATGAAACAAATAAATATCCCCGGAGTGCCCCTGCTGCAGCGCTTCGGTTATGATGCCCGCTAACGGAGCAAGCCCGCTACCCGTACCGATCAGCAGCATGTTTTGTTCGGGTTTGTTAGGCAGATAATAGCAAAGCCCCTGAGGATCGGAGACTGCAATCTTATCGCCGACCAGCAATTCCTGATGAACCCACTCGCTGAAACGTCCGCCTGCCAGGCGGCGGATGTGAAAAGTCAATTTTTTGTCGTGTGTGCGGCTGTTTGCGATCGAGTAACTGCGCATCAGTCCGTCGGAACGCTTGAGATTGACGAATTGGCCGGCATGATAATCCAGCGGATCCTTGCATTCGATTGTCAATAACAGTGTTTCCTGATTCAGCGGTTTTTTGTCTGTCACCGTGCCTTCGGTAAAAAACTCCGGCTGTTGGCTTAGGGTAATGGCCATGTCTTGTTCCGGATAGCATACACAGGCCAGAAAATGCTTCTGCTTGCGCAGCGCATCTTTTAGGCCGTTTTGTGAAGCCGCAGGCGGCTCAACATCCAGGCTGCGCACCATGCAGCTTTGGCAAGCGCCTTGCCGGCAACTGTTCGGAATGTCGATATTATCGCGTAACAAGGCGTCAAGAACGGTTTCACCTTCATAACAAATACTGACTTGATCGCCTAACGATATTTTTTTCATGGTCACTACCCAAGCTGTCTTTAATTATCTACCTAGAACATCATTACGCGTGGATTCCGCAATAGCGGCAACTTGCGCGATTAATTCCTGTGGAACATTCAGTTCTTGTAAAGTTCCACCTAGATGTTCCATGACCACATCAAAATGGGAACTGTTCAGACCCATTTTGACCAGTCTGGCGTGAGCGTTTCGCATATCGGTGCCGTTGTAGTTGTTAGGACCGCCAAAAGCCATCGTTAAAAAAGCTTTTTGCTTAGCGGCCTGCTGTTCCATATCGGTATTGTCAAAAAAACGGTTGATTCGGTGATCGCTCAAGACTTTGCGATAAAAAATATCGACCGCTGCATTGACTGCCGCTTCGCCACCGAGTTGATCATAAAGTGTAGGTGTAGCTGTAGCTGTAGCTGTTTCACTCATCGCTTGGTACCTTTAAAAATTATTATTAAAAATCTATAGAGCATTGATGCTCGAAAATTAGTTTAGTATCGATACAGAACTTTTGCAATATTTATATGACAAAAGATACTTATATGCACTATAATTTTATAAGCCTTACCGATTTTTTTCCTTCATTTTTAGTCTTAAATATTAAAAAAGTCACATCGAAATGACAGCAAAAAATTTATATGACTGACGGAACGAGTTCTCGACAAGATCAGATATTGAAACTGTTGCTGGGCTTAAGGCAAGGCATGAGCCTTGACGAAATCGCCGCGGCGCTGAATATCTCAAGAAATGCCGTCAAACAGCATGTCGTCGGCCTTGAAAACAGCGATCTCATAAAAAAAGACACATTCAAGATCACCGGCGGGCGGCCATCGCGCAATTACGTACTGACTGAAAAAGGCATTAACCGGTTTCCCAAGCAATATGCCTGGTTCTGCAATTTGATGCTGGCGGAACTCAAAGAAGAGATGGGTGAGGCAGCTTTCAGACGTTACATGTCGAGGCTCGGGGCTAAATTCGCGCAAACGCTCATGCCTCAATTCAGCGACAAGGAACCGGCCGAACGAATCGCAGCGCTAGTCGAAGCGATGCAGACGCTGGGCTATCACGCGAAAGAGGACCGGAGCAATCCGACGCCTGTCATATATGCATTCAATTGTGTCTATCACGATCTTGCCCGGCAATATCCGGAATTGTGTGAATTCGATCGATCGTTAATGTCTGCCCTTCTGGACCGATCTATAGAGCAAACTCAGTGTATGGCATGCAATGACTGCTCTTGCCAGTTTCTCATCAAAAATAAATGACCGGGTGATGCGCTGAATGCAGTAAGGCGCATCGAGCGCGAGCGATGCGTCTCCTGCCGCCGGCGCATCCTGCAAACCTTGATTAGCCGGCGCCAAGCCCTTCTTCCTGCAGCGCTCTTTTTACCGCGGGCCGGTCGGCGATTCTTTTTTTATATTGCACCAGGGAAGGCCAGCGTGAAATATCGATCGCCATCAGTTCCGTCCATCGCAGCACAACAAACAAATAGGCATCCGCGACTGTAAAGTCCTTGCCCAGCAGGTAGGGTTGCCCGGAGACATTGTCCGCCACCCATTTAAACCGGGAAGCCAGCGTTTCCCGAAACAGTTTTTTGGCCTGATCGGGCATATTGGCGTTGAAGAGCGGCGAAAAAGTCTTGTGCAGTTCAGTGGAAATAAAATTCAGCCACTGCTGCAGATTGTAGCGCTCAAATGTACCGGCGGCGGGCGCCAGTTTTTTCTCAGGCACTCGATCGGCAAGATATTGGATAATGGCAGGCCCTTCGGTCAGCTTGCTTCCGTTATCCAGCACCAGGACCGGCACATAGCCGTTAGGGCTGATGCTGCGAAAATCTTCGCCTGTTTCTGTCAGTTTTTCCTTTAAATCGACTTTAACGAGTTCAAAAGGCAGATCGGCCTCGCACAAGATAATATGTGGCGAGAGCGAACAGGCACCGGGACTGTAGTAGAGTTTCATCTTCAATCTCCTGAAAGGTTTAACGAAAATTTATCTGACCGGCGACATCAGTTTTTTGGCCGCCGAGGCAAAAATCCGTAAGGAGCCGAACTTTAAAATTGGATGCCTTCTTCCTGGGACTTGTTCAAAAAAAACTGGTCAAAAATCTGTGACTTACAATTTTGGAATTATTCATGACTAACGCTGAATTATGCCTGAGCTGTATCACTCAAACCGTCGCGTTGCTGCTGACCGCCAATGGCGCACCGGTTTTAGCCCGCCATTGGCTGAAAGACCGACTCAGCCTGCCGGTGGATATGGGGCTAACGCTGAATGACGGGCGCGCTCTGTTTGGTTACAGGAAAACCTGGCGCGGCATGATTGCCTCGGTGATAGCGACTTCAATTGTTGCCAGATTTCTGGGAATGTCCACGCTCGACGGTACGGTGTTCGGCCTGGCGGCCATGGCGGGTGACCTGCTGGCCAGTTTTATCAAGCGCCGGTCAGGCTTTATTGAGAGTAGCCGTGTCCGCAGTATCGATACAATACCTGAATCGGTCATGCCTGCGCTGGTGCTGCATGCCCAACTGGGCTTGAGCGTGATGGATATTGTAGCGGTTGCTCTGATTTTTTTTCTGATCGACGTTCTTATCTCGCCTGTTCTGTATCGGCTTCACATTAAAAACCGTCCCTATTGATTTGGAGCGACGATAGTCAGTTCAAAAAGAAACGAAATTTTCCTCAATTCCAGCCGATTTCTTGATAATTCTTGCAACTTCTTCATAAAAAAGGACTCCGTGCTGTAGTCGATGAAGGGGAATGTGACTCAGGGGCTTGATGAAATGAAGCAAGAGGCGGGTGAAGTGAATTCGAATGACAGCCACGGGCGCCGGGGAATCCTGTGGTGGATCGGCCGGCATGAACCGACTCTGCTGCTCCTGATCGCCCTCGTGGCGATGGCGGGCTGGGGCTTCGTGGAACTGGCGGATGAAGTGCTCGAGGGGGAGACCCGCGCGCTGGATCAAGCCATACTGCTGGCCATGCGCTCTTCCGATGACCTCAACGATCCGATCGGTCCGCGCTGGTTTGAGGAGATGATGCGGGATTTCACCGCCCTTGGCGGCGTCGGGGTCCTGACTTTTATCACGCTTTCTTTTGCGGGCTTTCTGGCGCTCCAACGGAAATTTCATGCGGCCATTCTGCTCTTGTTTGCGGTTGGCGGAGGCACTCTGCTGAGCTTTTTGCTTAAAGGAGGCTTTGACCGTCCCCGTCCGGATCTGGTGCCGCATGAAAGTTACGTGGTGACCTCCAGCTTTCCCAGCGGCCATTCCATGATGTCAGCGGTGACTTACCTGACGCTTGGCGCCCTGTTGGCCTGGGCTCAGCCACGCCGTCAGATCAAGGCTTATCTGCTGATTCTTTCCATTGCGCTCACGATTGTGGTAGGGATCAGCCGCGTCTATCTGGGGGTGCATTGGCCGACTGATGTTCTTGCCGGATGGGCGGCGGGAGCGGTTTGGGCTCTTTTCTGTTGGATAGTTGCCCGCTGGCTGCAACAACACGGAAAAATCCAGTCATCTTCCAAAGCATAGGCGCGGCGGCTCGCGTTTGAAAACCGGCCGGCCTCACGATTATCCCGTTTCTGAGCTCAATCAGCCGCGGCTTTTCCTGGCCTGAAACATCAGGCTACGCCAGGCCTCATGTCTACTGTTTTCCAGCTGAATTGAAAACGCACCTTAGGTAATGGTGCGAATAGCCATCAAGCCCGAAACATGAGATTAATAATCCTTTTGCACAACCCTGCGCAGCAAGGCGCTATGGGATGAATGAATGATCAGGGATGAGCGGCCTCGCTAGCGCGGCAAATGAAAAATGTCCCATATATGGCATCAATGTTTAATAAAATTTAAACAGGAGATGAATTATGGTATCGCAATTTGAAAATTACGCGCTGGAAGGCAAAGCATTTATTCAAAAAGTGGCGGGTGAATTAGGCACGCCTGATGACCTGGATTACGCTTTCAGAGTGACTCAAGCTGTCTTGTATACTTTAAGGGACAGGATAACGATAGAAGAATCGCAGGATTTGATTTCCCAATTGCCCATGGCCATCAAGGCTGTTTATGTCAACGGCTGGAAACTGGGAAAAGAAAGAGAAAAATACAATACCCAGCAAGAGTTTTTAAATGCGGTTTATGAACATTGCGCACGTACCGCAGGAAGGGATCTCGGAGATGACCCCCGCCCAAAAGTTCAGGCTGTTTTTAAGATCATTAAACACTATGTCTCCGAGGGCGAAATGGCTCATGTCAAAAGTCAGCTTCCCGAGGAAATTGCTGAACTTCTGGATGCATAGTGTTCCATCGTCGATGGCACTTGCCCCATAAAATGCTGAAAACTTCCCGCGTTTTCGTCCGCGTGGCTTACGCTTGAATATGACCTGCCGCGACGTTCAAGGCGGCAAACCAATTAATTCGGCATGGCGGTTTCGCAGCAGCAAAACCGCCTTTAACCATGCGCATCGGATCCGGCCGCGGCGTTGAACAGGCTCAATGCGCTGCGCTCATTTCTTCAGCCGTGGCAATGGCATTGTCAGCAGGCTCAGCCGAATCAGCCATGTAAGCGATCAAAGCGTCCACATCCGCATCGCTAAGCTTCAGGTTCGGCATTGGCAACCTGTTGTATTTGACAAACAATTGCATCGCGACGGGATCTTTTTCCGCCAGCATCTGATCGGGCTCCTTCAGCCAGCGCGCAAGCCAAACTCGATCCCGCTTTTCGGTCACGCCAGACAATCCCGGTCCCAGTCCGTCCTCCGCGTCCAGACTATGGCAGGCGTCGCAACGCGAACGATAGAGGTCTTCGCCCTTGCTAAAGCCGGGCAGGCGCGGCGCTTTGTCATAACGTATTGCCTTTGAATTAACCGTATGTGCGCGCTGCAGCGACTCACCGAGCAATCGCGCCAAAACCCTCGGCTCATCGAAAGGCGAGCGTTTGATCCACTGCCCAGTGGCCTCATTGCCGACTATAAGGCTAATGTGGTGATCGCCGGCTTTCGCGTCTGGCTCATCCTTGCTGTAAAGGCCCAGTTTTTTGCGCAGAAGCGTGATATCTTCCCTGTTTCCAGTCAGGAACGTCCAGCCCGGCCCAACCTTAAACCTCCCGGCATATTCCTTAAGCACCGCAGGCGTATCGCGCTCGGGGTCTATGCTGATGGAATAAAAGAAAACATCGCGGCCAACGCGATCGCCTAGCGCCCTTTGGACCTGACGCATGCTGGCCGTCTCGGCCGGGCAGGAATCGGCGCAATGCGTGTAAATGAAATTGATTGCCACCACTTTATTCTTGATGAGATCGTCATAGAAGCGGACTGTTTCCCCGTCCTGCGTCACCAGGGGAATATTGGGAAAGTAGTCGGCTCCCCACCGTGAACCGGCGGGGGCGGCCCGGCTTGGGCCGCTCGCCAGTACGATGCAGGGTAACAGAGCGATAATAACCATCATATTCATAGCTTTCATGGTATGTCCTATGGTTTGTTCGACTTAGCTCATCTGCGTTGGCTGGAGGCGGAGCGAATAACTTCAACCGTAAAGGTTTGGGTGGCAGACAAGCCGCCCTGGTCTGTTACCTTCACCGATACAGAATGATTGCCGATCTGATTGGAGGCAGGCCTCCAGGTAATCTTCCCTGTTGAAGCATTAATACTCATGCCCGCAGGAGCTGAAACCAATGAGAAAGTCAATGTATCTCCCGGAGTATCCGTCGCTATGACCGTGTAGCTATAAGCTTTGCTATAAGCTGCTGTCGTAACGGGTGGCGAGACAATCACCGGCGCGGTATTTACAGATGCCGGTGCTTCAACCGTTACTGTAAAGCTTGCGTTGGCAGACAACTGACCGTCTGACACTCGCACCGTTACGGAATGGACTCCGGCTTGATCATTTGCCGGTGTCCATGTGATCAAGCCTGACGAGCTATTGATGCTCATGCCAGTCGGCGCCGCCGGTAGCGAGTAAGTCATTGCATTGCCTTCAGCATCGCCCGCTTGCACCTGCAAGCTGAATGACTGACCTGCGGTCGCGGTTTGATCGGCAATCACCGTGATTGAAGGCGCAGTATTTTTACCGCCGCCTCCAGAGTTACCTGATGTACTGATACCGGCTTTGAAGGTCGGCACGTCTCTAGTATTGGTGGGTTCATAGTCCACCCCTTCCCATCCGGGAACAGGCGTGGGCAAGGCTAAAGTCTGGCCTGGATGCTGGATGTCCCATCGCAGCAGCATGGCTTTATCTTCATGCTGGGTATTGTGGCAGTGCTCCATGTAGGTGCCGGCGAACTCCCGGAAGCGGATGGCTATATCCATGGTATCCGAACTGTCCGGCGCATCGCCTATGCGGTAAACGTCCTTGCGCGCCCACTTTTCCCATAACGGCGGAGGGTTCCCGTCCCTTTTGAGGATCTGTCCTTCCTCGAAATGAACATGGACCGGATGACTCCAGCTCCCGCCGCCGTTCTTGATGTGCCAGATCTCGGCGGTTTCCTTGTTCGGGGCGGCCGACAGACGATGGGGGTCCATAGTGAAACCTTTACCGCCGTCGGTCTTGATGGTCCAGGGCTTGTCATCGGTGCCGCTGCTGCGTCCGAACTCGAATTCCCTGTGCACCGCATTCTGGAGCTCGGCTGTCGTAAACGCGGGCAGCGGGATCATCTTCTTTTTGCCCTCGATGTAATCGGCAGGATTCATGCTGAAATCAATCTGGCCCTGAGGCATGCCCTTCACGCGGAATTCGAGGAACTTGCCGACGCTCGGATCGCCATTGACGCCATCCGCCTTGTACTTTCCACTCAGGACATCTCCGAGCGCTATCGCTTGCTTCGGGCCTCTGCCGCCTTCATGCTCCAGCAGGTTGACCAAGTAGAGCTTGTCGCCTTCCTTGAAGTTCTTGAAGTCCACAATGATGTCGTAGCGCTCGGCAATGCCTTGCGCGGGCAGATCGGCGGACTGGGCATTAGGAAACGGCACCGCATGCTCCATGATGTTGCCATCGTTGGCGATCATGTGGAACGGCACCCGCTGGCCCTGCGCATTGACCAGAGCGATCTTGAAGTAGCGCGACACGCTGGCGTTCAGGATACGGAAGCGGTAACGGCGTGCGCGTACCTCGACATACGGCTTCCACTGCCAGTTGACGGTAATCCGGTCACCGAGAAAGCCGTCCGTGTTGAAGATGTTGAAGTAAAGCTGGCCGTTCTGATCCCAGGCCTTATCGGCGACCATCAGGTTGACGTCGTAGTCGCGGTTTCCCCAATCCAGGGCGCTGCCGCTGGGCAGACAAAGGTTCACGTTTTCTGTATTGGCATAATGGCAGCCATAGCCTGGCTTTTTGGGATCGCCAACGGCTTCCAATACGCTGGCCGGCTCCCTGCCGCGATCCACGGCACTGTAGTAGTTCATCATGGCGGCGTTGCCCTTGTAAACATTCGGCGCCGTAAAGTCGAGCATATGGTCGTGGAACCAATGGGTACTCATCGTTTCCCGCCAGTCTCCGGGAATTTTGGCAATGCCGCCTTTGCCGTCCGGCGTGCCGGCTGCCGGATCGCTGGCGAAGGGATTGATACTGTCGTGCCCGGCCAGAATCATGGGCCAATGGTAATCATAGAACTCGCCCGGAAAGAAATAGGCCGCCGTGTAACCGTCGCTTTCGGCCGGAGAGTGGCCATTGTGCTCGTGCGTGGTGATAGTCCGGTTGCCAAAGCCGAAGTTTGCCGCCGGGTCCACCGGCAGAGCGTTGTAATGGCGAAACAAGACAGGTTCCCCGTAGCGCGCCAAGAGAAGTTTCGGCGGGAAGGTTCCATCGAAGGTCCAGAGCGCCTTCGGGTCCTGGACGGGCATCTTGGGGTGGAGCCTGACTTCGATGCCTTTCGTGGTTCCGTTGAGATGATAGAGCCCTCCGCTGCCGAATTCGCCTTTGCTGTACCCGTGCCTCTGATACGGGTCCCGCAACCCCAGATTGGTACGCGCGCCGGTCTGCGCGCTCTGGAAGTAGGCTTTAGGGAAAAACTCATCCCACCGCTGGTGGGCAAAGTGTTGTCCCGACGGCCGCCCTTCCAAAACGGTTTGAGTCACTGGGCCAACGCAGTCCCTGACCTTATCCTCCCAGGCATTGGGCAACATATCATTCGCTTCCATGGTAGGAAGCGGATGGAGAGTTTCCTTGAGATAGTCGTCGAGCTCCTTGCCATCCGGCATGCTCTCGCAATCCTGGGGGCCGGGCAAGGAACTGGTGTTTGAAGGCTCGCTGGCCGGCATGGCTTGCAGGCCAAACTCCTCAAACCTCAATAATGGGGCGCTGAATTCCGTGGCACCAAACAACGGACTGGATGACGCTATCCCATTCGCCACACCGGTAGGAATATCGAAATCTTTCGCATGAACCGGCCCGGCCGCCATACCCAAGAAGCAGACCAGTCTTGCGGTGTTATCGATATATTGCTTCAAGTTACCGGCAATATCTTTTTCATCAACGGCACGGTATGGGTTAATAACTTTCTTTGGCATGACATGCGAATGCCGAAGCAAAACCTTCTCCTGCTGACTGAAGTTAACTGAATTGGTGGTTTTCTTGCACACGATATACCTCCACTGAGTCGTACAAAATTAAAAGAAAGCCAGGCGCTGATGTTCATCATTGCGACGCAAGCCCGCCCTTGCATGCCGCAACTGAACACGAGTTCCCTGTTTCAGCTTGAAGGACGCTTAATTCTTGAGCATGAGCATAGGTTATTCTTATGAGAAACTTAAATCTCTACAGTGAATGCTGTATTTAAGTCTAGGGAGGCACTGTATTTATATATAAGGGTATGAGGAATGGATAAGCAGCCCTGGTTGACTATTTTCTTGTAAGGGCATGAATAAGAGACTATAAGCCCAAGAGTTCTGATGGAATATAGAGTCTCTAGAGACAATACTAATGCGCGTATTTCGCGAAAATCATGAAGCGCATTGCTTATACGCGAGTCGACACTGAAAGCCGGCGCCAACGGAGGGCCGCAAAGTGAAATTTTCAATCCGGGCCGTTTACGCCTGAAAAGTCGATAATCCAGGCTGCAGGAAAAAAATTCGCTACGATACAGGCGCCCAGATTTACCCATTGCCCCACCTCGTCCAGTACGGCCGAATCGGAGGTAATCGCCAGCCGGTCGGAGCGAATGATGAATTGGTCGGGATTGTCCATCAAAGCCGTCTGCCAGTTCCAATTATGAGCCTGAGCGATTTCTCGCACCATGACCGCCAGGCGGCCACTGTTGGAGACCGGCTTGTCGAAAAGCCACAGTACGTTTTCCGGCTTGAACAGTTCTAGCGCTTGGCCGACAAGCGTTACGGCTTCGCCGGTTTCATGGACCTGCCGGTAAGTGCCATGGATGCTGGCGATATCGCGGATACAACCGTCCCGGCAACGCAATGCGACGCCGCCCGCCATGATTGTCTCGATCGTGATGATCAGGTTGAGCCCGTCAACGACCAGTTGCCGATCTTTGATAGCCTCGATCGGCAGGCATTTAGCGGCTCTCGAGGCCCGGCTGCCATCCGAGCAGGCCGCCCTGGAAATAGCCAGGCGCTGACGTTTAGGCAGCTGATAGTGATCGCCTACCAGCTTGATGGCCGAATGCCGGGCATAGCCGCGGTTGAGCAGCCAGCAAAGATCATGGACCGCCTCGCGCAAACGCAGCAAATGCTCGCCGCTGAATAACACTTTATCGCCCAGGTGCGCGTTCCGGTGCCTTTGCTCGTGCGTATTCATAGGCTTGCCGCCCGGCTCATGATATTCAGCATCAAGGCATCGGCTTCGGTTCCATGCGCTCCTGCCTGCCGGCTATCAGCATCCGCGCCAGTCTGCGCAGGCCGTCCGAGGAGATCTCCAGGCCGAACGGCGCGCCCAGATTCTCCAGCTCATACATGACATCGGTAGCGGCTATGAACGTCAGATATTGCATGCCCTGTATGCCGGGCACTTCCTTGGCGACGGTTTTCAGGACGGGCGCCAGACGCTCCCAGGTTTCGGTAAAGAATACCCGGACCGGATCGGCGCCATTCGTGCTTTGTCCTTTCAGGCCGGCCTGGAAGGCGGCCCGTGAATCGAGCAGAATTTCCATCAGGGTTTCACGCACTTCCTGCGACTGGGTATCATCGGAGGCCTTTTTGATCGCCGCCGTCAAAAACTCATCCCATTGCTGCCAGGTGGCCGCCCATTGCTGTTGCTCGGCTTCGCTAAAAGCAGGGGCCGGCGCTGGCTTGGCGGCCGCCGTTTGAGCCGGCGCATCGAAGGCGAGGTTGACATTGATGCCGTTGTCTCCGGCCTGGATGGTGTTGAATTTCAGCGTGTTCAGCATGGCCTGAAATTGCGCGGCATTCTCCCTGGGCAAGAACTTGGCCAGCGTCTGCTGAATATCGACGCGGGATTCGTTCAGATCCACCTTGACGGCGGCGAGTCTGGGCTCGACGACGCGGGTAATCAGATCCTGCAATTTATCGATGGCCAACTGGCGGCCTTGACTGTCATAGGCATTGGCGCGGGTGACAGGAAAGGTCACGACCGACTGCTCGGCATTCAGGGTCGGCTGCTGGAAAGTCTCCAATACGCCGGCCCAGTCCAGCATGGGCACGCACTGCCCGCCAAATCCGGTCCCGAACCGGGCCTGAACTTCGTTCAGCAGCCGGACCTGGCCGTTTTGTCCGCTGACCTGCGGATTGGAAAACTTCAAATAACTGCATCCCTGCTTGTCATTCCAGAGCTGGGCGGTGTGGTCCGCGCCTTTGTAGAGCTGCGTGATCAGCGCTTTCTCGATCATGCTGTAATCGATCCGCAGCGGAACAGAGATTTGATTCGCCCAGGCATTGCCTGAAAAAAACGCAGAGAGGCTGAGCATAGTTATCGGAAAATATTTTTTCATGCATTTTTCTCCAAAAAATCAAATGGCGGCCAGCGGGCAAAATCGCCCTGCTCTTGTGCCCTAGTTTGTTTTACTGGCCTCTGTTTCCTGCTCGGCAACTCTATCGGCCGCCACAGGCGCAGGCTCATTCTCCTCAATGGGCGGCTGCTTGGGCCGGGTAAACTGGCGGCCTATGAACAGGTCGTTGCTGACCACCAGCACATCGCGCAACCAGTCGGCAGATGCCTGGCAGCCCGCCGAGTAAGGCGGTTCCTTGCAGAGGTCCACCTTCCCGTCGCTGGCGAGATTGAAATGCAGGCCGGGCAATGGCCGTACCCGCACATCCGGCATTGAATCAGTGTAATCCATGATCGTCGGTTCGTTGAAGTTCAACAGATTCAGCACGAATTTAGGCACCTGATAAAGCGGCATGCTGCCGAATTTAACCGGCCCGCGTTTGCCGTCGATAATCAGCATGGGCGTGCTGACATAGAACTTGAACATATCGGGCGTAAAGTCGCTGCGATTGGCCGCGAGCACGCCTGAATCGACATAGCCGGCGAAATTCTCGCCCAGGAAAGGCAGGTGATCGCCGAACAGCACGATAATGCCGTCCGGATCGCGCTTGCGCATCTCATCGATGAAACCCATCATTTCGCGGGACTTGTAATAGACCGTGTTGCCGTAGCTCGATACTTCCTCGACCGGCGAAGGCGACGCTACTTTATTGGGCCTGCTTTCGCTCAAAGGATAATTCCAATGGCCGAAATAGGTGACGATGTAGTCCAGGATCGGCTGGCGGGCATCCAGCGATGGCTGGATTTTCTCCATGACCTGGCGGTACAGCGACACATCGGACAGGAACTCGCGGTTCATGTCATCCAGGACGAAGTCCTGCAGCGAATAGTAGGTCTGGAAGCCGATGCGCCGATAGGCGTTCACGCGATTCCAGAACACCGGCACATTGGGGTGGGACGCTATCGTTTTATAGCCGTTTTCGGCAAGAATGCGCGGCAGGCAAGGCACGTCGTTCAGCAACTGGCGCTCGAACTTGACGTTATCCTTGACGACCGGGAAGCCGCACAGGACCTCGAATTCCGAATTGGCGGTAAAACCGCCGAACACCGGCGACAGGGCGTGCGAATAGCCCGCGCTTTTCCAAAGCTTGCGGAATTCCGGCGACAGAGGGTTCTGCTTGTATTTCGCCTTCTTCAATTCATTCGGGTCCCAGAAGGACTCCAGCAAGACGAGATGCACATTGCGCGGCGTAAACGCCTGCGTATCGGCGACTTTTTTCGGCATAGTCGTCAACAGATTTTCGGCCGCCTCATGGGCTCTATCCTGGTCAGGCACGACATCGGCCTCAACGATACGGCGCGCGCTCTCCTGAATGGTATAAACCGTCGCGCCGTGCCATACATAATTGGAACGCTGATCCCATACCGAATTGCCGAAGAATTTATCGAGAGGATCGACGATCAATTTCGGCTCATAAGCCATGGTGATGCCGAACAGGAATACGGCCAGGCTGGCGATATAAGAACTCCAGTGCCGCATGGAAAAGTTGTACAGCAACAAACCGGCGATAGCGGCCAGCGGCACGGCCGCGGCAAAGAACCGCCACCCTTCCAGGATCAGCAATAGGGAGTGCAACGCATAGACGTCGTCCGGCATGATCGGCCCGCCGAAAAAAGATATCTTTATGGCATTGCCGACATACAGTATGCCCATCACCAGGGCCTGGATCACCAGGAAAATCCATAGGCGTCTTGAGAAGGCGAAGAGTATGTAAGCGATGATGACCTGCAGTAGGTAATCGTAGGGTATGGCTTTAAAGTGGAATTCTACATCGAACTTAAAAACACTGATCAGATAATACAACGTGTACAACACCGTTGTAGAAATAACGGGTAATAATTTTGATAACATAAACCTTGAAAAAGTGAAATTCCCGGAAATAGCAAATCATGCTGCTGATTGAATCTAGTCTATTATAACCATCCTTACAGTCCGCTGAACCCTATTCATTTTTTCATGACCTCGGGCTATTGCCCGCTTCTCTTTATCCGTCATAGAATGCCCGTTTCTTAATACATAATTTTGGGGTTTTTCAATGTCAGATACAATTTGGTTCAGAACCGGCGAAGCGACGGTATTTTCCAGCGAAGGTCAAGGCACGGACGCGATGCCCGAGATACTCATAGGCGATGTCAAAGGGCCTGCTGGCCATGCGTTTGCCAATCTGATGGGGCAAACCGAAGGCCATACGCGCATGTTCGCGATTCGCGCCTGCAATCAGCAGGTACGCCCCGCCACGATCATGGTCCCGAAAGTCACGATCAAATCCAGCGCCTATGTGAATCTGTTCGGCGGCCCCGTGCAATCAGCCGTGGCCGATGCAGTGCTGGACAGCGTCATAGAAGGCGTTATTCCGGCTGACAAAGCCAATGACCTGTGCATTATCGCGATGATCTGGATTGCCCCCGAGTGCGCGACAGATCCGGACCTGGACCGCAAGGATTTGTACCGCACCAATTATGAAGCCATGAAACTGGCCATTTCGCGCGCCATGAGCAATTCGCCCAGCGTCGAGGAGCTGATTGCCAACCGTAAATCGATTGTCCATGAAATGTACGACCCTGAAACCGGCGAGTCTCAGTGGTAATTTGACGGCGGTGCCCATCCCCAGGATGGACGCCGCCTTTATCCGCTAGTGATAGGCAGGAGCGGTTCTATGCCTTCAAACTCGGCAGTTGGATGATGTTTGAGGATTTTTTGCTTGATGTCATCTATCCGTTCGCGGGGAATATCGATTAGAACGAGCAGCTCGCCTTTTTCGATGGCGTCTTCGAACTGTTTCAGCTTGGTGTTTCCGACATTCATGCCCATCAGGCCGCCGCCCAGCGAACCGATGGTTGCGCCAGCCATGATGGCGCCCAGTATGGCGCCTCCGGCGATCACAAACCCGGAGAAAGCCAAACCCGCCAGGCCGGCCAATAATCCGCTGACGCCGCCCAGGGCAGCGCCCCGCTCCAGAGCCGGAATGAAATCCGTTTTCTGCAGCAAAGAGGCTTCGGGCAGGTCCTGTAACGGCGTATCGCGCTTGGCGAGGATATGGATGTGCCGTTCTTCTATCCCTTCAGCGCGCAATTCGTCGACAACTTTGTGGGTCGTTTCAATATCAGGAACTAAAAAATATATTGTTCTCATGACGGTTCCAACTCAAGGCTGATTATTCTGGCAACCAATGGTACTGGGGCTTGTTTCCGCTTCTTTTCATTATGATGAATTGGCAATTTTTATCAATTAGTGCGACTACTTAAGCAATCGGGAGGCATTCTTTGGAAAAACACTGCCGCCCATTTCATTTCCCGCCGAAAATGCCGGCCGGGTAAGATAATGCGGCACTCAAGCTCCTTCTAAGGTTCATGATATACTTGGCTTAATGTTTCCGCTTTATCGCTAATTACCCGTTTAAGACGACCATGAGTAGAATTGAACTTGATGCCTGCGCCGAATGCGATCTGTTATTGAATCCGGCCCGGCCTACCGTGGGCGACAAGGCGCGCTGTCCCCGTTGCGGCCATCTGCTCCAGCGCCCGCGCAAACAAAGCATTGAGCGCACTTTCGCGTTGTCCGCCGCCGGGCTCATACTGATCCTGCCGGCCAATTTGCTGCCGCTGGTCGGCATAAAAGTGCTGGGCAGCACGCGCGACGGTACGATCTGGTCCGGCGTGGTGACGTTATACCAGGAAGGCATGTGGGCCGTAGCCATACTGGTGTTTTTATCCAGCATTCTGTTCCCCCTGATCAATATTGTTTTGTCCTTTCTGGTCAGCGGCCATCTTCATTTTCAAAAACCGAACCGGTATTTGCCCCAATGGATGCGCTGGCTACAACACCTCGAAGAGTGGGCCATGCTGGAAGTTTACACGCTGGGCATTATTGTCGCCTGCGTCAAGCTGGCGTCGATGGCTGAACTCAAATTCGGCTTCGGCCTGTATGCTTTTGTGACTTTATTGATCGTTAACGCCATGCTGGCCAGCAGCCTGGATCAATACCTGTTCTGGCGCAGCATAGAACAACTGCGCCATAAGAAGCCCCATGAAAACTGAAATGGGCGCTCTGGCGCAAGGTCTGATCCGTTGCCATGATTGCGGCTATTTGACCAAAATAGCCGCGGCGGGCAGGCCTTCACATTGCCGGCTTTGCGGCAGCTCTCTGCATGCGCGCCTGCCGAACAGCCTGCATCGCACACTGGCGCTGGTGATCAGCGCGTTTCTGCTTTACATTCCGGCTAACATTTATCCGATCATGACCGTCACGCAACTGAGCGCCGGCGAGCCGCACACGATCATCGGCGGCATTATCGAGCTGATCAAAAGCGGCATGATGCCCATCGCCATGCTGGTCCTGGTCGCCAGCATTCTGGTGCCGTTGCTGAAACTGCTCGGCATCGCTTTACTGCTGCTTTGCGTGCATTACCGCTGGCAGGTCGACGCCCGCAAATGGACGGTCATGTATCGCATTATCGCTTTCGTCGGTCGCTGGTCCATGCTCGATATTTTCATGATTTCCATCCTCGTTTCCCTGGTCGATCTGGGCGGCATTGCCCGTGTTATTGCAGGCCCTGCGGCCACTGCATTCGCCGCTGTCGTGGTGCTCACGATGTTCGCGGCCAAAAGTTTCGACCCTCGCCTTATCTGGGACAACCAACGCTAAGTATGAACAATTTAAACGACCCTTACCTCGTCACAGACGTAGCAATCAGTAAAAAATCCGAATTGCCGCTTGTATGGTTTCTGCCTCTTATCGCGCTGCTGGTCAGCGGCTGGCTAATCTATAAATCGAATATGGAAAAAGGCCCGGTTATTACCATCACCTTCCCTACGGCGGAAGGACTGGAAGTCGATAAAACCAAAATACGCTATCTTGATGTCGAGGTCGGTAAAGTGACGGCCATTTCGATCAATGACGACAACAAAACCATTCGCGTAACGGCCCAGATGAACAGCACGGCCGCCGGCTATCTGAAGGAAAACACCACGTTCTGGGTGGTGCGGCCTCAAGTCGGCCTGGGCGGCGTTTCGGGGCTGGGCACCCTGCTGTCCGGACCCTACATTGGCATGAAGCCGGGTGAAGGCCGCAAACAGGAGCATTTTACCGGGCTCAGTACGCCGCCTCTGCTGAAAACCCACGTCGACGGGAAACAATTCATCCTCGAGACCAACAACCTCGGTTCGATGCGCCCCGGCACGCCGATCAATTTTCACGGCATCATCGTTGGCGAGGTGCTCAGCCACGAGCTGTCGGCCGAGGCCAATGCCATACGCCTGACCGTCTTCATCAATGCCCCTTATGATCAATTCGTAAGAAAAAACACGCGCTTCTGGATAGATAGCGGTGTCGATTTATCGGCCGGCGCCGACGGCTTTAAAGTCAGAACCGGGCCTTTGATCTCGCTGCTGAGCGGCGGCATCGCTTTTCGGGCCTCGGCTCACGATAAAGCCGCCGACATCCAGCCTGAAAACACGTTGTTTCCGCTGTACGATACCTATGAGCAGTCGACCCAGATCGTCTACGCCAATACCCTCAAATATGTCATGTATTTCAATGGCTCGCTGCGCGGCCTGACCGAAGGCGCGCCGGTGCAATTGCGCGGCATCCCGATAGGCAAGGTCACCGGCATCAATCTGGAGATCGACAAGAAAACCGCGGAAATCCGCGTGCCGGTCATCGTGGAACTGGAGCCGGAACGTATCAAGGAAGTGAATAATCAGCCCGGAATCAGCGATGAGGACGTGATGGAGAGACTGATCAAGAAAGGCCTGCGCGCGCAGTTACAAACGGGCAGCCTGCTGACCGGCCAGCTCCTGGTCGATCTGGATTTCTATCCGGACAGCAAGATCAACCTGAGCGCTAACACCACGCCTTATCCCCAGTTTCCGACCACGGCCAGTTCTCTGGATCAGTTTACGCATTCGGCCAACATCATCATGGATAAGGTCGCCAAACTGCCGCTGGACAAACTGACCCAGGACATCGATAACACCATCGTATCATTGCAAGGCACGTCAAAAGCGGCAACCGACATGCTCAAATCGGCCAAAGGCACGCTGGGCAACGCCGACCATACCATAACCTCGGCGCAGCAGGTGTTAAACACCTTCGAGCCCGGCTCCACGGCGCGTTACGAGCTGGAGCAACTGCTCCGCGAGCTTTCGCAGGCGGCCAGCTCGGTCAGGCAGCTGTCCGATTATCTGGAACAACATCCGGATTCATTACTTCACGGCAAGAAAGAGGAATAAATGCGCATGAAAATTTCACACTGGCTATTGGCCGGCAGTCTGTTGTTGCTTTCAGCCTGTGCGTCAACGCCGCCGACGAATTTTTATGTGCTGGAGCCCCTAAGCGAGCCTTCGGCGCCGACGACAGGCACGGCAAGAAAACTCCAGATCGGGGTAGGCCCCATCTCGATCCCGGCGTTGATAGAACGCCAGAAAATAGTGACCCGAACGGCCGCCAACAACATAGAAATCGCCGAATTTCATCAATGGGCCTCGCCGTTGAAGGAAAATATCACGCAGGTACTGACGCATGATCTCTCACTGCTGATGCCTGACAATGTCGTCCGCTCCTATCCTTGGGGCGCATTCGGCTCAGTGGACTACCGCATCATCGTGGAGGTCGTCCGGTTCGATACGCAGCCAGGAAAATCCGCCAATCTGGAAGCCAGCTGGGCCGTCATGAATGAAAAAAACCATCAGATTCTGACTCACGGCCGCTCCAGAATCGAACGGCCGCTTTCCGATACCTCGTATACGGGCACAGTCAATGCTTTGAGTGCCCTGCTCGGCGAATTTAGCCGGGAATTATCGCTGGCGCTGGCTGAAATAAAATAATCAGCCGCCCCCAGGCCCGCCCTCAAACACGGCCTGGCGTATCGGCACGGATTTTCCGCCATGCCTTGAAGGAATCGGATGCCTCGTTTTTTTATACAGGGCCAGTATGCGTTTGACATAATTCTGGGTTTCTTCATAAGGCGGCACGCCTCGATAGCGATCGACGGCCTCTTCGCCCGCATTATAGGCAGCCAGCACCAGTTCCACCTTGCCTGAGAAATGATGGATCAGCCAATTCAGGTAGGCCGTGCCGCCATTGATATTCTGCACCGGATTCCATGCATCCTTGACGCCGAAACGCTCGGCAGTGGACGGAATCAGTTGCATCAGTCCCTGGGCATTCTTGTTGGACAGCGCCTTTAGATTGAAAGCCGATTCCGCCTGAATGACGGCCAATACCAGTTTGGGATCGATGCCATAAGCCGGCGCAATTTCATTGACCCAGGATTCGACAATTTTCCGGTTGGGGCTGTCGACAAACGCCTGAGGCAGGACGAATGCCTGGGATGGGAGTTGCAGCTCCGGCCGGCAGACTGAGTCATGGAAGGCTTTGGCATCCCGATAATCCTGTACCAGGCGCCGGGAGTGCGCATCGCCCATGTCCGCGGCCCTAAGGTAATACTTGAAGGCCTTTCTGCAGTCCTGTTTGACGCCGCGGCCCTGTTCGTAGGCGATAGCCAGTTTGCGAATGCTTGCCGACATCCGGTCGGCCTCGGCCGCATGCGCCCATGCGGAAGACAGGGTCAACAGTCCGACAATCGATACCTTGTTCCAGCTCATACCACTCTCCGCTCTCTATTGCACGAGATTGATCCAAGGCATCTTGCATGCCAGACCAGTAATCGCCTTGTTTTTTATAATGTTGAGTATAAGTGCGGAAGAATCGCTGAAAAAATAACTGTAATTACTTATACTCGACTTGATGCCAGCTATTAAGGTAACTCCGTTTCTATTTAATTAATATTTTTAAACCGATTTTGTCATTTAAAATTATTTGGCCCACTTCTGCCTGAGCTTTTGCCTGTTCAGAGCCAGCCACTGGATGGCGAGAATGGGAATGGCGGATTCGATCATGCGGTCTTCCAGCATCTGATAGACCTCATCAAAATAAACGGCGCGCACGAAGATGTCCTCATGCTCATGATCCAGGCCATGAATGCCGCCGACATGCGTGCTGTCGACCTTGCCGCAGAATAAGGTAATCCACTCGGAAGAGCCGCCGGGCGTAGTATAAAACTCATTAATCATCATCAATTCCTGAATTTCACAACCCGCTTCCTCCATCGCTTCCCGGTACGCGACCTCCTCGGCCGTTTCACCCTCTTCGATGGCGCCGGCGACAATCTCCAGCATCCAAGCCTTCTCGGGCTGCAACAGGCTGCCCACCCTGAATTGCTCGATCAATACCACTTTGTCGGCATCGGGATCATACAGCAAAACGGCCACGCAATTGCCGCGCATGAACAACTCGCGGGTAATCTCGTCGCTCCAGCCGCCGGCGAACAAGGTATGCCTGAGACGGTATTTTTCCAGCCGGAAAAAGCCCTGATAACCGATTTCCCTGTCAATAATCTCAAATTGTTTTTTCATTCCCTATTATCCTGCTGCCGGTTATTGTTTATATGTCACTCTGTAGATGACGCCCAGCTTGTCATCGCTTATCAGTATGCTGCCGTCCGGCATTTCCAGCACATCCACCGGGCGCCCCAGCACCTTGCCCTGGGCAGTCAGCCAGCCACTGACAAAAGGCTGTTCCGAAACCGGTTTGCCTTGCTTGAACTTGATCAGCGCAACGCGATAACCCACCGGAGTGGTGCGGTTCCAGGAACCGTGCTCAGCGACAAACAGCTGATTTTTATACTCTGCCGGAAACTGTTTGCCCTGATAAAAACGCATGCCTACGGCGGCCACATGGGGATCGATTTTCAAAACCGGCGGCGTAAATTCCTGGCATTTTCTATCGCCGGCAAACTCAGGGTCCGGTATATCGCCGCCATGGCAATAAGGAAAGCCGAAATGCTCGCCTTTGGAAGACCATTTATTGAGCTCATCGGGCGGCATATCGTCTCCCATGTAGTCGCGGCCATTCTCTGTAAAATACAGGGCCTTCGAAACCGGCTCCCAGTCGAAGCCAACAGTATTCCTGATGCCGTGGGCGATAATTTCAGCGCCCTTGCCATCGGGATTCATCCGTCCCAATGCGGCATAAATCTCTTTTTCCGGATTACAGATATTGCAGGGAGCACCCACTGCCGTGTAAAGCTTGTTGTCAGGGCCAAAGCGCAGATACTTCCAGCCGTGATGCTCATCCGACGGCAAATCATTGAAAATGGTGACGGGCCTGGGCGGATTGTCCAGGTGCTGATTGATGTTGTCAAAGCGGATAATGCGGTTGACTTCGGCCACATAAAGCGCGCCGTTTTTATAGGCTACGCCGTTGGGCATTTTTAAATCCCTGTCGATCACGTAACGTTTATCGGCGATGCCGTCGCGATTGGTGTCCTGCACGGCATAAACATAGCCCCGCTCTCTCGTGCCGACAAAAACGGTTCCATTATCGCCCAATGCCAGAGAGCGGGCATCGGGGACATCGTCGGCAAAAATGGAAATACGAAATCCGGGAGGCACCCGCAGTTGCTTGATGACATCCTGATGACTTCCTGGTTGTGAAAATGCCAGACCGGCGTTAAACAGAAGCAGGCCGGACAACGTTATTCTCTTAAAAAACATGATGACACCCTCCATAATTGAATTATTCTATATTGCCATTCCGGAAATCCTATTGAATTAATTTATTCCGTCCCTATATCATTGGCAACTTCTCAATATTCAAGGATTTTTAAACCATGAAGCGAATTCTTCTTTTTCTGGCTACCAATATTGCGGTACTGCTCGTTATCAGCATTATCTTTAACCTTTTGGGCTTAGGCGGCGCCTTGCATGCACGGGGAGTGGATCTTAATCTTAACTCCTTGCTGATCATTTCGGCAGTTTTCGGCATGACAGGTTCAATAATTTCTTTGGCCATGTCTAAATGGACGGCTAAGAGCGCCATGGGCGTTCACGTGATTGAATATCCTCAGAACCAGACTGAACAATGGCTGGTCAACATCGTCGCCAAATTGGCCAAACAGGCTGGCATAGGCATGCCTGAAGTCGGCATCTTTCAAGCTCATGAGCCGAATGCATTCGCCACGGGCATGAACAGAAACAGCGCTCTAGTCGCGGTCAGCACCGGCCTGCTGCAAAACATGAACGCCGACGAGGTCGAAGCGGTCGTCGGCCACGAAATCAGCCATGTCGCCAACGGCGATATGGTCACGATGGCGTTGATGCAGGGCGTGGTCAACACGTTCGTTTACTTTTTCGCCACCATCATCGGGCACGTAGTCGACCGCACGGTCTTCAGAAACGAAGAAGAAGGGTACGGTCCGGCTTATTACATTGTGCAAATGGTAGCGCAAATTGCGCTGGGCTTTCTCGCCACCATGCTGGTCATGTGGTTCTCTCGTTACAGGGAATTCAGAGCCGACGCGGGCGGCGCCAACCTGGCCGGCCGCCAGAAAATGATCAATGCGCTGCGGGCTTTGCAACGCGGTGAAAAGGAAGACCTGCCCGGCCAATTGGCGGCTTTCGGCATTAACGGCGGGGGCGTACAAAAATTGTTCATGAGCCATCCTCCGCTGGAAGAGCGTATTGCAGCACTGCAAAATCAACGCTGATTTCATTCGAAATCTGCGGCGTGCAATATCGATGATTATTGGGGCGAATGAATTCGCCCCTACACGATTTGCCGAAGAATGCCCGCCTTTTCTCTACGGCATGGTTTTGGAGACCTGATCGGCTTTCTTTAACAAGGCGGGAATTCTGTACTTGCCGTGCATGGATTTAATGTGATTTTTTGCCTCGGACAGCGGCATTCCAATGCTTGTGATATAGAGCGGCCTTCCACTCTTTCCCCTGTAGAGCTCGCATTCCTGAGTCACCCCTTTAAATGGCCTTTTGGCAACTCCCAAAACGCTGACCTTTCCTTGCAATGCGTCATACAGATGCTTGCCTAAACCCGGCCTTGACTTGCCGTCTAAATAGACAAACCCATCAATGACGATTGAATCGGGGACAATCTGGTGCTCTTCAATTAGCTTCAGTATGCAAGGCAGCTCCCGGCGGTAAAACTGCCCCGGCACATAGTCCTCAATATCATCGAGCCGGCTTCTGAACACGCTTTTTTCATTTGCATCCTGCCAGTTTTCAAAAGCGATGCCCGCAATGGACGCGGCCCTGCCCCGATAGTCGACATCCACGGCCAATATCATCGGTTCAGCCATTGCCGCCGGTCTCCAGCGTCGCCAAATCGCCCATGGTGTTGACATTGACGAAGATGCCGGGCGCATCGCTGAAGTCCGCCTTCACCATGTTCTGCTGTTCCAGCCACAGGCCGAGTTTACGCTGGCCGCTGGCCAGATAAGCTTCCAGGCTGGTTTTTAGCGAGGTCTTGATTGCCAGAAAAACCGGATGCAGGCACTCGCCATCAAAGGCGACAGCGACATCGGCATCCTGGCCGGCGAGCGTTGACAGCAATTTCCGTAAATGCTCGGCCCTCACCAAAGGCGAATCGCAGGGCATGACGAGCAACACATCCGCATCGGCATGAATCATGGCTGTCAGCACGCCGGCCAAAGGACCGTCGAAACTGCCGGTTTGATCAGCCACGACCGGCAAGCCAAACTGCTGGTAGCGCTCGCGGTTACGGTTGGCATTGATGATTAGCTGGTCGACGACAGGCGACATGGCGGCGATGGCATAACTGACCATCGGCCGTCCTTTGAAATTGACCAGTCCCTTGTCCTGGTTGTGCATGCGCCTAGCCAGGCCGCCGGCGAGAATCACGCCTGTCACTTTTGTTTGACTGTTCATAATGTTAAGCTTGTTGATCCTTGATTTGGGTGGCTTATATATGTTTCAACGATCCATTGTTTTCAGTTGCCTGCTGGCCATGGCGGGATGCGCAGCGCAGCCGGCCGGCGAATTCATACCGTATTATCGGGCGGAGACGACCAAGCCCTATGATGATGTCCTGGCTGAGCTGGAAAGCGCCATTGCCGAAAACAATTTCAGAATAACCGGGCACAGCCGCATCGGTAAAGTCATACGCGACCGAGGCACAGCGGATTTTCCCGACTATGACACCATACAGTTCTGCAATTTGACGCATGCGAAAACATTGCTGTCAATGTCGCCGCATTCAGTCAGGCACATGCCCTGCAATGTGGTCATGTATAATTACCAGGGCAAAACCATCGTATCGACGCATTTATTGCCTACTGACACTGAAAATCCGGAATTGAACGCATTCTCCGCTAAAATGAACACGCTGTTAAAACAAATTGTCGATTTCGCCGTCGAACAATGAAGCCGATAAAACACTATGACAAATACAGCCTTCAAACAAGCCAGCTATCAGGATATTCTTGATTTGCCGGAGAATATCGTCGGTGAGATTATCAATGGCCATCTGGAAACGCATCCGAGGCCAGCGCCCAAGCATGCCTTGGCTTCTTCATCGCTGGGCGCCGAATTGGTCTCGCCTTTTCAAAAAGGCAAAGGCGGACCTGGAGGCTGGTGGATTATCGATGCACCCGAATGCCATCTGGGCTCGCATGTTCTTGTGCCGGATCTTGCTGGCTGGCACCGGCATCGGATGCCAACGCTGCCTGAAGCGGCATGGTTTGATACAGCCCCTGACTGGGTTTGCGAAGTCCTGTCGCCGTCAACCGCGCGCGTCGGCCGCATCATTAAAATGCCAATCTATGCGGAACTGGGGGTCGGCTATCTCTGGCTGATCGATCCGGTCCTGCAAACGTTGGAGGCGTATGAATTGCGCGACCGGCATTGGCTGCTGGCCGGCTCTTATGCCGACGACGAGCCAATAGCCATCGCTCCTTTCGCCGAGCATACTTTTTCACTTTCTGACTTATGGGAATAAGAAACTATCAATGAAAAGCATCAACTCAATCTTAAGCGCTACCTTACTGGCCATCCTTGCAGGATGCACCGCCACATCAGAAAAACCCGCCGAGCAGTCATCAGCGGCCGAGCCCGCGCCTTTCGTCAGCGATTATCCTACCCGGGACCGCGTCGAATATGTCCTGAACTGCGTGGCCAAACACGGCGGATTGACTTACATCACGCAATACGCCTGCGGCTGCAAGATCGATAAAATTGCCGAGAAGTTAAAATTCGAGGAATACGAGGCCGCGCAGACCGTTTCCTATCTGCGCAAGATGCCCGGCGAGGGCGGCGGTGCTTTTCGCGATCCTGATCGAGCCAAGGATCTGCGCAAGCGGCTTAATGAAGCTGAGGAATATGCCGAAAAAAGCTGTTTTGTAAAATAGCCAAAGTCAACGGCGCCTGGCCATCTGGCGCACTTTAATTCAAGACATGAACCGCGAAGGACACAAAAAAAGTCAAAGTATTCCGTGTTCTTCGCGGTTAATCAACAATTCGCCAAAATCCTACCGGAAGCTCAGGGATTGACTGTATAAGTTTCGCTATAGCTGCTGCCGGCCGTGCAGGCATCGCGGCTGGTCGGGCTTTCACATGAGGTGTCGGCAACCTCGGCCTTCAATACGCCGGCTTGGTCCGGGACAAAATAAAACCTGAAATTGGGATCGGCGCTGATCGCGATGTCGGTCTTCGCGGTCAGGATCGGCTTGTCGTTAAATGAAACGCGCACTTCCTTGACGAAGTGGGATTTCTTCACGAATCGTGTGACCTGGTCCATCTGCATGCCGGTAATGTTCGGGTGGCTGATCAGCAACTGAGCCAGATTCGGCGAACCGATTTTAACGGCATCATCCAGCCTGAATTTCATTTTGCCGAGACGCTGCATGGCGGCATCGAGATCGGCGCCTATTGGCGCGGAGCAACCGCCGCTGGCTTTGACGAACTTCTTGGTCATGACCAGCCTGCCGTCATTCATTTCGGCAATCGCACGGATGTTGCTGTAGGTGTTGACGCGAATCCGCATCGCCAGATCGGCCTTGCCGCTGTCCGGCGTAAATTCGAACTCGCCGACGTATGGATACGGGTTTTTATCGACCAGCACCAGGATTTTCTTGATATAGCTGTCCTTGGCCTGAGGGACTTTGCTGACAATTTTGATGGGCACCAGAGCCGGGTCTTCCGCCCTGTAGGGGGCTTCAATTTCAATGATGTCATTGGATTCTTCAACCGATTTGCCGGCAAAATACTGATTTTTCAGCTTGTTGGTCCATTCGGCCTCATCGCCTTCAGCCAAAGCCAGAGCCGGCATCAGCAGCAGAGCAAAAAGCCAGGATCTTGTTTTCTGTTTTTTCATGCTATAAAAACTCCAATCGTTTTAAATAAAACGCCGGCAAATCCTTAAATTTGCCGGCATCGTCAAATCAATTCTCCCATTCCAGCTCGGCAAAGGCGGTCGTGACGTTTTTGCGGTGAAACTGGTCGAACAGCCGCCATTGCCCCTTGGCCGAGTACCCGACGATTTCAACGGCATCTTCCAAATACTTGCCTTGCTTGATCATGGCTCTGATTTCCATCAGCAGCATTTCCAGGTAGGCTTTTTCCGGCTGCATGCTTTTCGGCCAATCCTTGACTATCGGCCCGTGGCCTGGAATCACGGTCTTATAGGGATGGCTTTCCAAGGTTTTGAGCTCGGTCAGCCAGCCTTTCAAACTGCCGTCTATGACGGGCAAGTGCTCTATAAACAGCAGATCGGATATCCATAAGGTATCGGTCTGTTCATCATAAACGGTCAGATCATTATCGGTATGAGCCGCGGGATGGGCCGTCAGCTTTAATGTGCGCCCGCCCAGGTCGATATCCAGGTGGTCTTTGACGCCGATATCGGGCGGAATAATGTCGCTGGCGCTCAGCTTGACATCGAGCTGGTCGGCCGCCTTGTCGATGTAGTAAGTGCCGCGCGTCGCCATGGCCCTTGCCAGTTTCTCATGGCCGACGAACTTGACTCCAGCCCCTTTAAAAGCCGTATTGCCGTAGATGTGGTCTGGATGGACATGCGTATTGATGACGTAGCAGACCGGTTTGGAGGTAATGTGCTTGATCGCCAGTTTCAGGGACTTGCCCTGCTCCGGATTGCCGCCCGTATCAACGACCGCGACACAGCGTTCGCCGACGATGAACCCGATGTTCGCGATGGCGCCATGATTTTTGGTATCGGGCAATTCGTGCACGCCCATATGCACGTAAACGCCCGGAGCGACTTCCGTCACCGACAGAACAGAAGCGGCCGTCGCACAAGCGCTACTTGCCAACAAAATTAAAGCAAACAAAAATCTCATATCTTCCTCTGGTAAAAAACCGGTAACTTACTCATTTACAGCACAGTTCCAGAAATGCCTTGGCAACCCTGGACTGAATGACCTGCCTGGGCGCGACAATATTCAAATGCCAGATCAGGCCGTCCGGCGGATTGATGCGCCTCGCCACCAGACCTTTGGCCTCGTGGCGCAGGGCCTGGAAAGAGGCAAAACCGATGCCAAGCCCTGCCCTGACCGACTCCTTGATGCCTGAAACTCCAGTCACTTCAATGCTGACGGGCGCGACGATCCCGGCCGCGGCCAAAGCCTGTTCGACCACTTGCCTGGCCCCCGAGCCGGGCTCGCGCCAGATCACCGGATGTTGGGTGAAGACCTCCAAAGGCACGCTTTCCGGATACTCCCGCGCCACACTGTGATCCTCCGGCAAAACCAGCACGATTTCATCATCCCGCCACGGCACGACCTCGTAATTTCCGGGCAAGTCGTCCTCGTCCACCGGACCTTCAATGAAGCCCAGATCGAGATCGCTCAGATTGCGGATGATTTCCGCGCTATCCCAGGTCTTCATAAAAACCTGAACGCCCGGATACAGCTTCTGAAGCTGCACAACATGCTGCGGCAAGTAAAAGCTGGCAATCGTGGTCGTGGAGCCCAAGCGCAGAAAACCAATATTGATCTGCTGCAGGCAGCGCACATAGTCAATAGCCTGATTGAAATCGCTATCCATTTTCTGGGCATATTCCAGCAAGCCTTTTCCGGCCGGCGTCAATTCGATCTGATGGCCTTTGCGCTCGTAAAGCGCCTCTCCGACCTCGCTCTGCAGTAGCTTTAGCTGTCCCGATACGGCCGGCTGCCCCAGATGCAGATGCTGTGCAGCCAGCGTAATGCTTTTGAAACGGGCAACGACGGCGAAAGTAAGTAAATGGTTGGGATTCAATGCGATTTCCTGATAATTTTTTCGAGCATTTTATCGTTTTTTTTGCAAAGCAGCGGTAATAAAGGGCTCAAGCATTAGCTTTTAATAATATCATTATTCATGATGTCTTCCTTAAAAAAATAACGATTTGAAATGGATTGATACGAACGCTGATGCCCGAAGAGCACAAGTAAACGGCTTCCGCTTCGGCTTTTAAGCCTGCGCGAAGGCGAGATGGGAAGGCGCGCCAGGGAGCCGGTTCTCTTCGAGCAAGAGGATTGGTGGGACGACTATATCATCCCGAGCATACGGAAAACTTAGGATTTGGCCGTAAATAATTTCCCGGTTTGCAAGTGCAATTAACGGTTATGTAGCCCTGAGTCGCCCTGGGCGAATGAATTCGCCCCTACATGAGCGCTGATTTCATCAACAAATCGGAAAGTTATTTTTAACCAAATCCTTAGAGCAAGGCGCATTTGAAAAATTTTAGCCTTGGGCGTGTCCATGCCTGTTCGGCATGGTCATCCGCGCAGTCCGTCAGGTTGTCTCATGAGCCCTCGTGGGAGCGATGCCTTTATGCCCTTTAAGGTACTCATCGCGACTAAAGGCCTTCGCAAGTCGCGATGTAGGCATTGCTCCCAGAAGGCATCCGCCCGGATTCAAAACAAGGCAATTATGGATTGTCGAATCCTTAATGTTTTCCCACGAGTTTCAAATATTCGCTCTCGGAAAAAATATCCCGATTATTCTCGACACTATCGAGATACACCCTGCCTTCCAGATGATCATATTCATGCTGAAAAATCCGGGCGACAAAGCCGTCCAGCTTTAATTCCACCCGCTCCCCCTGCTGGTCGGTATAACGAATCATAATCTCCCGGTATCTCGGCACCAGCGCGCGTATGCCCGGAATGCTCAAGCAGCCCTCCCAGTCTTTTTCCTTATGATCCGACAAGGCTTCAAAGGCCGGGTTGATCATGACCGTCGGCTCCATCCGCGGCGCGTAAGGGTAGCGAGGCGTGGGACGCGATGCCACAATCATGATCCGTTTCGACTCGCTGATCTGGGGCGCGGCAATGCCAACGCCCTGCGTGCCGGCCAATGTGTTTTGCATATCGATTATTATCCGCCGGATTTCGGCAGCGCGCACATCGGCGACCGCTTCCGCCTTTTGTCTTAATACTTCGGCGCCCAACTGGGCAATCTCGCGCATGGTAGTCACCTTTAAGCCAACAATTCGTTCAGGAGCATGGCCTGGGCCTGCACCGGTTCGTCATCCGTGGTTTGCGTCAGTCGCTGATAGCTGCCATCCGACTGCAACAACCAGGCCTGGGTATTATCCCGCAGATACAAATCCAGGTCGTGCAGCACGCGGCTATGCAGCTTTTTATTTTCGATGGGAAAACAGATTTCCACCCGCCGGAACATATTGCGATTCATCAAATCGGCACTGGAAGTATAAACCTCCTGCTGGCCGTCGTTTTCGAACGCATACACCCGGCCATGTTCCAGAAAACGTCCGATAATGGATCGAACTTCAATGTTTTCGGAAACGCCCGGAATGCCAGGCCGCAGGCAACAGACCCCCCTGACGATCAATTTAACCTCAACTCCGGCCTGCGAAGCGCGGTAAAGGGCCTGAATAGCCTGGTCTTCAACAATCGCGTTCACCTTGATAATGATTTTTGCCGGCTTGCCTTGTCTGGCGTGGCGTATTTCGCGCTCGATTTTGCCGATCAGTCCGCTGTGCAGGGTAAACGGCGATTGCAGCAATTTATTCAACTTGGTCACTTTGCCTAAACTGGTCAGTTGGGCAAATACGCGCCGGACATCCTCACCCAATTCCTTGTCGCAGGAAAACAAACCGTAATCGGTATAAAGCAGTGCCGTTTTGGGATGGTAATTGCCGGTGCCCAGATGCACGTAATTGCATAGTTGGCTGCCTTCCCTTCTCAGCACCAGACACATCTTGGCATGGGTTTTATAGCCGACCACGCCATAAACGACATGCACGGCCGCTTCCTGCAGCTTGGATGCCAGATTGATATTGGCTTTCTCATCGAAGCGCGCGCGCAATTCTATGACGACGGTGACTTCCTTGCCGGCTCTGGCGGCCTTGACCAGGGCACTGACGATGGGTGAATCCGCTCCGGTACGATACAGCGTCTGTTTAATCGCCAGCACATCCGGATCGACCGCTGCCTGGCGCAAGAATTCAACGACCGGCGAGAACGATTCAAACGGATGGTGCAGCAGGATATCATTGCGCTTGATGGCGGCAAATATGTCCTTATTGCGGGCCAATTGCGGCGGCACACTGGGTTTGAAAGGCGCAAATTTGAGATCAGGCCTGTCCACCATGTCAATGATTTCCTGCACCCTGTTCAGATTGACCGGACCATCCACCAAAAACAGGCGGTCGCGGGTCATGTCGAAGCGGCCCAGCAAAAAATTCACGGTTTCCTCGGGGCAATTGGCGTCGATTTCCAGGCGCACTTCGTCTCCATAATTGCGCATGGCCAGCTCGCCTTCGACGGCCAGCAACAAATCGTCTATCGCATCGTCATCGACGAAGAAGTCACTGTTGCGCGTGACACGGAACTGGTAACAGCCCTTGACGGTCATGCCGTTGAACAGGTCGCCCACGAAGGCATGGATAATGGACGACAAAAACACAAAATCGGCCGGCCCGCTGCCGGTTTCCTCGGCAGGCAATTGCACCAGACGCGGCAATGCGCGAGGCGCCTGCAGAATCGCCCTGCCGCTATTGCGGCCGAACGCGTCCTTGCCGGTCAGGGAAATGATGAAATTCAAGCTTTTGTTGAGTATGCGCGGGAAAGGATGCGCCGAATCGAGGCCGACAGGCGTTAAAATCGGCAGCAATTCATCATTGAAATAATTTTCCAGCCATTTATGCTGCGCTTCCGACCATTTGTTGCGGCGTATGAAGCGGATATTCTGTTCGCTGAGCTGCGGAATCAGAAGTTCGTTCAGGACTTTGTATTGTTCGTCGACCAGTTGATGGGCATTGACCGAAATCCGCTCCAATTGCTCATGCGGCGTCAGGCCATCCGGCCCTATCGCCTTGGGGTCCATGGTCGCCATCTGCAGGACACTGGCCACCCTGACCTCGAAAAACTCATCCAGATTGGAACAGGAAATGCACAGATAATTGAGCCGCTCCAGTAACGGCACATTTTCATCCTTTGCCTGCGCCAGGACCCGCTTATTGAACTCCAGCAAACTCAATTCGCGGTTGATATACAGTTCAGGTTTTTGAAGATCGATTATTTCGTCTGTTGCATTGATGTCCATTGTTTAACTACGCCCTCAACTGTCAGGATGCAATACCTGTGATAAAAACATGTCGATCGCTGATTTGCTCGATTTTCAGATCCAGATCAGCTTGTGCTATTTGCCCGGCGATTTCTTCCATGCGAAAAGCCGCCAGTAAAGATTGATAAAAGTCCCGCTTGAGAATATCGGGCTCATCAGCCGCATAGGCTTGCACCATCGCCCGCGCCTCGTCGACGCTGGCCGGGCGTAATAGATCCATGACGACTATTCGGGTGCCCGGCGCGGCATATTTTTTCACCACCTGCCAAAGGACCATGGGATCAGGCAAGTGATGCAGCAAGCTATTACTGAAAATAATGCCATAGTTGGCTTGCGGCAAGCTTACAAAAGGCAATAAACCCTGAATAAAACTGATGCGCGGCTTCAGTGCATCGGCAATCAATAATTTAGCATAATTAATCATGGCGGCCGAACCATCGACAGCTTGCACTCTGGCCAAGGGATAGGCCCTGGCAAACCGGAAACTGATATCGCCGGGACCGCAGCCTAAATCCAGAGCCGTGCCGCTGAAATCGGGTTCGTTGACGAAGGCTTTCAGGCGCTCCATGAACTGGCTGTGCGGTATTTCAAAGTCCGCTTCGGCATAAGCCTTGACCTGCGCTTCATCTTCCATCAATTCTGGTTCCAACACTCTTTTCATAGCTAAAATCCCCTTTTTCCCTGTAAGCCGCCGGTATGAACGGCGATAATGCGCTGTCCTGGCCTGAAACAGCCTTTGGCTATCAAATCATAAAGCCCGTACAGCATTTTGCCGGTATAGACAGGCTCCAGCGGAATCTGCGTTTTTCGCTCGAAAGCCTCGATAAAGGCCATCAATTCGGCATTGACCTGCGCGAAACCGCCGAAATGGTAATCCAGATTGATTCGCCAGTTGGCATGCGGGCGGCTCAGCAGCGATTCGACATTGGCCGTCAAAAAGCCCGCGTTCTTCAGCGCGGCAAATCCCATGACCGACACGCCCTCCGGAACGGCCTCAACGAGACCGGCCAGCGTCGTGCCGGTGCCGCAGGGCACGCAGAGCATCTCATAGGGCATATCGATTTCCTGGACCAGTTCCGCCACGCCTTGCAGCGCCAGATCCCGCGCCCCGCCTTCCGGCAGCCAGTATTGCCGGGGCTGGATGCCCGGCAAGTCCTGCCAGCCCTTATACTGTCTGAGCGCTCTGTAATCGGAACGGGATACGAACTTCAGCTCCATGCCCCAGTTCCGCATATCGGCCAGAGTCGGGTTTAACGTGTCCGGTTGTTCGCCGCGGACCAGCCCTATCGTTTTCAACTTCAGTTCACGCCCCACATAAGCCAGCGCGTGCAGATGATTGGAATAAGCCCCGCCCATGCTGACGAGCGTATGCGCGCCTAAAGACAAAGCATGGTCCAGGATATATTTGAGCTTGCGCCACTTATTGCCGGAGACGATCGGATGCAGCAAATCGTCGCGTTTGATCCAAAGCTCGATTTTATGCCGCTCAAGCAATGGATCATGAATTCTTGATAGAATGGACTTGTCGAAGGATTTTTCCAGTTGAATCAATTCCGGGTGCATTTATGTGTGGACGTTTTGTGTTGATCGCATCAGAGCAGCAGATTATTGAACATTTCGGCCTGCGGCGTCTGGCTAATTATCAACCTGACTATAATATTCCCCCAGGACAAAAAATTCTCAATATCGTTCAACTAGAAGACGGCAGCCATAAAGCCGCCTACCTGTATTGGGGATTGATCCCATCCTGGGCCAAGGACCGCAGCATCGGCAATCGGATGATCAATGCCCGGGCAGAAACGCTGGCCGAAAAGCCATCGTTCAGATCGGCCTACAGGAAACGCCGCTGCCTGATTCCGGCGACCGGTTTTTATGAATGGCAGCGCATGGAATCGGGCAAACAGCCCTACCATATCCATTACCCGGACAACCGCTTATTCGCTTTTGCAGGTCTTTGGGAGCACTGGGAAAATGAGACCGAAACCGTCTATTCCTGCGCCATCATCACGACAACGGCCGATACTAAAATGGCATCGATACACGACCGCATGCCCGTCGTCATCAGGCCCGAGCAATACCCTGGCTGGCTGGATAAAAAAACCGAAGCGGTTGATGTCTTGTCTTTTGATCAGTCGGCCGCTTACCGGGATATGCTGCTGACGCCTGTCAGCAACCGGGTCAACAATCCGGCGCACAATGACGCGGGCTGTTTGTCCTGAAGGAATTGTTCGGAAGAAAATACCGTTGCCCGGAAGACAACCGTCAAGCGATAAGAAGTCTTTTAAGTCTGGTGGGTGCTGAGGGGTTCGAACCCCCGACCCTCGCCTTGTAAGGGCGATGCTCTCCCAGCTGAGCTAAGCACCCGACTTAGAGCCCGGCATTTTACACAACAAAAAATAAAAAGCAAGGCTATTTATGAAGATAGGACACTAAATTAAACTATTTTTTAACCGCCTGAAAAATCAATCCCGTCGCGCGACCAGGTGAATATAACGCCCCATCTCGCGATAAGTCGGCATCCGGCAATGCCGGTATTCCAGCTCAAACAGCTCATCCAGATCACTTTGCTCCCGCACTGCCCTGGTCAGGTAGTCGTGAAACACGCGAATGCCGGTATGGGCCGTTACCGTAAAGCCCCATTGCCGAAGCTGCTCGATGACCTCGTGGGGATACTGCGGATTGGGCGGCGTCAGATTCCTGCCCTTGCCCATATAACTGTCTTCCAGCAGATGTTTCCAGCGCCATTCACCTTTCAGGGCATTGGTATAAACCATGGCATTGCGGTTATAAAACAGCAGCGACAAGGAGCCGCCCGGCTTGACCCGATCAGCCACCGTCCGCAGGGACGGCATGGGATCGGCCAGCCATTCCAGCACGGCATGGAACAGCACCAGATCGAACTGGGGCAATTGCCGCGCCAGCGCTTGCGCGGCGGCATGGTGGAATTGCGCCGGCAAGCCGGCCTCGGCAAATTGCCGCTGCGCGCGCGCCAGCATTTTTTCCGACAGATCGCACAGAGTCAGTCGATGCCCCCGCTCCGCGAGCCACAGGCTGATCTGCGCAAAACCGCAGCCCGCATCCCATACCGCCAGCGGCTCGGCTCGGCAAAAACCCTCAAGATCCTCCTTGAGCAGCTTAAGCCGCCAGTCGCCCTTGCGCGTGTCATAGATCCTTTGCTCGAACTTGTCGATCAGGGAATCAAAATTTCGGTCTTGTTGTGATTTCATTCAATGGGTAAATCAGAAGGCATTATCGGAAAACAGTACGCAATACAGACTGCCGGACTTGCTGTCCCGCGGAACCGACATTGTAACGAATGTGTGAGTTCAAGATAAAAAAAACCTGCCCGAAGGCAGGTAAAAAGTGGAACAAACAAGAACCCGCTTGTTCTTCACCAGGAAGGAAAATCCCCTATCAGGAAGGTCTGGCAATATTTCTCCCGCACCTAAAACTGGAGTCACGTGCTTCCATGACGGGCACTGTTCGTAAGTTTGAACACACTCATGGTCCGTTTAACCTGGTAACAACCCCTGCTTACGAAACAGTTTCCTGCGGCAGTGACGCGTCATGACGTGACTTAATGGTTCTTTAGCAATAGTCTTGCCAACATCCATCGTCAACGATATCAACACTCTCAGGCGATCAGATGGCAGTAGGTTGTTGGAAAAGCAACAAAGACTGCTGCTTTTCTGTTCGTAAAGGAACAAGACAAAGAGCGATCCTTGGCTTTTGACTGTTTAAGGTAGAGCGGACAGCCGATTACAATCCCTGCCTGCTTTGCCTGATCGCCCACGCCACATCCGCCGCCTGGCGGTTTTCCCTGACATCATGCACGCGGAACATCCGCACGCCGGCCATGATGCCCAGAGCCGTGGTCACGGCGGTGGCGGTCACCAGTTCGGACGGCTCCGATACATCGCAGATGGTGCCCATGAAGCGCTTGCGGCTGGTGCCCAGCAGCACTGGATAGCCCATGGCCACGAAAACATCCAGATGCGCCAGCAGATCGAGATTGTCCTGCTTGCGCTTGCCGAAGCCGATGCCCGGATCGATGGCTATCCGCTCTTTTTTAACGCCGGCCTTCAGCGCCGCGTCAATTTGCCGGTGTAGCGCGGCCAGCACTTCCTGAACCACATCGTCATAGTAGGGATTGTCCTGCATGGTCTTCGGCACGCCCCGACTGTGCATCAGGATGATCGGCGCATCGGTCTCGGCGGCCAGCGCCAGTATGGCCTCGTCATCGCGCCCTGCCGAGATGTCGTTGATGATGTCGGCCCCGGCCTCGAGCGCCGCTCTGGCGACGGCGCTCAACGTCGTATCGATGCTGATCGGGATATCGGCCGACACCTGCTGCCTGATCGCGGCAATCACCGGCGCCACGCGCTGTATCTGTTCATCGGCGGCAACGGGTTCGGAGCCCGGACGGGTCGATTCGCCGCCGATATCGATAATATCGGCGCCTTCATCCAGCATGCGCCTGGCCTGCTGAACGGCGGCATCGATATCCGAATACTTGCCGCCGTCGGAAAAACTGTCCGGCGTGACATTCAAGATCCCCATAATCAGCGGTTTGTCGATATGATCGAACATTCTTGAGCTCCTGTGCGCATTGCTGTGTATTTATTCGGTATAATAAAAATCATATCGATTATAACGAAATCCTCCCGACCCAATAATGATTAAGCCACGTTTAGCCTGGGCCATCACCGGCTCCGGCCATTACATAGAAGAGTGCCTGGATTTCCTGCTGACCCTGGACGATGTCGACTTGTACATCAGCCAGGCCGGCGAGGAAGTGCTGAAAATGTACGGTATCGATCTGAGCGACATCCGCGCCAGAATGCCGGTCTATCGCGACAAAGCCGCCTCGGCGCCGCCGGTCGGGCATTTTTACAAAGGCCATTACCATACCTTCGTGATGGCGCCGGCCACATCCAATACGGTCGCCAAGTGCGTGCTGGGGATCGCCGATTCGCTCGTGACCAATTTATATGCGCAGGCCGGGAAATGCAGGGTGCCCAGCATTGTCTATCCCTGTGACACCGCGCCGGAAATGGAAACCACGGCGCCGGGCGGAAAAGTCATGGTTTACCCGCGCAGGGTCGATCTGGAAGCCACCGAGAAACTGCGCTCTTTCGAATACACGACGGTCGTTGACAGCGCCGACGAACTCATCATCAAAGTGAATGAACGGCTTAAGGCCCTAAAATGAGCGAACACATACTCTTCCTGACCGGCAGGCTGGCGGAAAAACAATTACACGCGATCCTCGAAAAAATGCGCCCGGACTTCACCTACACGGTGCATGAACTGGGCCTTAAAGTCGCCGCCCTGATGACCGCGGACATGATAGCCCGGCGCCTGAAGGATACCTTCGGCGCCGACCGCATTTTCGTGCCGGGACGCTGCCGCGGCGATCTGGAGGCGTTATCGAAGGATTTGGGCATCCCGGTGGAACGCGGCCCGGAAGAACTGAAGGACTTGCCGCAGTTTTTCGGCCAGGCGGCGCAAAAGATGGATTTAAGCCGCTATCGCGTGAAAATCTTCGCCGAAATCACCGACGCGCCGAACATCAGCGTTGAAGAAGCCGTCAAGCGCGCCTATTACTATCAACGGAACGGCGCCGATGTCATCGACATAGGCTGCCTGCCGAGCACCGATTTCCCGCACATGGAAGCTCTCATCGGCGCGCTAAAGCAGGAAGGCTTCACGGTCAGCATCGATTCGCTCGAAAACGACGACTTGCTCAGAGGCGGCAAGGCTGGCGCGGACTATCTGCTCAGCCTGCACGAAAGCAGCCTGTGGATCGCCGACGAAGTGGCCTCGACGCCGATTCTGATTCCGGAAAAACACGAAGACCTGGCTTCGCTGGACCGGGCCATTCAGGCCATGCAGGCCAAGAACCGCGCCTTTATCGCCGACCCGATCCTGGACCCTATCCACTTCGGCTTCACGGCCTCGATCGTGCGCTATCATGAAGTCAGGAAGAACCATCCCGATATCGAGATGATGCTCGGCGTCGGCAACCTGACCGAGCTGACGCATGCCGATACCATGGGCATGAACGCCCTGCTGCTGGGCATTTGCTCAGAGCTCAATATCAACAGCATTCTGGCCACCGAAGTCAGCAGGCATGCCTGCCGCGCCGTCAAGGAAGCCGATCTGGCGCGCCGCATCATGTTCGCGGCCAAGGAACACAACATGCTGCCCAAGCATATCGATCCGGGCTTGATGGCCCTGCATGAGATTTCGCCATTCCCATACCAATTGGAAGAGATCAAGGAAATCGCTGCGCAAATCCGCGATCCCAGCTTCCGTATCCAGATCAGCCCCGAAGGCCTGCATATTTTCAACCGCGATGGCTTTCACAGCGCGACCGACCCGTTCGATCTGTACCCCAAACTGCAGGTTGAAAACGACGGCGGCCACGCCTTTTACCTGGGCGTCGAACTGGCGCGCGCCGAAATCGCCTGGCTGCTCGGCAAGCGCTTCACCCAGGATCAGTCCCTGACCTGGGGCTGCGCCGCCAACACCACAGAACCCAGCGTCGACCTGCATACCTTCAAGCCGGCAGGCACCACCTTGCAAAAAAAACAATGATCCAAGAAACCATAGTCACTACCCTAAACAGCTCGGGGATGGCGCATATCGCTCCCATGGGCATCCATACCGAAAGCCGGACCGCCGATGAACTGGTCATCCTGCCCTTCCGGCCTTCGGCAACGCTCGACAATCTGCTGGCCAGCCGGACCGCCGTGATCAACTATTGCGATGACGTGCGCGTTTTCGCCGGCTGCCTGACCGGACGGCGCGATTGGCCGTTGAAGCCGGCCGAGAAAATCAACGGCCAGGTCCTGACGGCGGCCCTGGCTCATGCCGAAGTGGAACTGGTGCGCGTGGAAGAAGACCCGGTCCGGCCGAAGCTGTTCTGCAAAGCCGTCCACAGCGTCAATCATGCGCCGTTCCGGGGCTTCAACCGCGCCCAGTTTTCGGTGCTGGAAGCGGCAATCCTGATCAGCCGACTGCGCAGGCTCCCGCTGGAAAAAATCGAATCCGAAATCGACTATCTGCGCATCGGCCTTGAAAAAACCGCCGGCGACCGGGAACGGGAAGCCTGGGGCTGGCTGATGGCCGCTATCGACGCGCATAAAAAGGAGATGGACGCATGACCGGAATGCTCGCCAGCGTCAACAGCTTGGAAGAAGCCGCGCTCGTATTGAACGCGCAGGTGGATATCATCGATCTGAAGCAGCCCGAGCAAGGCGCCCTGGGAGCGCTGGAAACCGGGCTCGTCAGACAAATCGTAACGCACATCGACGGGCGCGGCCCGGTCAGCGCGACCATCGGCGATTTGCCCATGCAGCCGGAGCCTGTTTTCGAAGCGGTTAAAACCATGGCTGAAACCGGCGTCGATTATATAAAAATCGGCTTTTTTCCGGGCGGCGACTGGCCGGGAACCGTAGCCAGGTTATCGCCATTGGCCGGACGGCATGCCTTGATCGCCGTGTTGTTCGCAGACACGCAGCCGGATCTGTCCATTGTCGCCGCCTTGAAAGACGCCGGCTTCAAAGGCGTCATGCTCGACACCATGGACAAGCAGAAAGGCTCTCTGATACAGGTCATGGACAAAACCGTCATCGGGCAATTCGTCGGGCAAGCGAAAGCCTGTCAATTGCTGTGCGGGCTTGCAGGTTCCCTCAGGCTGGCCGACATCGCCGGCTTGATGCCTTACCGGGCCGATTACCTGGGCTTCAGGGGTGCGTTATGCCAGCGTCATGACCGCACCGCGCAACTGGATACGGAGGCGATCGCCCGTATAAGGCAGGCGATTGTCGATGCCGTCTAAAAACCATATCACGACCAAAATCCTGATCGCGATGGTCATCGGGCTGCTGATGGGCAGCCTGATCAATGCTTTCGGCAGGGATATCGCCTTTATCCAGACTTATCTGGTCAACGGCTTGTTTCATGTCGTCGGTGCCGCATTTGTGAATGCCTTGAAAATGCTGGTCGTGCCGCTGGTCACTTTTTCGCTGATTTGCGGCGTCTGCGGTATCGGCGATGTCAGCGTGCTGGGACGTGTGGGCTTTAAGGCACTGGGGCTTTTCATCCTGACTACCGCGATAGCGATTACGCTGGCGCTCGGTGTCGCGGCCCTGATCGGCCCCGGCAAAGACTTTGCCAATGCGCGGCCCTTGTCGGACTTCACGCCGCCGCCGGCGCCGCCCGTCACGGACGTCTTGATCCATATCGTGCCGGACAATCCCGTCCGGGCTTTTGCCGAAGGCGATATGCTGCAAATCATTTTCTTCGTCATCGTGTTCGCCATCGCCATGCTGATGACCGGCGATACGGGCCGGCAGCTGGCCCAGTCGGCCGAGCGAATGAATGAAGTCATGATGAAAGTCGTGACGCTGGTCATGGATTTCGCCCCGATCGGCGTGTTTTTCCTGATGGCGAGGACCTTTTCCGAGCAGGGCATCGGCCTGATCATGCCGATGATCGGCTATTTTTCGACGGTCGTTTTTTGCCTGCTGCTGCATTTCTTCGGGACTTACAGTTTGCTGATCGCCTCGATGGCAAAGCTGAATCCGCTGGTATTTATCCGGAAAATGCGTTCCGCGCATATTTTCGCATTCAGCACGGCCAGCTCCAATGCCACGATCCCGGTCAATCTGCGGATCGCCGAAAAACGCCTTGGCGTCGACAATGCCATCGCGGCGTTTACGATCCCTTTGGGCGCGACCATCAACATGGACGGCACGGCGATCATGCAGGGCGTCGCGACCGTTTTTATCGCCAACGTCTATGCCATCGACCTGAGCCTGAGCCAGTACGTGACCGTGATCGGCATGGCGACGCTGGCATCGATCGGCACGGCCGGCGTGCCCGGCGTCGGCCTCGTCATGCTGGCCATGGTGTTCAATCAGGTCGGATTGCCCGTGGAAGGCATCGGCCTGATCATGGGCGTGGACCGGGTTCTGGACATGCTGCGCACGACGGTCAATATCACCGGCGATGCGCTGGTCACCTGCATTGTCGCGCGCGGCGAGAATGCGCTCGATGAAAGGATTTTCAACGACCCGGGAGCCGGCGCCATCACGGAAATCGAGCTGCCTCACAAGAAGACGCATCCTTGAATTCAATGTCTTTCAATAAACGGTTTTGCTCGGCGCTTTCGATCTGCCGCCCGAAGTCATCAACCATATTCACAAACCGCTCATCCTCCCCGATATCCGGCAGATGATTCTGCCCCCGCCGCTCCAGCGCATTGATGACATAGGCCACGGTCACTTGATTGACATCGACGGCGGGCAGATAAACCTCATCGGCGTCATCCTCGGTTTTAACCTGGGCAACAATCTGGCACGCCATCAGTTCTTCCAGAGCGCCATGGATAACATAAGCCGGAAGAGCCAGCCGGGAGGCTATTTCAACCGCGCTTAAGGGATCTTGCTGCGCCACGAAATTCCTGATGATCAAATGCGCCGTTTTCAGCGCGATAACCTTTTTCAGAAAAACACTTAAATCCTCGACTTTGTTCTTGCCTTGGTAATCCTCATAGTTCTGCAGATAAAAACTGATCTCGCAGCCGAACAGGACGATCATCCAGCCGATCTGCAGCCAGATGATGAACAAGGGCAAGGCGGCGAAACTGCCGTAAATGGCGTTATAGCTGGACACGCCGATTTGCAGGGTCAGATAAACCCACTGCGCCAATTGATAGACAACGCCCGTAATCACGCCGGCGACGATGCCCGCCTTGTAATCCACCTTAAGGTTAGGCATAAAAATGAAGGTAAAAGCGAAGAGCGCGGACAGAATAACGACCGGCAACAACCCCAACAGCCTGAGCACCGCCCATGTACCCGTCTCCGGCAGGTTGATGGCGTCTACCAGCCAGGTTATCTGGGTTTTCAGAAACACGGTAATGCCGCTGGAAATGACCAGCAAGATGGGAGCCAGCAGCATGATCGACAGATAATCGGCCAATTTACGCCCTAACGTCCTGTCTTTGTCTATTTTCCAGATACGGTTAAAGGATCTCTCGATATGGCCGATCAATTTGATCACAGTCCAGAACAAGACAATGATACCGATACCGGCCACCACCTCGCCTTGCGTACTGGCCAGCAAATTTTCCGCGAAATCGATCAACTTCAGTGCCAGCGTATCATGGCTGGGCATCTGCTCGAGCAGCTGCCCTTTCACTGTTTTTTCATAACCGAAGCCCTTGGCGATGCCGAACAACAGAGCGAAAACCGGCACTATCGCCAACAGCGAATAAAGCGTCAAGGCGGACGCTCTCAAAGGTCCCAGATCGCGATTGAATCCTTCATAGGATAGGAGAATGACTTTCGTGAATTTCAGCAATTTCCCCTTGAAAGGCGAAAGTCGCTGTTCGCGCCGCACCCAGATGTCTTCTTTAAAATAATCGATGATATTGAAATCCATGAGCCGGCCTGCCGCTGTCGAATTCGTTAATCGATATCAATGTTTTCAGCGCTATGACTGCCTGAAATGCCGCTAATTCAAATTGGCGCCAGGCAGTGCCACAGCCGTTGTCATCAATGTATATCCTTACCGCTGTACATCCTGTCAACCACGACCTTAAACCACCGGGGCCGAAACATGACAATCAACAGGGCTATGCTTGCCGTGATCGGAATCGGGCTAATGTCCAATATCATCAACAGCAGCAATGTAAAAACGCATTTGATTCTCGTAGCCATATGATGATCGCTCATAAAAAAACACATCCGGTTGAAATGGAAATCGGCAAACTGGACGGATTGTAAGGCAATCCGGCCGCCAACAGAAGCTACAACATATAACGCCATTTCGCGTAAAATACAAAAAAATGAGCGCCCATGTCTTGACAATAATGCATTGCTAAGCTTTCATTCCAATATTGAATTCACGACAGATACCGCTTCACAGGTTACACAGCAATCCGTTTGACTGGCGTATTACTGCCCGCTCGCAGCTGACGCGCGGCTAAATGACACTGAACGCAACCGAGCAGATGATCGAGGAAGACAGACTATTTCAACAGACAGGCCCTGCTGAAGATTTTGCTTTTGATGAGCGTGTCGCCAAGGTATTCGACAACATGGTCTCCAGAAGCGTACCTTTTTATAGCGAGATTCAACGCATCCAGTCCGATATCATCATGGATTTTCTGCCGGAAGACGCCGGCGTCGTCTGCGATCTGGGCTGCTCAACCGGAACGACCTTAAAGCATATCGCCACGCATCCGAAATGCCCGCCCACGGCCCGCTTCATCGGCTATGACAATTCAGAACCCATGCTGGATAAAGCCCGCGCCAAGCTGGCTGACGAAATCGCCGGCGGGAACGTCTCCTTGCTGACTGCCGATTTGAGCCATTTGCCTGAATTGCCGGCATGCAACGTCGTCATTATGAACTGGACCTTGCAGTTCGTACGCCCCATCAACCGGAATCAGTTGCTGAAAAACGTTTATACATCGCTCAAACCCGGCGGCGTGTTGTTTTTATCGGAAAAAATTCTCGGCAATGATTCCTTGTTGAATCGCCTGTACATCGACCATCATCTGCAATTTAAAAAGTGCCAAAGCGGCTATACCGATGCGGAAAACCGGCGTAAGCGCGAAGCCCTGGAAAACGTGCTGATTCCTTACCGCCTCGAGGAAAACTTTGCGCTTCTGGAGCAAGCGGGCTTCTGCCATATCGACACGTATTTCCGCTGGTTCAACTTCGCCTGCATTATCGCGGTCAAACAGGACTGACCATGCCCGATGAGTTTATTTTCGTTTACGGCACATTGAGGCAGGCATTTGCCCTGCCTGTACATGGCTCGATGAAGCGGTATTGCCGATTTCACGGCCAGGGCAGCCTGCGCGGCCATCTCTATCAACTCGACGGTTATCCCGGCGTCATCGAGACAACACGTTGCCGCTGCCGGGTGCAGGGAGAACTCTACCGCATCATCGACAAGGATGAGCTTTTCCTGCTGCTGGACGACTATGAGCAGTGTTCGGCAAAGTATCCGAAACCACACGAATACGTCAGAAAGCAGGTTGACACGACGGCGCGCGGCGGCGCTGGCTGCCGGGCATGGGTTTATGTCTACAACCTCGCCGTCGCCGGGCTGGAACGCATCCCCTCGGGCGATTACGTCAGCCATATGCGGAGTTCCGACAAAGTCCGATACAATGCCGGCTAAAATATTTATCAAACTTCTATTGCGGTTGTCGCTTGATTATCAGAATTTCCTTTTTACTGTTCCTGCTCTCGCTGCCGGTCCTGGTGCTGGCGGAAGTGCTGCTGTGGCTGAAAATCCCCGGTTTGCCCGAGCTGGCCGCCAGGCTGGGATCGGCCATGTTGTTGAGCGCGCTGGCCATCCCGATCATCGCCGCGTTGCTGGCCATGCCTAAAATCATCTTTCGTACCGTTTTGAATTACTTTTCCGCCGGAGAACGCCTGCGGCGCCGGCTGCTGTTCGTTCAAGCGCGGCAGGAGCATATCAGGCAACTGTTCCATTTCAGATCGTCGAAAATCAAATATTTGCACGAATTGCGCAGGAAGCGCCTGTTAAAGGCAAACAACCGCAAGCACATCCGGTCTTTGTCGAAATCCATCCATAAGGATCTGCTGGCGGTTAAAAAAGAGCTGCCGAAGGCCACTTTCAAGCAATTGCGGCAGGACAATATCCGCTATCGCAAGCAACAGGATATTGAAGCCCTGTTAAAGCTTCAGCAAAAAATCGCCATCCTCGTCTAGCGCTCATGTCTGTTTTAAAAAGCTGGGTATTTAACCTCGTCAATCTTTTTCATGCGGTCAAAAAAGAAAATCTTGACTGGCAAGATGCCAATCAGGAGCAGTTGGCCCGGCTCAGGCATGCCCAGGCACTGGCCGAGAAAGCGCTGGAAGCCGACTTGAAAAAGCGCAGCGTGCAACTGGAGCACGACATCGCATTGCTCAGGACCCGGCACGATGCCGAACTGGCCATGTTCAAGACCAAATGCCAACAGGACATCAAGGACTACAAGCAGTATCTGGACTCGCTCGATCAGCTCAAATCCTCGATCCGGACCAGTTACGCGCATCTGCCCGAGGCGGTCGCCTTCACGATCCATCATCATGCGAAACACTTGCTTAATCAAATGTGGGAAGCCGAGGATTTTGAAGAGAAAATGCAGCACGAAATGCGCCTGATCAAGTTCATGACCACAGTGCATGAAGATGCCCGACTGCATCTGGAGGGAAAGACGGCCGACAAACTGCCCGAGAAAACCTTGAGTTTGATTCAGGAGCAATGAATACATACTTACAGACTCACCTGACAGTCCGTAGCATCTATAAAGTGTAAAACCCCGAACTTTGATGTGCCGCCGCCAATAATAATTATCTAAGCCCTTACTGCTCGAGGGATGATGCATGAAAATTAAGCCGGGTTGGAACAGAATTTGACTCGCCCCTACTATTTAAAGCTAACCGATATCGGCAAAAGGCTGATATTGCCTGGAGAAACTTTTGAAACAGTCTTTTTACGATCTAAATTATTCTGATTTAGAGGCGGTTGTAAATCAAAATAACTTAAACCCCTCAGTGGCGACAGTTCTTTTTAACTGGTATTACAAGAAAAAAGAAAACACTCAATGCCATAATAAAATTTCCAAATCCTCGTTGGCCTTTTTTGAGCAAAATTTTGACTTTTCTCTACCCGAAATCGATACAGTTTATGAGTCACAAAGAGATCGATCAGTAAAATTTCTTTTTAAGCTCAAAGACAATCATAAGGTTGAAACCGTCCTTATCCCGTTTCACAATAAATATTCTATTTGCCTCTCATCGCAGGTCGGCTGCGCAATGAATTGTTCTTTTTGTTTTACCGCTCTGTACACGACAAAAAAGCTAACTGATTGATTTACAAGGCGGGCAAATAAAGGACTTGAAAGTCCATCGCTAATCGATTTCACTCTCTTGCGACCAAATAGGAGGTGAAATGAAATTAAGCGATG
>Ga0196965_1000026_pt1 | contig 148692 bp, 146 predicted proteins | sample S1_20metaG_FD_148668 | JGI IMG/M metagenome (GOLD analysis project Ga0196965, IMG submission 148668) | Soil microbial communities from Anza Borrego desert, Southern California, United States - S1_20 | ecosystem: Environmental > Terrestrial > Soil > Desert | place: USA: California | collected...
GGCCCTCGCCCACCTCAACACCACCCCCCTCCTCGGCACCCTCCTCAACAAGGCCGAACCCGGACCGGGCAGCTGACGGCCCCACCGGCGGGAAAGGATGCCCGGCCTCAGTGATGTCCGGTCATCCGGCCGGGTTTCCACCGCGAGGAAAAAGGTGGCCACGCCATATTCCAGGCGTCGAGAAGATACACGATTCAAGTGCTGTGCGCTGGTTCCTAAACGACCGTTGGAGAACCCATGTTGACAAGCCCCTGCGTCTCGATTAGCAGCGGCTACGGGAAAAAGCTAGAGCTTCTCGGATAAGGCGATAAGGCACCAAGCAGGAGCTTGGGCGCCAGCAGAAAGGCTCGTTTGCGATTGAAAGAGCGGCGCCGGCGCTCTCCGAGACACGGTTTCCGATTTGAAGGGTCGCAGTAGCGCCGCGCCCCGTCCGCTAATGCCCTATTCGCGCGGAACAGCCCTCGATCGTCGCCTCCTGCGTCTTCGAGAGATTGTCGCAATCCCCCGGCCCCTTGAGCGGGGCCGGTGCAGGATAATTTCTACGCGAACTATCGCTAGCGGTTACGGCCACCCCCAGGGCCCATTCCTCCTCCGCCAGGGCCCATTCCTCCTCCGCCAGGCCCCATACCGCCACCTCTTCCGGCCGGAGGCTCGTCGGGAATGGTCACTCCGCGCTCCTTGGCGCGCTCCTTCATACGCTCATGGTGCTCCTTGCGAATTTGCTCGCGCTCTTCAGCCGTCTTAGCGCCGCGCATTCTATCGCGATATTCGGCACGCTCTTGCTCTGTCATCAATTGCTTGCCATAGATTTGTTCCTGTGTTTGCGAACGTTGCTGGCTCCGCTCCTGAGCCTCCGTGACTGCAACGCTCGCGGAAAGCGTTACAACACTCGCGAGAACTACCAGTGTTCGATACGCCATTATTGCCTCCTTTCGCTTGGATTGAGAGAGACGTCCGTCGGGCGTAGGAAATATCCCGGCGGCACCGAGCGCAAACGATGTGTCTCGACTAGACAATCGCTCTTTGATTTTGAACTGAGAGCATCCATCCTCTTTTATGAGCAGAATGCGCGGATCGAAAAAAGCCAATAAGCTCAATCTTCGGCCTCGTGACCCGGCTTACAGAGCACAAAAAACGACGCCGCTCAAACCGAGTTCCAATAGGCATGAGAGACTTTCGACTTTCAGGGTATTTGCACGGCTTGCGTAAAATTCCTCTTATGCGCTACCCTGCTATTGCCGCTCTAACTGTGCCTCCAACATCAGTGCATGCGGCAAGAGACCCGGCAGAAATGTCGGGTCTCTTTTTGCCGGAACAGTTCCATAAAACCCGCGCGGCTTCACGTAGAAAGTCTCTCTTGCCTATATAGACAGAATTCCCGCCTCGATTCCGTCAAGTTTCGCAAAAATCCTTTGAAACTTACTTTTTTTGCACCCCGGCCGGTAGCTCGTGCGAGTCGCAAAGGATACGGACGGGTCGACTGCAGCTCTTTCCACCGCATCGAGATCTTCTGCTTGGACAAGCTGGATCGCTGCCTGTTTCGACCTGTCACACGAGGTAACCGCTTTCGGTATAATGCGCGGCAAACTAAACAATCATCGTCTACCAGCTCCCTGGTAAATATTCGAGCCGAGTTGTCCTTTCCAGCATTTGCTGCTCTTTTCGATGGATGGGTGCCCGGCGCTTTTCCGACGAGATCCGCTCTTGGGGAACACGGCGTTTTGGAGAAAATGAATGAATTGGTTGATTCTTGTCGGGATCGCCGCTCTTGCTGCCTTGCTGCTGTTCGTCCGAAGCTCGTCGAGATCGTCCGAAAAGGCACGAAAATCCGCATATCGCAGAGAGGATTTTCTGTTTTCGTCCGAAGAACGGGTTTTCTTTTTCGCCCTAAAACAGGCCGTCGGCGACGACTATGAAATTTTTGGCAAAATTCCCGTAATCGAGCTCATTTCCCAACGCGACGAAGGTGCAAGCGATGGCGCAAGAAAAGCCTTCGAGCAAGTTGGCGACCGATGTTTCGATTTTGTCCTGTGCGGTAAAACCGATCTATCCGTCGCTTGCGCTTTGGAACTTTACGAACATTCCGTATCCGGAAAGCGAACCGCCGCAACACCGGCTGATCCCTTAAGAGCGGTCTGCGACGCCGCTGGTCTGCCTTTGGTGCGAATCGAAGCCGGACCGTTTTACGACGCAATGGAAATCAAACAAAACATTGCTTCGGCTGTCCGCAAGGAGCCCTTGTATCTGGTCGAATCGGACGGCCGTAAGGAGCCTCGAATTTCCAGTATCGAAGACATCGAGTTCGACCCATGATTGTTCTCTACGGCATTCGAAACTGCGATACATGCAAGAAGGCGCGCGCCTGGCTAGATGCGCGCGGCCTAATCTACCGTTTCCACGATTTCCGGGAGGACGGATTGGAGTTATCCGTCCTCGAAGACATCGAACGCGCTCTCGGGTGGGAATTGCTCCTTAACCGACGGAGCACAACTTGGCGCCAACTCTCCGATGCCGACCGGCTGGATCTAAACCGCGAAAAAGCGCTGCAATTGATGGTTCGGCTCCCGACACTGATCAAGCGGCCGGTATTGAAAGCAAACAATAAAATTTTGAGCGGATTTTCGCCGGAGCAGTACGAAAAGACACTATGAGCGATACCTTGGATTTGACCGTCGAGCTGATTCGGCGCCCTTCGGTTACGCCCGACGATGCAGGCTGCATGGATTTGATCGCTGCCAAGCTGGAACCCTACGGTTTCAAAACCGAGTGGCTCAATTTCGCCGATACAAGAAACATCTGGCTGAGGCGAGGCGAATCGGAACCCTTGCTCTGTTTTCTGGGCCATACCGATGTAGTGCCCGCGGGTCCTTCGGAGGACTGGAACTCGCCGCCCTTCGAACCCACTATTCGCGACGGTCAGCTCTACGGAAGAGGCGCGGCGGATATGAAAAGCGGCATCGCCGCCATGACCACGGCGCTGACGCGATTCGTCAGCAGGTACCCCAATCATAAAGGCTCGGTTGCCCTGCTTCTCACCAGTGACGAGGAAGGCGCGGCGACGAACGGTGTGGTCAAAGTCATCGAAACGTTGAAGAATCGGGATGAAAAAATCGACTGGTGTCTCATCGGCGAGCCCTCCAGTTTCGTTTCGCTAGGGGACGTGATCCGTATCGGTCGCCGCGGATCGCTATGCGGCGTCCTGCGCATATTCGGCGTGCAAGGCCACGTGGCTTACCCGGACAAAGCGGAAAATCCGATTCATCGATTCGCGCCCGCCTTGTCGGAGTTGACCAGCGAGGTCTGGGACCAAGGCAACGAGTATTTTCCGCCCACCAGTTTCCAGATATCTAATATTCAGGCCGGAACCGGCGCCGAAAACGTGATTCCGGGACGGCTCGAGGTCCTGTTCAACTTCCGTTTTTCGACGGCATTGACGGAGGATCAGATAAAACAGCGCGTTCACGCCATCTTGGACAAACACGGTTTGCGGTACGAGCTGAACTGGCGGCTATCCGGCGCGCCCTTCCTGACGACCCAACCGGAACTGATCGAGGCCACGCAAAAGGCGCTTGAAACAGTTCTTATGCGACGCGCAAGTCCGGACACCGGCGGCGGCACCTCCGACGGGCGTTTCGTCGCGCCGACGGGAGCACAGGTCGTCGAACTGGGACCGATCAACGGCAGCATTCACAAAGTCAACGAACACGTACGTATCGAGGATATCGACAAGCTTTCAAAGGTTTACGAGCAGGTGCTCGTTAACCTGCTTGCTTCTTAGAGGATAGAGACCCAATCATGGAAAAAGACCTGCAATCTCCCCTGGTCAGTGCGGAATGGCTCGCTAAGCACCTTCATACCTCCGACATCGTCATACTCGATGCCACATTTTTCCTTCCCAACCAAGGGCGCGATGCAGAGCAGGAATATTTCGCTGCGCATATTCCGGGAGCCCGATTCTTCGATATCGACGCCGTTGCCGACCAAGGCAATTCGCTGCCGCACATGCTGCCCTCCCCCGAGTTCTTTGCCGCATCGGTCGGTCAACTGGGCATCGCTAATCAGACCCATGTCGTCGTTTACGACAACAACAGCTTCATGGCTTCGGCCCGAGTCTGGTGGACCTTCCGCGTGTTCGGCCATGATCGAGTGTCGGTTCTGGATGGCGGACTGGAAAACTGGAAAGCGAAGGGATTCCCCGTCGATACAAGCCGCGTCACCGCCGAAACCCGACCGTTCAAGACCACGTTCGACCCTAGCTTGGTCCGGAATCTCGACGAAATGAAAGCACTGATCGGCAGCACCGCGACGCAAATAATCGATGCCCGCTCGCCTGGGCGATTCGCCGGTAGGGAACCCGAACCTCGTCCCGGCATTCGGTCGGGCCATATTCCCGGAAGCAAGAACCTTTTCTTCAAGAGGCTGGTCGACGAGTCGACGCAGTGTTTGAAGCCCGCTGCCGAGATCCGAAAAGAGTTCGAGGATGCCGGCACCGATTTCGAGAAGCCGATCGTCACCACATGCGGAACAGGCGTAACCGCATCGGTACTCGCTCTCGGCTTGTATTGTCTCGGTCGTGAATCCGTCGCCGTCTACGATGGTTCATGGACCGAATGGGGCGGTCTAAGCGACACCCCTGTAAGCGTCGGCTAGTAGTCTCGAAAGCGGCCAATTCGGATCGATAGGACGTTTTTTGACCTCCCTTTCGTCACTCTATGCGAATCAGTCGAGCGATAGAACGAAAATCCGACTATTTTTATCAAGTTCCAACATCTGAGATAATGGCCGTTCGCTCTCAATCGAAGCGTTGGAATCGTCCGTCGGATACGCCGATATGGCCAAAAAGAACCTGAATTTCGAAGAGGCCCTGGCCGAACTGGAGCAATTGATCGAGCGTATGGAACAAGGCAGCCTTCCCTTGGAGGAATCGCTAAAGCTGTTCGAGCGCGGGGTTCGATTGACCCGTTTCTGCCAAAAAGCTTTGAAAGAAGCTGAACAAAAGGTCCAGATTTTGCTGGAAGAAAACGGAGAACCTACCTTAAAGCCCTTTGCCGATGAATCTTGAAACCGATTTGAATCACTTCATGCAGATCTGCCAGGCACGGGCAGAATCGGCCTTGGATCTCAGGCTGCCGGCGGCAAGCCGAATGCCCGAGCGTTTGCATCAAGCGATGCGCTATTCCGTCTTGGGAGGCGGAAAAAGACTGCGTCCTTTGTTGACGTATGCGACCGGGCAAGCCGTCGGCGTTCCCTGGGAATGCCTCGATGGCCCCGCCTGCGCCGTGGAATTCATCCACGTCTATTCGCTGATCCACGACGATTTGCCCGCCATGGACGATGACGATCTGAGGCGCGGCAAACCGACCTGCCACATCGCATTCGATGAAGCAACGGCGATCCTGGCAGGAGATGCCCTGCAAGCGCTGGCTTTTCACGTTCTGTCCCACGATCCGTCCATTGCGGTGCCTGCCGGTAGCCGGCTTGCGATGATCGAGACCTTAGCAACGGCGAGCGGATCGTTCGGCATGGTCGGCGGTCAAGCCATAGACCTCGATTCGGTTGGAAAAACTCTGGATCTGCCGAGCTTGGAGAATATGCACATTCGAAAGACGGGAGCCCTGATTCGCGCCAGCGTCAAACTGGCGACTCTGGCGAATCCGTCGCTCGATGGTGACATCGCCGAAAAACTGGACCATTACGCCAAGTGCATCGGCCTGGCATTCCAAATTCAGGACGACGTCTTGGATGAAGAAAGCGATACCCAGACTTTGGGCAAGACCCAAGGCAAAGACCGGGACAATAACAAGCCCAATTACCCCGCACTTTTGGGATTGGCGGGCGCGAAGCAAAAGGCGCGCGAGCTGCATGAAGAGGCTTTGGACACGTTATCCGGTCTTGGTGCCGAGGGCGAAATCCTGCGTGCGCTGTCGCTTTTCATTATCGAACGGCGCGCCTAAGCCCTTACGGCGAAAGCTATATCGCTTCCTTGAAACGGCATCCGCAGAACAAACTATCCTTGAAAGCTAAAACTTCGAGTTTCATAATTGGTCGGCTCATGCCTGATTCAGGATCATCTTTTACCCGCGAATAAGCCTGGTTTGAAGCCTCACAACATCAATGAATAAAGCGAACGAATACCCTCTCCTACAAACCGTCGGCAGTCCCGCGGACTTACGCGCCCTACCCGAAGATCAATTACCTCAACTCGCTGAGGAACTGCGCGCTTTTTTGCTGGATAGCGTAAGTCAGTCGGGTGGTCATTTGGCAGCCGGATTGGGTGCGGTCGAACTCACCATCGCGTTGCACTATGTCTTCGACACGCCTGAAGACAAGCTGGTTTGGGATGTGGGCCACCAGGCTTATCCCCACAAGATCTTGACCGGCCGCCGCGAAAGGTTGCTTTCCATTCGCAAGAAGAACGGACTCTCCGCATTTCCGAATCGGGATGAAAGCCCTTACGACTGTTTCGGCGTCGGTCACTCGAGCACATCGATCAGCGCGGCGCTCGGAATGGCGATTGCCGCGTCGCTTCGTAAGCGCGACACCCATGCCGTTGCTATCATCGGCGATGGCGGCTTGACGGGCGGAATGGCGTTCGAAGCGCTTAACCATGCCGGCGTGCTAGACGCCAATCTACTCGTCGTCCTCAACGACAACGAGATGTCCATATCGCCCAATGTTGGAGCGCTCAATAATTATCTGGCAAGACTTCTCTCCAGCAAGTTCTATTCGACGGTGCGGCAGGGCAGCAAGCAGATTCTGATGCGAAGCATGCCCAGCGTATGGGAGCTCGCGCGCCGCGCCGAAGAGCACGTCAAAGGCATGGTCGCCCCTGGGACCTTGTTCGAAGAATTGGGTTTCAACTATATCGGGCCGGTCGATGGCCATAATCTCGATACGTTGATTCCGACCTTGCGTAATTTGCGGGATTTGCCCGGTCCCCGGTTTTTACATGTCGTCACCAAGAAGGGCAAAGGGTATTTACCGGCCGAGAAAGACCCGGTCGCTTACCACGGCGTTTCCTCCTTCGATCTCAGCAAAGATCATTTGCCGAAGTCCAAACCGGGAAGCCCGAGCTTCACCGAAGTATTCGGACAATGGCTGTGCGACATGGCGGCAAGGGATAGTCGCCTGCTCGGTATCACGCCTGCCATGCGGGAGGGCTCCGGGCTCGTGGAATTCTCGACTCGGTTTCCGGACCGTTATTTCGATGTCGGGATCGCCGAGCAACACGCGGTAACCTTGGCCGCCGGCCAGGCCTGCGAAGGTTACAAGCCGGTAGTTGCGATTTATTCGACCTTCTTGCAGCGTGCCTATGATCAACTCATACACGACGTGGCGCTTCAGAATTTGCCCGTCCTGTTCGCCATCGATCGCGCCGGGCTGGTTGGCCCCGATGGACCGACTCACGCCGGAAGTTTCGACATAAGCTTCATGCGCTGCATTCCGAATATGGTGATCATGGCGCCGGCCGACGAAAACGAGTGCCGGCAGATGCTTTTCACCGGATTCCAGCATAATGGTCCCGCTGCTGTCCGTTATCCTCGAGGCAAAGGTCCCGGCGTTTCGGTTGTCGATGAAATGACCGCTCTTCCGATAGGTAAAGGTGAAATCCGGCGTCGCGGCAAAAGGATCGCGATCCTCGCGTTCGGGACTTTGCTCGCCCCCTCGATCGAAGCCGGAGAAAGGATTGACGCTACCGTGGTTAACATGCGTTTCGTGAAACCGCTGGACGAAGCGCTGATTCTGGAATTGGCGAAGACTCATGAAATATTCGTGACGGTCGAAGACAATGCCATCGCCGGAGGGGCCGGCAGCGGCGTCAATGAACTACTGCAATCTCGCCAATGTTACGTTCCCGTACTCAATCTCGGTCTGCCGGACCAATTTCTCGATCAGGGCAGTCGCGAAGAATTACTGGCGCTTTGCGGCCTGGATTCCGATGGCATCACGGAAACCATCGAGCAGTACGTGGGAAACCTCGATGCCCTGAAGCCGGCTTCGCCCCGTGTTACGGTGGCCACGCGAGGCCTATGATATGGAAAAGCTCAAAGCGGCCATCCGGGATATTCCGGATTTTCCAAAGCCGGGCATTCTCTTCAAGGACATCACGCCTCTAGTCAAGGATCCGGTCACATTGAGGTTGGCGGTGCACCATTTGTTGCACCCATACCTCGGCCGGGAAATCACTGCGGTCGCCGGCATGGAAGCGCGCGGCTTTATTTTTGGCTCGTTGGTCGCCTGGGAGTTGGGCGTAGGGTTCATCCCTCTTCGAAAACCCGGAAAACTCCCTTATGACGTGCAAACCATTAGTTACGACCTCGAATATGGATCCGCTGCGCTCGAGGTGCATATCGATGCGTTGGGTCCCGAAGACAAGGTTCTCTTGGTAGACGATCTGTTGGCTACCGGTGGCACGGCTAAAGCCAGCTGCGAGCTGGTCGAGTCTTTGGGCGCGGAAATCGTCGGTTGCGCGTTTGTCGTGGAGCTCGATGAGCTGAAAGGACGGGATAAATTGGAACGATACTCCGTCCATTCACTCTTACACTATTAATTGCGCAACAACGCTGTCATTAACCGGTGAGCATACTTCATACGGCGCATTTCTTCTGTCCGACAATGCCGTGGCTTCATTCTTATCAGTGAAAATAGTGCCTGCGTCCGTACCCAACGGCGTGCCCAAGCGGCCGAGATTCAGATGAGCAGCGCCGGGCACATCGGGGGCACGGATGCGCCGTCAAGCCGAAAAACCGTGGTCGCGCGTATCCTCCACATCACCGACTTTCACTTTCTTGCCGAACAAGGCCAAACATTGCTTGGGGTGGAAACCGAGCTGAGTTTTGCGGCTGTTGTCGAACGCGCCAACCAGACCCCTTGGCGACCGGATCTGGCTCTCCTGACGGGCGACCTGGTTCAGGACCCGTGTGTTTCAAGTTATCAACGGCTTAAACAACGGCTTACCGCCTTGGATGTCCACTGCTACTGCCTTCCGGGTAATCATGACGATCCTCGGCTCATGTCAGAACTTTTGCCGTCCGAGAATGTTCATGTCAGCCCGCAGATACTCCTGGACAAATGGCAGATCATTTGTCTGGACAGCACCATCAGCGGCAAGCCTAACGGGCGCTTGTCAGATGAACAGCTTCGCTTACTCGAAATTTCGCTGACCGAACACTCCGACCGTTATGCCCTTATCGCGCTTCACCATCACCCTATCCCCAGCGGCAGCCTGTGGATGGATACCATGGTGCTGGAAAATGCGGACGAGTTTTTGACGATAACTCAGAAATACCCTCACGCTCGAGTCGTCGTATTCGGCCACGTACATCAAGCAATGGACGAGGTATACGGACGGCTGCGTCTACTCGCCTCCCCTTCAACCTGCTTTCAGTTCAAACCCCTAAGTCCGGATTTTGCCCTCGATTGGGCTCCTCCAGGCTACCGCTGGATTGAGCTTTACGCCGACGGAACGATAGATACCGGCGTGGAACGGCTCGCTGAGATGCCGGCAGGTCTGGAGTTCACGTCAAAAGGATATTGACGGCATTACTGGTTTGCATTGAACTGCTAAAAGCGAAAGGAAAGTTCCAGCGCGAATAAATCCCAGTCCGGGTCGAGTTTTTGTGGATCCGGATTCTCCGTGTCCGCAAGCCAGCCGGTGCCGTGTACACGATGATACTCCGCCCGCGCCATCCAGTTTGGGGTAATGTCCCAACGCAGACCGACCGTCCAATCCTTAGCGAAGCGACTGGAGCCTGGCCTACCGGTTCGCTGTTCGTACTTTTCGCCGTAACGATCATTGATATCTTGATAAAGTACATCATAACGAACCATCATCTCGATTTCGTCGGTGAGGCGATATGTGCCCTGAACATAGTAACTTTCTCCCGTCGCAGCCGTGTTCGGAAGCAATGGGCCAAAATGTTTCAGGCGGGTATTGCGTAATGCATATTCACCAGTTAACGATAGACGCTCGCCATTGTACTGTGCCGAAAGGACATACGGCTGAAACCGAACATCCCCATTGGAAAAAAAATCGTTTTGGCCCGAGTCGTAGCCCGCACGTGCCGAGGCAGCGGTAAATGCGAGACGAATGAGACCGCTCTGGTATTCGTAGAGAAGCTGACCGAGATAAGATAGATTTCCGTTGAATTCACCTGGCCTATTCCTGCCAAGCATCGATGCCTCCAGAGACTTGTCGACCGTCGGCACTCCGACATTCATCCTTAATGAAAATGCGCCGATAGGACTTTCATACTCACCGTATGCTTGGCCTCCGTCCGACGAAAGTGCAAAGTTGCGAGTACGGTCGAAATAAATACTCTGCGGCAAAAAGATGGAAGGACGAGTAAAAGCTACGTCACGAGTCTCGTTATATAATCCAAGCGGGTTTTTTACCCGCCCCAAACGCAGTCCAGCGCGGGTCTCTGCAGTTTCGAAAGCCGTAAAATCAAGTACGCCGTAATCCAACCGCACCTCTTCATCTTCCAACTCTCCGGCGCGACGGTATAACACTTGGGCCGCCAAACCCAAGCGGCTCAATGGACGCAATGAGACGTTAAACCCAGCCTCGGTAAAGTCCAAACTTCCGTCTTTACTGTCTCCGTAAAAATTATTTTCGGAGGTCAAAACAAAGTTTTGGCTAATAAAGCCGTGGTATTGGAAAGTATCTTTCCAATCGGCAAACGCGTTATGGCAGCTACAAAAAATTAGCGAAACGACCGTAAACCGGACCTTCTTGGGACGGAATAAACTTGTCATTGGGTGCCTTCACGAATGGTAATCGAGCGTACACTGCGGTCGATTTCCGCATCGGGTAGGTAGCCAATTGCTCCGGGTGTCTTCGAAATCAACGTGCGCATTTCCTCGACAGTTGATACAGTTTCGGGGGCTTGTCCGGTACCGGAAAACACTTTGCGATCCCAGGTTTGTCTGAGCTGGTGTGCAAACATTCCTAGATGTTTCTTGCAAAACTCTTTGTGGATTGGGCTGCTGTCCGGCAGTACGAACACGACTACAGGAGTTCCGTCCCGCCATGAACGCTGTGACATTGTGAATAATGCCCTAGCCTCCTGTTGGCTGATTTCGGAAACGGGAGCATTCGGGTGTACAACTACGGCTTGTGAAGCCGCCGTTTTGGAAGTGAATAGAAAAATGGCTAGCGTAATGAAACGCGCGACAAACGGAAAATAGCGCGTAGACTCCAAAAGCGGGAAGTTCAAAATCGGTTTTCGCGGCGCTAGGTTTTTCGGCCAGCGGCCAACGAATCAGCAGGACTGGTTGAAACTGTTCCAGGCGTCAGATAATTTCCCAGTTCCGTTAATGCTTGACGATAGACTTGTCGTTTGAAATACACTACATCACTCACCGGGTACCAATAATCAACCCAACACCACGCATCAAATTCCGGTCTTTCGCTACAATCCAAGCGAATCTTGGACTCCTCGCTGGACAACCGCAGGATATACCAGAGCTGCTTCTGCCCTATGCAAAGCGGAAATGAATGTTTTCGGATATAACGTTCAGGAAGATCGTAACGCAACCAATCTCGGGTTCGTCCGATGAGTTGCACATCGTGCTTCTTCAGCCCGACTTCCTCATACAATTCTCTGTACATTGCAGCTTCCGGCGCTTCATTTAATTTTATACCGCCTTGGGGAAACTGCCAGGAACGCATGCCGACCCGCCTTGCCCAGAACACACGGCCATCGTTATTACACAAAACGATACCCACGTTTAGGCGATAACCATCCGCGTCGATCATGGTTAGAGTTAAATCCTACTACTGTCCTCGGTGATATAATCCCAGCCTGCTGGATCTGACCGATATCCGAGCGTCGCCGTTGAGACTTGCTTACGGCTTTGCAGCACTCAGTTGATCCTTTTTAGCTTTTTACTTTCTGCGCAAGCATTCGAATCGAATTTAAAGGAAACGCGTGAGTCTGGCAATATTTGACCTTGATAACACCCTTTTAGGTGGCGATAGCGACTATCTGTGGGGGCAATTTCTGGTCGAGAAGGGAATCGTGGACCGAAAGCATTACGACGAGGCCAATGCCCGGTTTTACGAGGATTACAAGAACGGTACGCTCGATATCGTCGAGTTTCTGGAGTTCGCCTTAAGCCCTTTGGCCGACAATCAGCTTGATGCTCTGCACGGATGGCGTGCCGCCTTTATTGAAGAGAAAATCAGACCGATATTATTGCCGGCTGCCACGGCACTCATTGAAAAACACCGCCGCGCGGGCGATGTCCCGATCATTATCACCGCTACCAATCGCTTCGTGACCGAGCCGATCGCCCGGCTTTACGGCGTCGAACATCTCATCGCTACGACACCGGAACTCGAGAACGGCCATTACACCGGCCGATTCGTGGGCACTCCGTGTTTTCGTGAAGGCAAGGTGCAACGTTTGAAAGAATGGTTAGGGGAGAACGATCACGACCTGGCGAATAGCTGGTTTTACAGCGACTCACACAACGATCTGCCGCTGCTTTCGCTCGTAGGCTTCCCCGTTGCCGTGGATCCTGATGAGAAGCTTGAGACATTTGCCGCCCGGAACAGCTGGCCGGTTATAAGTCTCCGCAACGGTTCCTGTCCGGAAGACCATGCCAGGCGACTGAAAAGAACGCATCAAGCCTTGCGGATCAAGTAAAAGAAAACGCCGGTTTCCTCCCTCTGGTCCAACATTTGATGTCCAGCCTGCTCCAGAAAAACTCCAAAGTCCAGAACAGAGGCCGGATCGGTGGCCAGGACTCGGATTACCTGACCGGTTTCCATCGACTGCAAAGCTTTTTTTAATCGTAAGAGCGGCAGAGGACACATCAATCCTGAGGTGTCTATTTCAAAATCGACTTGCACCATTCACCGATACCCGTTCGAAAGCCCGTGAGAACCGGGCCATTTTAGCAAAACCACACGACATGGATTATTTGCCCATATTTCTCAATCTTAAGAATGAACCTTGTCTGATTGTGGGAGGCGGGCCGGTCGCCGCCCGCAAGGCCGAAACTCTGTTTCAAGCCGGCGGGCAAGTCAGCGTGTTGGCTCCAACATTTCACGATTTGGTGCTAAAACTGCGGGACTCCGGATGCGTAACTCTAATTCCCAAGGTATTCCAACCTCAGGACGTACGCGGCTTTAGGCTAATCGTGGCGGCGACCGACGATGCCATCCTTAACGCACAGGTCGCCGAGGCGGCAAGGACACACAACATTCTCGTAAACGTCGTCGACCAACCTTCTCTCTGCACGTTTATCTTCCCGGCTATTATCGACCGCTCCCCGATCATTGCCGCGGTGTCCTCGGGTGGCACCTCGCCCGTCCTGGCTCGGATTCTCCGAATGCGAATCGAATCGCTGATACCGCCGGCCTACGGCCGCTTGGCCAGGATCGCAGCTGATTTCCGGACCCGTGTCAAGCAAGCGATCAAGGATCCGCAAATACGCCGCAGGTTTTGGGAGAACGTTCTCTCCGGCCCGATCGCCGAACTGGTTTTCGCCGGAAGGGACGAACAAGCGACCGAACACCTGGAACAAGCCATTACAGCCGAGACTTCAGGCAACGAAAGCGCGCATTCCGGTATGGTCTACTTGGTCGGTGCCGGACCGGGCGACCCGGATTTATTAACCATCCGGGCGCTGCGCCTGATGCAGGAAGCCGACGTAGTGGTTTACGATCGCCTCGTTTCCCCCGAAATTCTTCAGCTTGTCCGGCGCGACGCCGAAAAGATTTACGCGGGCAAACAGCGCAACCGGCACACGCTCCCTCAGGCCGAAATCAATAGGCTTCTAACCGATCTCGCAAAAGCGGGCAAACGGGTCGTCCGTCTCAAAGGCGGAGATCCGTTCATTTTCGGACGCGGTGGAGAGGAAATCGAAACCCTGATGAACGAAGGGGTACCATTCCAAGTAACCCCGGGAATTACGGCCGCTTCCGGCTGCGCCGCCTATGCGGGTATACCGCTGACCCATCGCGATCACGCCCAATCCTGTACTTTCCTGACCGGCCATATGAAAGACGGCCGACTCATCGACATCGAGTGGAACCAGTTGTCCCGACCAGGACAGACGCTGGTCTTTTACATGGGTCTTCAAGGATTGCCGGAGATTTGCTCGCGTTTGATTCAACATGGGTGTCCGGCCGACCTTCCTGCCGCTCTCATCCAACAAGGGACCACTCAGCATCAGTCGGTTTTTACCGGAACCTTGAAAACCTTGCCGGAAATCGTGAGTCGCTCCGGCGTCAAGGCCCCGACGCTGCTCATCATCGGAAGCGTCGTCAGGTTACGGGAGAAACTCGCCTGGTTCCGACCGTAATGTTTAGCCCAAAAATGATTAGCCGTCCTGCCTTTCGCGCGTGACGAGCCAATCGGCCCAGTTCAAAATCGGCCTGAGACGAGGTCCGAGCAGCTTATCCGCTTCTTCGAATGTCACCCATCGAAACTCGTCATGCTCCGGTTTGCCCAGTAGCGGATTGACGGGTAAATGCACCTCTCCGCCGGGAGATTCGGCCAGATAGTATCGAGCGATCTTGCCGGCACCGTAAGGCGGTGTTTCCAGATAACCCTTGCCCCAGCGGAAGTTCAGTTCTGTCAAGGCCGTTTCCTCGAATACTTCGCGCTGCGCCGCGGCCAAAGGGTCTTCGCCCTCTTCCACCACGCCTTTCGGGAAATCCCAATATTGGAACGCGCGGAGCAACAGATAACGCGGCTCTGCGGGATAGATGCGCACGATTACGACACCCGCCGACAAAATATAGGTTTTCATCATGAGCAAGCTACTCCGGCAAGGAAACGAAAACGGTAGTTGGACTCACGCCCGGCATGCGCCGACGGCGGATTCAACCTGCTCGCCGCAACACCCAGTCGAGCGATCGATCCGGCAAAATTCTTTTCAGAAATCCGAACAAATAAGTGGGAAACGTGACGTAATAACGGGCTTTCGGTCTTTTTGCTTCAAGCGCGTGGATGACGGCTTTGAGTACGGCTTCCGGTCCGAGGGTAAACGGCACGGCAGGCCCTTCCTTGGCCAACCGCGACTCCATGGCCAAGTATTTCTCACGATGAACGCTCCGCGCGCTGTCGATGTTTTTCTTGTACATGGCCAGAGCGTTGTCCCGAAATCGGCTCACAATCGGTCCGGGTTCGACCAGGGAAACGAAAATCCCGGTACCCGCCAGCTCCAAGCGCAGCGTATCCGATAGTCCCTCCAAAGCATACTTGCTCGAGTTGTAGGCGCCTCGGTACGCCATGGCGGCGAACCCGAGCACGGAGCTGTTCTGGATGATGCGCCCATATCCCTGCTTCCGCATCACCGGCAACACCAGCGCGGTCAGTTCGTGCGTCCCGAACAGATTGGTTTCGAATTGCTCTCGCAGCGCCTCGCGGCTCAAGTCCTCCACCGCCCCCGGCTGGCCGTAGGCGCCGTTGTTGAACACCGCATACAGATAGCCGCCCGTACTCCGTAGCACCTGCTCCAAGGCTAACCCGATGGAACGGGAATCCGCAAGATCGAGCCGGAACGCTTCGAAGCCCTCGGCGCACAATTGTTTCACGTCGCTTTCCTTCCGGGCGGTGGCAAATACTCGATAACCGCGTTGCCGCAGTCCTCGGGCGGCGCACAGCCCAATACCGGAGGAACAGCCAGTAATCAAAATCGTCTTGTTATTGTGCATCGTGACAAAAACGGTTATGGAAAACCGAAGCTTTTTTCAGATCTGATTGCTTAGCAGCGATTCGGCGCTCAGTAAAATAATTTCGATTTCCTCGACGATCTCTTCCTGGCGCAGCGCGTTGCTCTTGCGGCGAAGATCCTGGATTTTGGTGTCCATCCGGCGCAAGGCGTTTTCCATATGCTCCAAGCGCTGACGGTTCTCCGCCATCAGCGAGGCGTAGAACAAGCCCGGGAGCTTGGCGAACAGGTAATGCTCGGTCAATTCGGCAAAAAACAGGGCCGGATCGAGATTTAGCCGTGGCGGATAAGCGAATACCGGTTCTTCGGCCGGCATTATCGGCAAAAGAACATGGGAAGCGACGCCGCCTTCGGAGTCGTGGGAAAGAACGCTCAATCGCTTCCACTGCGCCGACTCCGCCCACAGCCGATGTAACGTCGTCATCAACTCGTTCAGGACCGCGCGCACTTCCTCGGCAACATTGGGTCCATCCAGCCACGCTTCAAGGTCGCGGCGAGCTTGCAGCTTGCTCGCAAGCCGCCGCCCAACCACCACCAACCTCGGCCGAATCGGCGGCAATGCGGCCAAGGCAGCCATAATCGCCTCATTGAAATCGCCACAAAACCCGCGTTCCGATCCGATCAGAATAAGCACATGCGACTCAGCTTCCCTTTGCCTGACGCCGCTCCGAAAGGCCGGGTGAAAAGCCAGGAAATCCGAGGTAGCGGCTTCGATACTCTGGATCAAACGCCGCTGATGCCCCATGAACCGGTTGAACTTGCGAGTCTCGATCAACGCCAGCGTTTTCATGGCGGTCATAATGTCCGAGATCTCGTCCAGCCGCCGTAAACGGTGTTCGATTTCCGCTCGCCGACTCATCCGTTCAATTACCCGATCCGCTCAGGCGACGATCCAGCCATTGATGCCACTCTTCCCGGCTGGCCGACAAATCGATGGGAAAGCGCTGCAACCCATTTGCCAAGTCCTCCAGTTTTTGTCGAACCGAAACTGAATCCGGATTGTCGAGTCGCCCCGTGTTATACGCCATCATCCAAGCCAGCTGGAACTCCGGCGATAACGGTACCAACCGCTCTTGCTTCAAAACCTCGCGCAGCACCTGCCCGCGCCGAATTTTCTCTTCCATGGATGCCTCGAGCTTGGACCCGAACCGCGTGAACGTCTCGAGTTCCAGAAACTGTAGATAGTCGAGTTTCATGCGCGCAGCCTCTTCCTTGATGCGCGGATGCTGCGCACGTCCTCCGATGCGGGAAACCGACCGGGTGATATCGATGGCCGGAAGAAATCCGCTGCCGAATAAGCGACGATCCAGATAAATCTGGCCATCCGTGATCGAGATCAGATTAGTCGGGATGTAAGCGGCAATTTCCCCCTGCTCGGTTTCGACGATAGGCAAGGCGGTCATGCTGCCCCCGCCATGGGCCGGTGCAAGACAGGTCGAGCGCTCCAACAGGCGCGAGTGCAGAAAGAAAATATCGCCCGGATACGCTTCCCGGCCGGGCGGTCGGCGCAGCAGCAAGGACAGCTCGCGGTAGGCACGCGCATGGGTGGAAAGATCGTCATAAACAACCAAGGTGTCCCTGCCGTGCCACATCCAATGCTCGGCCACGGCGCAGCCGGCAAACGGTGCCAGGTATTTCAACCCCGGGGAATCGCTGGCCTCCGCCACAACCACTGTGGTGTAGGCCAGCGCACCGTAGCGCCGCAACAAATCGATGGCGCTGATCGTATCGGACCGCTTCTGGCCAATAAGCACGTAAACGCACAATACGTCCTGATCGCGCTGATTGAGCACGACGTCCAGCGCGAGTGACGTTTTTCCGACTCCGTTATCGCCGATGATCAACTGCCGCTGTCCGCGTCCCAGGGGAATCATGGCATCGATAATCTTGGTGCCGGTATAAAGCGGCCGATCGACGAAATCTCTCGCGATGATCGGCGGAGAAGAGACATCGAGCTCCCGGCATAGATTAAGCTCCGGGGCCGGCTGACCATCCAGAGGTTTGCCCAAAGGATCGATTACCCTGCCGACCAGGCCGTCGCCGACTCTCAGAGATAGGCGCTGACCCGTGAGATAAACCGGCGACCCTGAGGCCAGGCGGACCGTTTGTTCCAGCAGAATCGCGCCCAGCCGCTGATTGCCGAGATGAAAAACCAAACCGCGGCTGCCGTCCTCGAACAACAAAAGCTCATCCATCGCAGCGGACGGCAAACCGCTGATCCAGGCGATGCCGTCGCCGACCGAGAGCACCCGCCCGTATTCTTCGAGGCGCAGACCGAATCGGTAGCGGTCGACTTCCTCGGTCAAACGTGCGAGTAACAAGCCGTTACGCAGCGTGGCGGGTAGAGACATCTTGGAAGAATTTCAGCTCGTCACGGAGATTGGCGGATAAGATCCAGGAACCGGCATGTATACGAACCCCCGCCAACAATGAGGGATCCTCTTTGAAGATCGGTTTGACCCCGGTTCCGGCGGTTTGTCCGATCGCTTCCGCTAAAGCCATTTGTCGATCCGGGTCCAGCGGATATGCGCTCGATACCTCGAGAGCATCGTCCGCCATCGCCGCCCTTAATTTTTCGAGCTCTGCTTTCGGCAGTTTCCTAAGATCGCTCAAAGCCATGGATATGAGCCTTGCTTCCAATTCCGCCGAAGCCAAGCGCTCCAGAAGCTTCACTGCAAATCGACTACCCAACTCGACCGCCTGCTGCTCCGTCGTCCGCATCCACTCTTGTCGTTCCCGTTCTTCTTGAGCTCGCTCCTTCGCGCGCCGATCCGATTGCTCCTCTGCGAGCTTCTCTAAAAGACGCTGGCGTTCCGCAGCGATCTCTTTCTCCAATTCGCTTCTCGCCAAGTCCTTTTCCTTTTCCCAATTCGCGATGTTGCGTTCGCAGGCCTCCTTGGCCGCCAGCGCCTCCAGACGCGCCTGATCCGCAAGCCTCAGCTGCTCCTCTATCTTCCGTTGACGGGCTTGGATGACATCTCTGACGGGGCGATAGAGAAAACGTCGAAGTATCCATACCAGAACGATGAAATTGACGAATTCCAGTACGAAGGTCGTCCAATCGAAGCTCATTAGACGGCCTTATCTCAGTAAATATTCCAGCAGCGGGTTGCGGAACAAAATGATCAATACTACGACCAGCACGTAGATAGCCAAAGATTCGATCATGGCAAGCCCGATAAATAGCGTGCGGGTAATCGCTTTCTCCGCCTCCGGCTGTCGTGCCAGTGCCTCGAGCGCTTGGGAAATCGCCTTGCCCATTGCGATACCCGGAGCCACTACGCCCAAACCAATGGCCAGCGCCGCGCCGACTGTGGACAAGACGACAAACCAAGTCATATCGCGCATGCATTACTCCTTCTCTTGTAGCTGCTGTGTTTGAAGCGCGCCGGCAATGTAAATCAGTGCCAGCATTCCGAAAATATACGCCTGCACGAGTGCTTCCACGATGTGCAACAAGAGCAAGGGTACGGGCGCCAAGAAACCGGCCACCAACAGTACCAAAAGCACCGCAAGTTCAATACTCATGATATTGCCGAATAAACGCACGGCTAGCGCGATTGTTCGGGAAATCTCGCTCAAAAGGTGAAACGGCAACATTAGCGGCGTGGGCGCGAGATAATGACGCAAATATCTCCAGCCGCTGGTTTTCACCCCGTACCAATGCACGGAAAAAAACACCAAAAACGCCAGAGCTGCCGTCTGGGACAAGTTGGCCGTGGGAGAACCGAGCCCCGGAATTAAACCGGCAAGGTTGGCTACTACAAGATAGATCCAGAGCGTGCCGATGAACGGCAGCAGTTCCACTCCGTGGGCGGGCGTCACCGCCTGAATAGCCTGCTCCATCAAGCCGATCACGCCTTCCAGCATCGCTTGCAGCCCGGACGGCTTATCGACGCTCAGTCTGCGGGTGGCAAGCCAGGAAAAAACGCCCAAAAAAAGCATCAACAACCATGTGGTGATTACAGTCGGCCCGATATGGACTGGACCGACATCGAACGACAATAAGGCAATGAGCTCAGCTTGCTCCACAGTCAATGCTCGCGTACGAACAGATACACGTTAAAAATGCCGACAATCACCCCGATAATGATGAGACTGACCGTCCAATGAATGGAATAACCCTTGGATAGGCTATCCAGCCACCGCCCCAGATAAGCGCCCAAAATTACGGGTATGACCAGCAGCAGTGCCAACACGCCGAGAAAGGCCGTCTGGGATAATAGCGTCGAACGGTCCCGCTCGGCCTGCTCCATACGCTTCGCCTGCCGTTCGATCGAACGGCGCAATTTTTCCTGCTCATCCATATCATCGCCCCCGCTCGATTTCCAGCAAACGCTTCAGCATTTCCTCTTCCAACCGGCGCAGGCTTTGTTTAAGGCCCGCAAGTGTTTCTTCTTCTTTCAACAGTTGTTCCGTTAGCGCTTCGGTGATGCGATTGTAATCGGAATCGCGGATGTAGCGCCTGGTATTGATGAAAAGCTGATTATCGACGAAGTAGGCCAAGGCGCCCGGCAGCGCCAAATACTGCCAGGGCCCGCCCTCGCACCGGTAGCGGGCGAGACCGAACACAAGGGCGGTCATGAAGCGCTCGTGATGGGCACGCAACCCGAAGCTGCCGGTAGCGTCCTCTGCGACGAAGCTTTCCACGTCTTCGATACGCTCGAACTGATCGGAACTCTGTAAGTTCAGAATAAAGGTGCTCATGTTACCGGGGTATCTTCGATATTCCCGAAAACTTTGTAAACACGCGCTCCTGAACAATGGTCGAAATATGCGAAAAGCGCGGAGCGCGATTGTTTCATAGCTTTCTTAAAGCTCATCTTCTGTAAAATCCTTAGACTATGACCCTTTGATAAGGCGGCCTAGCAGCGAATCGGGTGGAAATAACAGCTATTTTCAAGGATGGAGCGCAACCAAAACGAGAAAGCCGCCGCCGAAACGCTAATTCATTGAGAAGACATGATGGATAACCTTCAGTTTCCAGCCGATTTTATCTGGGGTGCAGCCACCTCCGCCTATCAGATCGAAGGCTCGCCTTTGGCTGACGGCGCAGGCCCCAGCAACTGGCATCGTTTTTGCCGTGTACCGGGGGCAATTCTCAACGGGGACACCGGCGACCTCGCTTGCGACCACTATCGGCGCTGGGCGGACGACGTGAAGCTCATGAAGGAACTGGGCCTCAAGGCTTACCGCTTCAGTATCGCCTGGAGCCGCGTACTGCCGAACGGACGCGGAAAACCGAATGAGAAAGGTTTGGACTTCTACCGTAATCTCGCGGACGCGCTGATCGCAAACGGCATCGAGCCGTTCGTGACGCTGCATCACTGGGACCTCCCGACGGCGCTGGATGATCTCGGCGGATGGGCCAACCGGGACGCGGCTCATTGGTTCGCCGACTACGCTCATCTGATGTTCCAAGCCTTGGAAGACAGGGTTCGGCATTGGACCACGCTCAACGAACCCTGGGTGATCGTAGATGCCGGTTACATGCACGGCGTCCATCCGCCGGGTCTCAAGTCGCTCGAAAAAACGCCGCTGGCGGCTCACAATCTGCTGCGCGGTCATGCTCAAGCGGTACAAGCCTTTCGCGCAGACGGCAAAGGCCAAATCGGTTTGGTGGTAAACCTTGAGCCCAAGTATGCCGCCTCGAACGATCCCGAGGATGCGGCCGCCATGGCGAGAACCCATGCCTATATGAACCGGCAATTTCTCGACCCCGTTTTCCTCGGCGCGTATCCCGACGAACTTTCCGATATATTCGGACGCGATTGGCCCCGTTTTCCTGAAAGCGATCTAAAGCTGATACGGGAACCCATCGATTTTCTCGGCATCAATTACTACACCCGGTCGGTAGTCCGCAGCGCCCCGTCCTCGCCGCCTTTCTATGCCGCGCCAGTACCGCAAACGAACGCCGAACATACGGAAATGAATTGGGAGGTATTTCCGGCCGGGTTGAAATCCTGCCTGCTCTGGGTAACAAGGCGCTACGGCGATATCCCGCTGTATATCACCGAAAACGGGGCCGCTTTTGCCGATCCGGCACCGGCGAAAGGATATCTAGAAGACCTGCGCCGAATCGACTATTTTCGGACCCATCTCCGCGCGGCGCATGAAGCCATTCGGGAGGGCGCTAATTTGAAAGGCTATTTCGCCTGGTCTCTGCTCGACAATTTCGAATGGGCCTGCGGTTTTTCCAAGCGGTTCGGCTTAGTACATGTCGATTACCGCACTCAGAAGAGGACTCCCAAAGCCAGCGCATCGTTTTTCCGGCAGGTTATAGAGAGCAACGGGGCAGCGATCTGGGATTGAGCGCGACCGCTTGAAGACATGTCCACCATGAGTCCGGTTCAGTCGTGGCCGCCGACGCGAAGGTTGAACGCGCTCTACGACGCGAATAGGCATCGAAACGGCTCACCAACACTTTCGCATCGTAATTCGATCTAAAAACAACGTTGTTATCATTCGGTGCTTACAAGATAATCTTCAATTGCGCGCAACACACTATTCACCTGGTTGCTATAATGCGCGGCCATGCAAAACCCGAAGTACTACCCTCGGCTGAGGGTAACATTCAGTTTTGACACATAAGAAAAATTTCGAGGAGGAACTGCACATGCGAAAAATCAGCACCTTAGTTTTGAGTACGAGTCTACTCATAACCGTGGCGCCCTGCGCCCTCTCCGACGAGGACTCTCGTTATCCTGCGCACCACTTCAAACCCTCGGTGATTTATCAGGATCACCAATTGATCGCCCAAACAGACTCAAACTCTTCCGCCGATAGCCACTCCGATACCCACGCAGATCCCAAGTATCCGGGTTCCAGCTTCACTCCAACGGTCATTTATCAGAACCCTGAATTCGTCAAGAAGTAGGCTCGATAACATTTGAGTACTTTGGAATACACCGTTGGTCCCGATGCAAACCGTATTTGGATCGCTAATTTTCGGGAGAAACATATGTCCGATTTGTCGTCCCCTAGGTCGAAGTCAGGCGTCAGCCTGAAGACGATTTTCGAGCGTCTGAACGGAGAGGTTTTTTTGAATTATCCGCTGCTGACCAGCCTGTTCGTGACGGATTTTGCTTTGTTGAGCTTCGGACGAGAGCCCCTGCTGCTCCGATTCTTGCTGCTCGCAGGCTTGGTTTATCTGGCAATGTTCTTCAGCGCAAAATCGTTCGTATCCGGCTCCAGCGCTGAAAAACAGCCTTGACCGAAAGTTGGGGCTCCACCAGTTAGAGCAACACCCCTAACCTTACTTCAATAAGTTCTTCTTTCACTGAAGAGGAGAAGACGATGGGAAAAATCACCGATTGCTTGGTCGTCGCACTATCGTGCGGCGACAACAAAACCGCTTGTAACGGCTCGATGATGGAGCCGTACCACCGCTACGCCGAAATCATGTTCGCTGGCGCCAGTGCCGCTAACTCAGTCAACGGAGTGCGGACATGAATACCGTAAAGGAACCGGAGTCTGGAACCCGCATCATTGACTGGCAGAAATCGCTCGCCATCATATTGGATCATCCTATCCAAACCAGTCTCTTTATCGTTACGTTTGCCTTTCTTCTCCTAGTCGAGCCTCCCGTTCTGATGTCGCTCTTGCTACTCTCGATACTGGTTTATTTTATTTTTGCACTTGGCGAACGCTTGGCTCGCGTCGCGGATCGGCCTGAGAGCAGTTTAGATTTAACCGAAAAGCACGTCCCAACTACCGGAGCGGCCGTTGCCGAAAACATTGCAGCAGCATCGGCAACCACAAAAGAAAAACCGAGAAGTCCGGCAAGACGGACTACACAAAGAGGGAGCGATTCGCAGAAGGCACAAGCGAAACCGCAGAGGAGCCGGCAAAGAGCCTCGAAAAATCCCCAATAGGATCGGGAGTCATTTGATGATTAGCGACACAGGCTGCGTGACGCTCGACGAAGGACTCGGGAACACCTGACGGGAACTCGTCCCCGTCAGGTTCATCATTTCGAGAACCGAACGGATGCGGTGAGGCTCGGCTCTCATCTCCAGCGCGAATTGCGGAAAGCGAGGATGGCTTGGCGACGATTTTTCTCTAAAACGGAAACCGCGCTGCCCTCCTCTTCTTAACTCTTTAACTCTCGCCGACCACGTTGATCTTCTTCGGCTGTATGGCGGCTTTCTTCGGTATGGAAATTTCCAGTACACCGTTTTTGCAGCGCGCCGTGATGCCTTCTGCATCGGCCGTATCCGGCAGCGAGAAGCGGCGATGAAAAGACCCATAAACCCGCTCGACGCGTTTCAGCCCTTCGCGGCGGACTGTAGCCTCGGTTTGCCGCTCGCCTTTCAGCGTCAGTATGCCGTTCTCCATCATGATATCGATGCTGTCCGAGCTTACGCCGGGAAGATCGGCCCAGAGGATATAGCGGTCCGGCTCCTCTTTGATGTCCACGGCGGGAGTCCATTCCGCGGTGGCCGCGGTGTCGGTACCGGGGCGGGCGCCTTCGAATGAACGCTCCAACTCTCTTTGGAGCTGATTCAAAAGACTCCAGGGCTCATATCGAGTCATCGTGATGATCTCCTTTGTTGGAAGAGTTTCTGCTCTAAACCCAATATGGAGGTGAGACCTGGTTTTTCAAGTACTCGCGAATCAGCCGACCCAGACCCTTGCATTTCGAAACAGACGCATCCACGGACCGTACTCGCCCCATGTCCTCGGATGCCAGGAATTCTGCACGGTACGGAAGCACCGTTCCGGATGCGGCATCATGATGGTGAAGCGACCGTCAAGGGTAGTCAAACCGGTAATCCCCAGCGGCGAGCCGTTCGGATTATGTGGAAATGCCTCGGTAATTTTTCCGTAAGTATCCGTGTAACAGAGCGAGACTACGCCGAGGCTGAGCGCCTTGCGCGTATCGTCGTGAAATTCAGCCCGCCCTTCGCCGTGCGAGACGACAACCGGGATGCGCGATCCTTCCATGCCGGCAAACAAGATGGACGGCGACCGCTGGACTTCCACCAATGCGACGCGCGCTTCGAATTGCTCCGACTCGTTGCGGACGAAGCGTGGCCAGTGCACGGCGCCGGGAATCAACCCAGCGAGATGTGACATCATCTGGCAGCCGTTGCAAACGCCCAGACCGAATGTATCCTGCCGTTCGAAGAACGCCTGGAATTCGTCGCGGCCACGGCTATTGAGCAATATCGATTTCGCCCAACCGCCCCCGGCGCCCAAGACGTCGCCATAAGAAAATCCACCGCAAGCGGCCAAACCGACGAAATCGCGAAGGCTCGCGTGTCCCGACAGGATATCGCTCATATGCACATCTACCGCCGTGAAGCCGGCGCGGTCGAACGCCGCCGCCATCTCCACATGGCCATTCACGCCCTGTTCCCGGAGTATCGCCACGCGCGGACGACCTTTAGCAATAAAAGGCGCAGCGACATCGCCGTCGGGATCGAAGCTCAGCTCGGCGCTAAGGCCGGGGTCGTTCTCGTCCACGATGGCTTCGAATTCCTGCCGTGCGCAGTCCGGATTATCGCGCAAGGCCTGCATGCGATAGCTGGTTTCCGCCCAAGTCCGCTGCAGTTCGGCGCGGGACTGCGACAGCAAGATCTCATCGCCCCGCCAGAACGCGATTTGCTTGTCGGTATTGGGCATGCCGATAACATGGCTGATCCCGTGGAGCCCCGACCGATCGAGCAGCTCCGTGACCGCGCTCAAGTCTGTCTCGCGAACCTGCACCACGGCCCCCAATTCTTCGCAAAACAGCGCAGCAACCGCGTCTTCGCCAAGAGCGGAAATGTCGATTTCGAGGCCGCAACGTGCCGCGAAAGCCATTTCGGAGAGCGTCGCGAACAACCCGCCGTCGGACCGGTCATGATAAGCCAGCAACCGGCCGTCCTCGTTCAAGGATTGGATTGCGGCGAAAAAGGATTTGAACAACGCCGGATCGTCGAGATCCGGGGATTCGCCCCCCATTTGTCCGTAGACTTGAGCCAGGGCGGAACCGCCCAATCGATTCCTGCCCTGGCCGAGATCGATCAGAATCAGGCGCGTCGGACCGCAGTCGAGCCGTAGCTCCGGCGTCAAGGTGCGGCGAACGTCAATGACCGGCGCGAATGCTGAAATGATCAGCGACAGCGGCGACGTCATGACGACATCGCGTTCGTTCTGCCGCCATACCGTTTTCATGGACAGCGAATCTTTCCCAACCGGAATGGCGATGCCCAGGGCGGGACACAGGTCCAGACCAACAGCTTTTACCGTATCGAACAGCTTGGCGTCTTCACCGGACGCGCCGGCTGCCGCCATCCAGTTGGCGGAAAGCTTCACCTGGCTTAAGGAGCCGATACTGGCGGCTGCGATATTGGTCAAAGCCTCTCCGACAGCCATGCGGCCGGATGCCGGGGCATCGATGACCGCCAAGGGCGTACGCTCCCCCATGGCCATCGCTTCGCCGGTATACGCCCGAAAACCCGAGACCGTCACCGCTACGTCCGCGACCGGTACCTGCCATGGTCCGACCATTTGATCGCGCGCCACCAAACCACCGACCGAACGATCCCCGATCGTGATCAAAAAACGCTTATCCGCTACGGCAGGAAAATTCAATACTCGCCGAGCCGCCTCGCGGATTGCTATGCCATCACGGCAAATGGGAGATTGCGCGCCACGATTTCTCGTGACATCGCGCCGCATCTTCGGCGGCTTGCCGAATAGCAGCGCCATGGGAATATCGATCGGGTGGGTACCGAATTGACTGTCGCTGAGGACCAGGCGCTCTTCTTCCGTCGCGTAGCCGATCACGGCATAGGGACAGCGCTCGCGCTCGCAGAAGGCCCGAAATCGGTCCACTGCCTCCGGTTTGAGCGCGAGCACGTATCGTTCCTGCGATTCGTTGCACCAAATCTGCATCGGTGACATGCCCGGCTCGTCGATGAGTATGTTCCGCAGTTCGAAACGCCCGCCCCGACCCGAGTCGTGAATGATCTCGGGCACTGCATTCGACAACCCGCCGGCGCCGACATCGTGGATGGACAAGATTGGGTTGTCCTCGCCCAACGCGGTGCAGCGGTTGATCACTTCCTGGCAGCGCCGCTGCATCTCGGGGTTTTCCCGCTGGACGGACGCGAAGTCCAAATCCTCGGCGCTCTCCCCCGATGCCACGGAAGATGCGGCGCCACCGCCAAGACCGATGAGCATGGCGGGGCCGCCGAGCACCACGATGGGCGCGCCGGGCGGGATCGTTTCCTTGGCAAGATGCTGCGGCCGGATATTTCCCATTCCGCCGGCGATCATGATCGGCTTGTGATAGCCATGCAGCCCTGAACCGTCCGGAGCCGGCTGTTCGAATGCGCGGAAATAGCCGCACAAGTTAGGGCGGCCGAATTCATTGTTGAACGCCGCCCCGCCGATCGGTCCTTGCAGCATGATTTCGAGGGCGGAGGCGATCCGGTCCGGCTTGCCGTGATCCCGTTCCCACGGCTGCTCGAATCCCGGGATGCGAAGGTGGGATACGGAAAAGCCGGTGAGTCCGGCTTTGGTTTGCGACCCCCGTCCGGTAGCCGCCTCATCGCGAATTTCACCTCCGGAACCGGTCGCGGCACCGGGATGAGGAGAAACGGCGGTCGGATGATTATGGGTCTCCACCTTCATCAGAATATGTACCGGTTCCTCTCGATAACTGTATTCCAGCGTTTCCGTGTCGCGCAGAAACACGTTCGCGGTGCTGCCCCGAACGACGGCGGCATTATCCCGGTATGCGGATAGAACTCCTTCCGGAGACTGCTCGGTCGTGTTTCTGATCATGCCGAACAGGGTTTCGCTTCGAGTCTCGCCGTCGATGCGCCAGTTGGCGTTGAAAATTTTGTGCCGGCAATGTTCGGAGTTGGCCTGGGCAAACATCATCAGTTCGACGTCGGACGGATTCCGTCGAAGCGCCGTGAAGCTTTCGACCAAATAATCCAATTCATCCTCGGACAAAGCCAACCCAAGCCTGCGGTTTGCCTTGATCAGCGCCCATTTCCCCTCTTCGAGCAAAGGAATATATTCCATCGGCGCCGGAGCATGGTGTTGGAACAGCAGTTCCTCCTGTCCCCGCGTGAGCACCGTTTGGGTCATCCGGTCATGGATCAAAGCCTTTATGGCATCTCGATTGGAGAGCTTAATTTCGTTGGCGCTGCGGATGCGGTATTCGATTCCCCTTTCCACACGCAGAACGGCGGCCAGATTGCTACGCCGCACGATATCGGTCGCCTTGCTGGACCAAGGGGAGATCGTGCCGAGTCGCGGCACCACCAAAAAATAGTCGCCCGCGGCGCTGCGTGAATCGTGCGCCGGCCCGTAAGCCAATACGCTTTCCAGGGTACGTTTCTCCAACCCATTCAACGCGCGCTTGATCTCGGCAAAATGCACGTAAGCGGCCGAGACTTCGATGATGGACGGCTCGACGCTCTGAAGATCGGTCAACAGCTTTTGCAAGCGAAATGCTGAGAGGGCGGGAGGGCCGGGAAACTTGGCAAACATGGTCTGACTTTTAACTATGGTCAGCGATAACACCTATCGCTTGTTGGAAACAACGCGGAAAAGTTATTCCTTTTCCGGTTCCTGGGGTTCTCCGAGCGACTGCAGGGTTTGGTGCAACCGCTTGAGCAGCTCGAATCCCGGCCCTTCGCTCTGAGGCTTGCCTTCTTGGTCGAGAACATAGATCACGACTACGTCCCGCCTGTCCTCCAACTTGATGCGATATTCCTTCGCGGGCGTTTCGGAACCCGTGAAGAAGGAGCCGATGTCGCCCAGGAACCCGCGGTCTTCGTAAGGCTTATCGTCACCGCTGAAATAGACATAATAGACTCCGTCCGACCGGTTTTGATCGCTGACTTCCAGCCTGAGCCGGCCAAGCGCCTTGCCCACCTCGTTCCAGGCCTCGGCATAGGGCGCTTCGAGCTCGATCAGCGGAATGTCTTCGGAATTTTGCGCTAACGTGGCCTGTGATCCACTCGGCTGATCGTCGGCCTTGGTTTGTGTCTCCGCGGCCGGACTGTACCGATCCGAGCGATCCCTGTTTTCACCCGCCGCGGGTCGCTCGTCGCCCCCTTCGATGGTCGATGCCTGCAAATCCGGCGGGATTTCCAAGGCGGGAATCTCTGAGCTGTACTTATATTGTTTCTGCTTATCGGGAAACAGCCCGGCAACGAAACTGCAACCGCTCAAGACGAAAACGCTTGAGGCCAAAATAACCGCTCTGGGAACGAATCGATTCATGTTGCATTAAACGTTAGATCACACCGGCTTGGCGCATCGCGCTGCGCACCGGCTCACGGCAGCTTTCCGACAGCCAAGTCAGCGGCAGGCGAATGCCTGCGTCGATAAGTCCCAGTTCGTGCACCGCCCATTTGGCCGGGATGGGATTCGATTCGATGAACAAATCGCGATGGAGAGCGGCCAGCTTGGCATCGATGGCGCGGGCGGTCTCCGCATCGCCGGCGATCGCCGCGGCGCACATCTCGTGCATCAGCTTGGGCGCCACGTTGGCCGTTACCGAAATCACCCCTTTTCCTCCGAGGAGACAGAACTCGCACGCGGTTGCATCATCGCCCGAATAAAGGAGGAAATCCGGACCGCACAAGCGCATAATCTCTCTCTCCCGATCCAAATTGCCAGTGGCCTCTTTGATGCCGACAATATTGGGAATTTGGGCAAGACGCGCGACCGTTGCAGGCAGCATGTCGCACGCGGTTCGGCCGGGAACGTTATAAAGAATCTGAGGGATGTCCACCGCCTCGGCAACGGCTTTATAGTGAAGATAAAGTCCTTCCTGCGTGGGCTTATTGTAATAAGGCGTCACCAACAGACAGGCATCCGCCCCCGCGTCCTTGGCTCGCGCCGTCAGGTTGATCGCTTCGGTGGTGGAATTGGCGCCGGTGCCGGCAATTACGGGAATCCTGCCGCCGACCCGGTCCACTACAAATTGAATAACGCGGCAGTGCTCCGCCTCATCGAGAGTCGCCGATTCTCCGGTGGTTCCCACGGCAACGATGGCATCGGTTCCCTGTTCGATATGAAATTCGATCAAACGGCTCAAACTTTCGTCGTCCAATGTGCCGTCCCGTTTCATCGGGGTCACCAACGCGACGATGCTACCTTGAATCATGCAACTTAACTCGGTTCAATAAAAAGAACATGTTACCGTGCGCCGCCGGCATCTGACAACCGCGTAAGCCGTGTAACCGCGGGAAACCCGGCGGGAATCGAAGCTCCGCCGGCTGCGGCACCAACTGGATGAAAGTGATACACTTTTCGCATTTTTTCATGAAGAGAAACAACACGTCTATGCAGCTCGTCATCACCGTCCTTGGCGAAGATCGCCCGGATCTGATCGTGGAAATCACCCGCGCCATCAAGGACTGCAAATGCACGATTCTCGAAAGCCGCATGACCGAGCTGGGGCATGAATTCGCCGGCCATTTATTGGTCGAAGGCAATTGGAATCATATCGTGCGGCTGGAAAGCGCATTCGAAAATCTGGCCAACCGCTTTGCGATGAAGATCAACACGCTGCGCGGACGTGAGCCGGAAGATAGAGAAGACAATACCCTGCCCTATGCGATCGACATCTTCGCCACCGATCAAATCAACAGCATTCACGAGCTCAGCGTGTTTCTCGCCAGCCGCAACATCAAAATTCTGGATCTCAGCACCAGCCGCTATCCGGCTCCCTTCAGCGGTACCCCATTGTTTCTCGCGCATATGGTCGTCAAAATCCCGACCGGAATGCGCATCGTCTCGCTGCGCGACGAATTCCTGGACTTCTGCGATCAGCAGAACCTGGATGCCATACTCGAACCCGTAAAACGCTAAAATCGGAATCATCATGACCACAACCTCTCCGGGCCATGCCGCGCCGAATTTTTCGGCTCCGGGCACTTCGGGCAAGACCATCACGCTTCAGGATTATCGAGATAAGTACGTCGTCCTTTACTTCTATCCCAAAGACAACACGCCCGGCTGTACGCAGGAAGGACAAGATTTTCGCGATCTGTACGCCGAATTTCAGGATTTGAACGCCGAGATTCTGGGCATCTCGCGCGACACAGTAAAGTCCCACGAAAACTTCAAATGCAAGTTCGAATTTCCGTTCGAACTGATTTCCGACCAGGACGAAACGATCTGCAAGCTGTACGACGTCATCAAGATGAAAAACATGTACGGCAAGCAGGTCCGAGGCATCGAGCGCAGCACCTTTCTCATCGACCCGGCCGGCGCGATTGCCGCCGAATGGCGGAAAGTCAGCGTCAAAGGCCATGCAACAGAGGTTCTGGGAAAAATCCGGGAATTGATCGGCCGCTAACGCGCCCTTTCAGTCCGCGATCCCCGTATTCCAACCGCAATACAATATGACCCAAGATCAAACCCCAGAGCGCAAGCTTTTCATACTCGATACCAACGTGCTGATGCACGATCCGGCCTCGCTGTTCCGCTTTCAGGAGCACGACATATACATCCCCATGATCGTGCTGGAAGAATTGGACCATTCGAAAAAGGGCCTGTCGGACGTCGCCCGCAATGCCCGTCAGGCCAGCCGCTTTCTGGACGAATTGATCCAACACGCCGATATCCATGCGATCAGCAACGGTATTCCTCTAAATCAACTGCAATACGCGTCCCGAATCGACGAAAAATGCAGCGGACGCTTGTTTTTTCAGGTTCGGCGCATGGACTCGGTGCTTCCGGAAAGCCTGCCCGGCGATTTGCCCGACAATTCCATACTCGCCACCATGCTGGCCTTGTCTGAAGAACAGCCGGAAACCCAGGTGGTGCTGGTGTCGAAAGACATCAATATGCGGATCAAGGCCTCGGTGCTCGGAATACGGGCCGAGGACTACCACAGCGATCAGGTACTGGACGACATCAATCTGCTATACAGCGGAGCGTTCGAGCTCCCGCTCGATTTCTGGGAAACCCACGGCAGCAAGATGGACTCCTGGCAGGACCAACAGGGCCGTACCTTTTACCGCGTCTCCGGTCCATCGTTGAAAGACTGGTATCCCAATCAGTTTCTTTACCTTCCCGACGAATCGAATTTCGAAGCCATCGTCCGCAGCAAGGAGAGCGGCAGCGCCATCATCGAACTGGCCCGCGACTACCGAACCCCGCAGCACGCGGTGTGGGGCATTCAGGCGCGCAACCGGGAGCAGAATTTTGCCTTCAATGTGCTGCTTGATCCGGAGATCGACTTCGTCACCCTGCTGGGCACCGCCGGAACCGGCAAGACATTGCTGACTCTGGCGGCTGGTCTTGCCATGACGCTCGAGCAGAAAATCTACCGAGAAATCGTGATGACACGGGAAACGATCCCTTTGGGCGAAGACATCGGATTTCTGCCCGGCACCGAGGAGGAAAAGATGACGCCCTGGATGGGTGCGCTGCTCGATAATCTGGAGTTGTTGAGCAGCCATGAAAACGGCTCCACTTGGGAGCGGCAGGCCACCAACACCTTGCTGTTGAACCGCGTCAAGATGCGTTCTCTCAACTTCATGCGCGGCCGCACTTTCCTGAATCGCTTCATCATTCTCGACGAGGCGCAAAACCTGACGTCGAAGCAGATGAAGACGCTGATTACCCGGGCCGGTCCCGGCAGCAAGATCGTCTGTCTCGGCAACATCGCCCAGATCGATACCCCTTACCTGACCGGCACGACGTCGGGGCTTACCTACGTGGTCGATCGGTTCAAGGACTGGCCCCATGCGGCCCACATCACCTTGAAGCGGGGCGAGCGCTCCCGCCTGGCGGATTTTGCCGCGGATACTCTATAAGAGATAGATAGGGCCGGCGAAAACTCGCTACGACGCATGAGAATCCGGTGGACCAGGCAAGGTCTAATAAAGGACATTACGGGTAGAGTAAAGATCCTTGGACGAAAAAAACCCAGCCGGACGGGAATCTGAAACCTGGTATCGCATCCGGCTGACACGCGACGAATACGAAGGCGGAGAAGTAGCCGTCATCCGGGGCACGTTCCGGCGCATCTACATTGCCCGGAACGGGCCAAAGGGAATGGCCATGTATGGAACCGAGTCCGATGATGAAACGGCTTACTTCGTCTATTTCACGCCCGAGTCTCTGCCCCATGTTCGCGTCTTGATAAAAGCCTATTCTGCGGAACCCCACGCACCGCCGCCCCTCCGCCGACTTTCCCTGATCTTTGGCGAAGAACCGAATCGAACCTGACGCACCGATGCGCGTTGTTGCCGATAAGTCTATGTTTTAGCGTTGGAATCGCCGACCCGCGATGGGGCCGGTTTGAGCACCGGCGCTTCAGACACTGCTCAAACACCGCTGACTCGACTTGACGGTCAGCCCTCGAATGCGGTCTATTTCCCAGGCTAAATCCATCAAACCGCCTTCTGCTTGAAGGCTCGCCCGGACTTCTTGGCATTTAGCGGAGCCGTCCGAGCGAAGCATCACGCTCATCGACTCGAAGCGAAACATGAATGCGTTTCTGCCTCGGCTGCAGGGCGGGCAGCGTTGACATCTGAGATAACGAGAATGACGACACAATATGACGAAAAAGAGATGAGCTCCGTCGTGCGAGCTCTGATTTGGGATGGGATTTGTTTACTCGGGGACACGGCCACCCCGGATTCAATCGCGGACTATGTGATAAAGCGGTTCGATCCGGACGGCAAGCTGTCTCCGCTCATGGCGCATGCGGCTTGGAGCGGGGCACGACAACTGGCGGTCGAAGAAATGGCCTGGCATGAATCGGGGCTTGAAACCGCCGGAACTCGAAATGGTTTGAGCGCGGCGACTGCCCGACTGCTGATCGAAAATGCGGTACTGCAAGCAAAAACCGAAGCGCAAACGGCCGTAGGCCGTTTGTCAAAAGACGCCAGCTCCGGAATGTGAATATTTCACAGACGCGCGAGTTGTTTGCGCCTCTAATCTCACTAGGATATCGAGGGTCAGGGATGGCCCACGGATGCGAGCATCGGCACCGGGAAGCTTCTGCGAGGAAAGCACCGTAAGCATAGGCCGATCCACTAATCAGGCGGAGTAGGCTGTGCCTCATTGCGATATCTTTATCTGCTACGACCACGTCTCCGCAGCCACTCCGGCATTGGCCCTTTATCGGTACCTGCGCCGCTATTTTCATCCGGAACGAATCGTCGTCGAACACTGGGACGCTCGCCCGGAAAGCTCTCGTATCGAGCAGCTAAAGGATTATATCCGTCAATCCCGGGTGATTCTGTTCTTGATCACTGGTGACGGGAGCAACAAAGCCAAAGCCGCCTCTTCCTCAGACACCGACATTCCCTATTCCGACCTCCTTCTGCACGAGCTATCGCTGAACAGCGGCAAAACGCTTATTCCCATCCTGTATGGCGGCACACCTACATCACGTGAATTCGCCATATATAATCCGTTCCATTGGACGGGAACGGAAAACGAATCGCAGCTCGTCGAGCTGGCACGCCTGATCACCACGGCGACGGGAATAGCGGCATCGCAACAGAATAGCGATGCTTCGCCCCCACCTTCCCCGGGTGAACACGATTCGGCTGCGCGCACAACCGAGCCGATCGCGAAGGCCGTCCGTGCCAGCATCCCGCCACTCTTATTCGGTACATTCCAGGGAAACCGTATCGGCGAACCCAGTGTACAAACGTTCCTAAACAGGGCTCCGAAGTCCGACGATCTCAAGAACGTAATGACACTACAGCGAGAGGCCGAATCGCTCTGGCTCGCAGGCGACTTTATCAAAGCTCGAATATTGCAGGAAATGGCGCTCGACGCATGCTGCCGGACGCTGGGAAAAGAACATCCGGACACCTTAACCGCCCTGTGCAACCTGGCGGAGATGTTCTGGGCGCTAGGCAATCTCGACGAGGCGAAAGTGCTGCATCAGCAGGTATTGGACGTCCGCCGGTACGTATTGGGCGATCGGCACCCCGACACGACGGCCGCGGCCTGGAATCTCTTTCTGACCTTGACCCAGAGTTCCGATCACGCGGCAGCCGGACATGTCATTCAACAATATTTGAGCTGGCTCCAGGATAGCGCCCCGGAACTGCTATCTCCGGAACAACAGCGCATTCGCGACATGATCCGCCAGTTTTTCGCCTGAGATGACCACCTTACGCGCACGAACCTCGCACGGTCTTCCCATAACCCGATCCGCCCGTCGCGAAATCGGTCAGTCTCCGGACACGATCAGCGTGTATCGATAAAAAATAGGTGCGACATAGCTCTCGTACCGCCAGTCGACAGTCCTGATATTGGTTATGCCGCCAGCGGCCGCCGCCGCTTGAACACTGCAATCCCCCCAACCCGCGATGAACAGCACCGCCTTACAGCTCGCCGTGCCCTGCTTCAGACCCGGTCCCCTAGCGCCTTCCGAGCCGGCGGCGACTTGAACGGGGAGAATCATATCGGTGGAGATGGCGCCTGCCGGCAACCAGGTCATGTTGGGGCCGGATACGCATCCGGCCAAAAAAAGCATGGCGATAGACGAGAACCCGATTCTTACAACATTCCGTGTTGACTTCATAATTCCCTCCGTCATTAGAGTTTGAGGCGTCCCAGGAAGCTTACCTTATCAATCGAGGCAACAACTCCCAATGCCGTGAGGCCTCAATCACTGCCGAAGCCTTGGCAGCTTCGACGTCGATTACAACAGGGCCTGCGCACCGGAGTGATCGGATTGAGGTCTCAATGCAATTTTCGATCTTGCGCAAGGGAGAATGTTCCGCGCTTAGGCTTGGTTCATGGGAAACCGGTGCCTTCGAGCCCATGCTCCCGCCCTGCGGCATACGAAGATTTACCAATTTCCGGTCTCTTCGGCGTTGCGTTGGATGACCGACTTTGCAGCACGACCCGACGCTCTCCGGCTCCGTCGCGGATCCGCGAGATCGAGACAATCCGCGGTTTCCGCGGCAGAACTCCATGGTCGGACGTTTTCAGATGTTTAAGAAACGATCCACCGGCAAAGCCGGTGGCTTTCGACGGCTGGCCCCTCAAAGGGGCCTGACCGCCATCGGGCAAAAGCCATGTCGTCACCCCGACAGGGAAGGGGCCGACTAAAGGCCCGTTTGCGATTGGAGTGCCGGGGTCCAGTGACCACGGATGGTTTCGACCGTTCACAATCCCTGTGAACTGGATTCATGCCGGGCGATCCTGCCCGGCACCCTTCGGGCGCGATGCGTGCAAACCGGCCTCGCCACGCTACGCCGTCCCGCTTCGCTCGCGAGTCCTGGGCAGTCCTTCCCTGGCCTGCCCGCTCGCCGCATTGCGCCTCGCCCTGCCGGTTTGTCCGGCACAAATTTGCCCGGAGCAAATTTGGACGTGCGCAGCACGGTCCGAAGGACGAACCCCAAGGACGGGGTGAGCAATCCCTGCCGGAATGACGGCTTAACTTAATGGCATTGCGGCAGAGCCGGGGGTTTTCCCGCGATAAATAACGATGCGGCTGGTCATCGCTGCTCTCCCGGAGTGGGCCCATGAATGGAATAATTTCGCACGACCACTCGTTCGGCTTGCTCCTGCTCGCCGCCATTGTCTGCCTTTCCGCCTGTTCGCTGCCCACGCGGCGACCCGCAGTCCCGCAAGCCTGGTCAGAAAAAGCCCAAGTCGTCGGTTTGCCCGGAATCCGTTACGTGGTTCGCACCGAGATGCCGGAATTTGTCCAAGATGCGATGGAAACCTTCTACCGGGAGCGCGCCTACCTTACCCGACAGAACCAGGCGGACACGCTTCCCCCGGCCAACTTCCTGGCCCTTTCGGGAGGGGGCGATAATGGGGCCTTCGGCGCCGGGCTCTTGTGCGGCTGGACCGCGGGGGGTACCCGGCCCGTATTCAAAGGCGTCACCGGCATCAGCACCGGCGCCTTGATCGCGCCGTTCGCATTTCTGGGACCGAAGTACGATTCGGCCCTAAGGGAGGTCTACGCCCAGTCCGCGCCCAAGGGTATTCTGGAGGCACGCTATTTTCTGGCGGCGATCTTCGAAGATGCCCTGGCCATTTTGTCCGGATGCGCGTCCAGCGACGTCACCACGCGCCAGCCGTACACGGGCGAAAGGGTCGCCCGCCCCGACCGCATCATCGTCCATGACTTTGCCGCGACCTCCGCCGATGTTCCGGCCGGGTCCGCTCTCGCGGGCCGATCTGCCGAACACCCGACGCTGCAAACGGCGGAGCAGATCGAGACCGGTCGCCAGCTGGGTGCTCATGTCGCGAAGGAGTTGGTCGCGGAGATCCGGGACATGGGGCTTCCGGCAGTGCGGGCCGCGGGTCGGCGACCTGGTAATCAGGGCCTATTCCGTCTCCATCGACCCGGGCAGCGCCGGTGAGCGTGTGCTGGTCGGTTTCGGCTCCGGGGCCGCCGAGCTGAGGACGGTGGTAGAAGGCTATCTGATGACCAGGCAGGGTCTGCGCCGACTTGGATCGGGCCAACTCGAATCCGGGGGTAGCAAAACGCCAGGCATGCTGGTGGGCGTCGCAACCCTCGCCGCGACCGGAAACCCCATCAGCCTTATCGTCGGCGGCGCGTCGAAACTCAGGGGAGAGGAGAAAGGCTTGGAGACGATCGAAGGCGCCGCCCAGCGGACTGCCCAGGAAATCGCCGAGAAACTGCGGGTGAAATTCCAGGAACAGGGCTGGATCTGATCGGGTGAAACGACAAGGGGGTCGTATGAAGGCTTCGAAGCATTCAGCAAAGCAGCGATGGCTCGTACCGACCGTGCCATGGATTTTGAGGCTCGCCGGCCTCGCATTGGTCCTTTCCGGATGCGCGACGCCGGTCGGCGTGAGGCACGTGGACATCCAGACCGCCTATCGCATTCATACCGAGAGCGCGCTCTCGGCGGAGCAGCCGTCGGAGCCCTCGAAAATGGTGCTCAGGCGCTTAGGGCTCCTGGATCGGTTCGGCGCGGAACCGGCGGCGGTGCTCGCCGAACTCCATCGCGGGCTAAACCCGTCGGGGGACGACGACCGCCTGTTCGCGCTGGCGGAGCTGTCCTTTCTCCATGCCGACCGCACGAACGACCGCGCCTACTTCCTGGCTTCGGCCGTGTACGCCTGGGCGCTGCTGTTCCCGGACGACGCCGCCGGCACGCCTCTCCAGCCGTGGGACCCCCGCTTCCGGCTGGCGTACGATCTGTATAACCAGGCGGTCGCCAAAGGCTTGGCCGCCCACGGCAAGGGCGTGGACAAGAACGAGGTGCGGCTGACGCCCGGTGTGTACAAGCTTCCCTTCGGAACCTTGGCGGTAAGCCTGGACGAAACCGGGCTGACGTGGGGAGGCTACCGGCTTGACCGATTCATCCCGACGACCACCCTGGAAGTTCGGGGCCTCCGGAACCGCTACCGCACCCCCGGCCTCGGCGCGCCCCTGGCGGCGAGCCTTGCGGAGAGACAGGCATCGGCGAAGGTGGTCGGCTCGGAACGCCTTGGCCCCCGTACCAAGGTCCCGGTCACCGCGCTGCTGCGTTTCGAGCATGCCCGTGCCAGCCTGGGCGAGGGGCGGATCCGGGGGCGGATCGAGGTGTACGCCGCCGATCAGACTTCGACGGTGCAGGTGAACGGGCGGGACCAGCCCCTCGAATCCGACCCGACGGCGGCACTTGCCTACCAGCTCGAAGGCAGCCCGATCTACGCCGCGGAGATCCAGGGATTTCTCCGGGGCGGTGCCTTCCGGGGCCTGATGCCGCGCGACCGCGCCCAGGATGGCCTGGCCATGATGCAACCTTACCGGTCCGGGAAGATTCCGGTGGTGCTAGTGCACGGGACGGCCTCCAGCCCCGCGCGCTGGGCCGAACTGTTCAACGAACTCCAGGGCGATCCGCGCATCCGCGAGCGGTTCCATATCTGGCTGTTTCTCTACGATACCGGCAACCCCATCGCCTACTCGGCGGGTCAACTGCGGGCGGCACTGACGGCCGCGGTGAAGGAATTCGATCCCGAGGGCAAGGACCCGGCCCTGCGCGACATGGTGGTGATCGGGCACAGCCAGGGGGGGCTTCTGACCAAGCTCGCCGCGATCGACAGCGGCAGCCGATTCTGGGATCGCGTCAGCAGCAAGCCTTTCGATTCCATCCAGGTCGACCCCAAGACCCGCGAACTCCTCCGGCAGACGGCGTTCTACACGCCCCTGCCCTTCGTCGGGCGGGTGGTATTCGTAGCGACCCCCCACCACGGCGCGCTGCTGGCCTCCGGCCGGATCGGCGCCATCGCGGCCTGGCTCGTGACCTTGCCGGTGGGCGTATTCAGCCAGGTCGCGCAAGCCGCCACTTTGACCGGGGATGAAAAGCTGATCGCGCTGCTTCGCCGGCCCCCGACGGCCGTCGACAACATGAATCCGGAGAACCCCGGCCTCCAAGTCCTGCAAACCATCCGGGTCGACCCCCGGATTCCCGCCCATTCCATCATCTGCGTCAAGGGCGACGGCCCCAAGGAGGCGGGAGACGATGGCGTGGTGGCCTACCGGAGCGCCCACATCGACGAGGCGGTTACGGAAAAGGTGGTCCGATCGGACCACTCCTGCCAGGGAAAGCCCGAGGTCATCGAGGACATCCGGCGCATCCTGCTCGAGCACGCGGCGGCATTCGAGGGGCGCCGCCCATGAGGCGCCGGATCGGCGCGATCGTTGGCCTGGTCCTGGCCGGCCTCGTGATGGCCGGCGCTACCGCCTGGGGAGCGCTGGTCCTTTATTACCTGGGGGCGGGATCGGCCGGGGTCCGCACGGCGGCAGCCTGGAGCTTTGCCGCCGTCGGGCTGGCGGCCTTGATCGCCCTGTTCGTCCGGCGGACTCGCCGGCTCGCGGGAGTAGGTTTCGCCATGGCCCTCGTGCCGGTCCTGGTCGTCTGGGGCGGCGCGACGCCCTCGAATGACCGCGACTGGCAGCCGGAGGTGGCCGTGCTTCCCTATGCCACCCTCGACGGCGGCCGTGTGACCGTCCATAACATCCGCAATTTCGACTACCGCACGGAGACCGATTTCACGCCCGCCTACTACGACCGCAGCTTCGATCTTCGGCGCCTGGACCGGGTCGATCTCGTCGCCTCCTACTGGATGGGGCCGGCCATCGCCCATTTGTTCGTCACCTTCGGCTTCGGGGACGATCACCTGGCCATCTCCATCGAGGTACGCAAGGACCGAACCAGGCCCTATGCGACGCTCCCCGGCCTCTTCCGGCAGTACGAACTGGTGTACGTCGCCGCCGACGAGCGCGACGCCATCCGGCTGCGGACGAACTACCGGAAGGATCCGCCGGAAGACGTTTATCTGTTCCGGGTGATCGCGCCGATCGAGAACGGCCGCCGCGTCTTCCTCGACTACATGCGCGAGATTAATGAACTGCGGGAGCACCCGCGGTTCTACAATACGCTCACGACCAACTGCACCACCCTGATTCTCACCCATGCGGCCGTGAATCCCGGCCACCTCCCGTATTCATGGAAGGTGCTGCTGAGCGGGTATGCCCCGGAGTACGCCTACGAGAGGGGACGCCTCGACCGGAGCCTGCCCTTCGAGGAACTCAAGCGGCGCTCGCATATCAATGCAGCGGCGCGGGCGGCGGACCAGGCGCCGGACTTTTCCCGGCGGATCAGGGCGGGCTTTCCGTAACAAGGAAACTTGCTTCAGAATGCGGGAGTGAGGATGAACGCAGCGGCGAAGGCGCCGGGATCTATCGTCGCGATGAACCGATACGCTTCCGCTTCTCTATGCAATGAAAATTTCACAACCACCCAAGGATAGGAGTAACGCATGAAAACCAAACTGTTGTCCCTCGCATTCGCGGTCGCAGCGGTCAGCTTGCTGATCAGTCACGGGGCACAAGCCGAAACAGCCCCCGCCGAAGCTACCGGGCAAGACGCACTCGCCCTGTTTCGCGCCAGTACCCGCATAGACAGGCGGGATTTCGTCAAGCAGTCGATGAATCTGAGCGAAGAACAAGGCAAGAAGTTTTGGAGCCTGTACCACCAATACGAAGCCGACTTGATGAAGCTGAACGACAAACGCTTAGCCGTGATCAAGGATTATGCGGATACCTTTGAAAACATGAGCGAGTCAAAGGCCGACGAACTCGTCAAGCGTTCCCTCGATTTTCGCAAAGCGCGGATTGCGCTGCTCGATAAGTACTACGGCAAAATCGCAAAAGCGACATCGAAGGCTGTCGGAGCACGGTTTCTACAAGTGGAAAGCGTCTTGCAGGGAGCCGGGGACGTGGTTGTCGGTTCCTCAATCCCCTTGATGCCGAAAGAGCGCTAGCGCATTTTCCGCCGCGGCGTAGCGCCCGGTAGGTCGGCAATCCTTTGCCGACCTACCGGGTCTACGAGGGGCTTGGTCGGCAAAGGTTTGCCGCACTACAACCCTTGGAAGCGCCACGCCGAACCGGAAAATGCTCAAGAGGCTTAGGACAGGTTGGATGCGCTCCATGAAAGGTATGAGCGAAGACGAATTTCGTATGGACTACACTGCCGCCCAGCCGTTTTCCGAGGCGTTCGGCATCGGCTTGACCGGTTTCGATTGCGATCTGCTACGCTCGATCAGTGATTCGACGCACGGTTCGGCGTCAAAAGCAGTTCAGAAGGAGCCGGCCTCTCCGTCTAAGTACATTCCGCAAATATTTGCGGAATCTCGACAGATTGGCTTGATTGGCGGGGTTGTCCTGCAGGTTGCCTATGCCGCAAGACTTCCCTGAATGTACTTAGAAGCCGTAATGGGAACGCGGCTACCTCGAGCTCCGGAGGTGGGAGGGTGTGAAGGGCTGCCGCAGGAGGCGGTGTAGGTGTTCAACCAGCAGGTGAAGGATCTCAAGGACGAGAAGATCGCAGGGAGGAGCGATGATGGACCGAGTTTCGTCTTGGCATGGGGCCAGGTGCGCCCTGTTTGTTGTAGTTACGGTCGCGCTGGCAGGCTGTGCTGGCGACCGGCTGAACGCGGAGTTGGGCCGCGCCATTACGTTTGGGCAGGTAACCAGCCTCGGTGACCCCAGATTCTCACGGGGGAACGCCAAAAAAGGCCTGTGGCACCCGCTCGATTTCCTGTGGGAAGCGAAACCGGGTCTCTATTTTCTGGGAGCCTACCGCCCCGAAAAGACACCGGTTCTGTTCGTGCACGGCATCAACGGCACGCCCGTGGACTTTGCTTATCTGATCGAGCACATGGATCACAATCGGTACCAACCCTGGGTTTTTTACTACCCGTCCGGCGCCCGCCTCGACACAGTCGGCTTCTATCTCGACCAGATGGTGCGACGGCTGAAGGCCCGCCATCCCGTTCGCAAGCTGTTCGTCGTGGCACACAGCATGGGAGGACTGGTGGCAAGGAGTTTCATCCTGCAGCATGCCGAGACCCGATGGGATCATCTCGTTTCGGTATTTGTTTCCATCGCTTCCCCGTGGGACGGCCACCCTGCCGCCTGGTGGGGAGTGGATTATGCACCTAGGCCCATTAGTGTTTGGTACGACATGGCACCGGGGAGTGAATTCTTGACCCGGCTTTTCTATCGGAACGTGAATGAGAAATCCGAACGCCGTATGCTTCCCGTCGACTCGGCTTACCACCTTATTTTCGGATTTCTGCCTACGGAATCCGACGATGGTGCGATCAGCCTGAGCAGCCAGTTGCGCTGGGAAGCTCAAGAGGAAGCAGTGCATTGCTACGGAGTTTCGGAATCACATGTGAACATCCTCAAAAGCCCCCGAACATCGAAACTGCTCAATCGAATTTTGGCGAACTCGGAATTCAATTCGCCTTAAGGAAGTTCTGAACAAGCGGACTCCGTTCATGCCCCTTCGACAGGCTCAGGAGAGCGTTCGACAAGCCGGTCCTGAGCCGAGCCGAAGGGCTCACCACGAACGGAATCAATACGTTACCGTTCGTCCTGAGCCTGTCGAAGGACTTATTCAGAGATTCCTTAAGTCGTAGCCAGGCGTGATGCGGAAGGCTATTTGATTGGCATGGCGTTGTCGGAAAATACATTGTTTGCGGCTCCCATAAGTGGATGCGGCATGAGAATTATCCTGTGTTGGATGACGGCAGCCCTGCTCCTGCGTTCGGCCACCGCCATGGCCGACGGGGACCTAGGCCATAAGATCCTCGGGGCAGTGGGGCTTGACGCCGGTACTCAGCCCGATGAAGGCGTGTACGTGGGGGACCGGTTCATTTATTTCTCCGCCGATCAGCTGAGAAATCGACGAGGTGGTCTGGTTCCGGTGAAAGGCCTCGATATAGATGCTCACGCGAATGTGTTGGGCGTCTCCGCGACACTCAAGCCCGAAGGAGCACCATACCTGAGCGCAGCGCTCGCGGTTCCGGTCGCATGGGTATCGACGAAAGCCGATGTACCATCCGCCGACATTGATCGGTTTGGTCTCGGGGACATTTTCGTCGAGCCGCTGAAGCTCGGATGGCGTCTGCCACACCTGGACACCGTGGCGTCCTACAGTTTCTATGCGCCAACCGGTCAGGCCGACCGCAAAGGGCTCGGACGGTCACAATGGTCACAGCAATTCTCGTTGGGCGGAACGCTTTTTTTCGATGACGAGCGAGCTTTTAGACTGTCCGTCCTCGCGAGTTACAACCTCTATCACCAGAAGATCGGAATCGACGTCACCCGAGGCGATACCGTGCAAATACAGGGGGGACTTGGAGGGAGATGGTTTCAAGTTTTGGATGCTGGCATCGTGGGCTATGGTCTCTGGCAGGTCGCCGATGATCGCGGGTCTGATCTTCCGCTGGCACTCCGCGGTGCACGCGAGCGCGTTTTTGGCCTCGGCCCCGAAATCGGTATCACGATACCGGCGCTTCGGGCGCGGCTTACAGCACGGTATGAATGGGATTTCGGTGCCAAGTCGCGACCCGAGGGACAGGTTCTGGTGGTGGGTCTATCGTTCCTCGCCTGGCGTCCGCCGTGACACGATCAGCGCAGCATGGGAACAAGTACCCGAAACCGATCCGGACCGGCACGTTGGATGCCAAGAGCGATTTCGATTCGGATGTAAGGACCAGCTTCAAACGATGGATGTGCGAGTGGGCATTAGAGCGTTTTCATCTCGCTCGTACCGCAAAACGGGCTTGGCGGAAGTCGTTGCCGCCTTCGGCTCGGGTGCATTGATTCAAGCATTTGTAGGTCGGCAATCCTTTGCCGACGAACCCATTGGCCCAACTGCACCGTCGGGAAGGGCGGCTTCGGCGCTCCCGGCCAGGCCCTTCCCCGGATGACCGTTTGCGATTGGAAGGTCGCGACTAAAGCGACGTTTGCGATTGGAAGGGACCGACTAAAGGTCCGTTTGCGATTGGAAGGGGCCGATTAAAGGCCCGTTTGCGATTGGGAAGGGATTCCCGACCTACTCGCGAGTGCCCGTACAGCAGGTATGAAATGGTCTAACCCGCGACTCCGGCGCTCGATCGCGGGCTAAAGCCCGCTCCCACGACTGTCCGCCATTTCCGAAAACGCTCCAATTCATCATTTCCCCTGAATGGTTTCCGGCTGTGGCGGCCGCGAGTTTGCGCCGCCGCCCAAGGCTTTGTACACCGCGATCAGATTCGTGGAAGCCCCCGCTTCGGACCGGGCCAGCTCGATTTCGGCGACATAAAGAGCGCGCTGAGCATCCAGGACGTCCAAAAACGAGATGACGCCGACGTTATAGCGTAACTGGGACAACCGAACCGATTCGCGCAGGTCCGCCACCGAACGTGCCAAGGTCTGCCGCCGCGCCTCCTCCTTGAGGTACCGGGTCAGCGCGGTTTCCGTTTCCCGAAGCGCTTCGAGCACCGCCTTTTCAAAGGCGAAATAGGCTTCTTGTTGCTGCGCTTCGGCCAAATCGATACCGGCACGGATGCGTCCGAAGTTGAGCAGCGGCTGCAAAAGATTGGCGCCTGTACTGTAGGAGAAAGCCGCCGATTTAAACAGATTTTCGATGTCGGTATTACGCAGCCCTAAAAAAGCCGATAGCGAGATTTTCGGAAACAGCTCCGCGATCGCGGCGCCTTGCATGGCAGTGGCGGAGGCCAGTTGGCGTTCGGCGATGCGGAGATCGGGGCGATGGCGGATCGTCTCCGCAGGGGAAGCCAGGATCGCCCGCCCCGGTGCCACGGGGACGGCCCCACCCTCGTTCAACTCGGCCGCCAGGGAACCAGGCTGCTGCCCCACCAGCAGTTCCAGTTGCCGAAGAACGGCAGTCAACTCTCCCTCCAGGGCGGGAATCTGCGCCTCGGTGGTCTCGGTCTGAGCCCGTGCCCGCACCACGTCATGCCGTGTCCCCACGCCTTCGTCGAACAGCCGCTTCGTCAGCTTCAGCGTATGGCGCTGCGCATCGAGATTGGCGCGGGTGATGCCCAGCTGGTTTTGCAGGCTGCGGTATTCGATATAGCTGCGCGCCACATCGGCCGTCAGCGTCACCAGAGCTTGGGCGTGTTGCTCCTGCGCCGCCTCCAGGTCGGCGGATGCCGCTTCCAGCCGCCGCCGCTGACGGCCGAATAGATCGATTTCCCACAGAGCGTCGAACCCCAGCTCGAATAAGTTGTAACGGATACCGGGCGCAAGGCCGGGGAAGGGATTGTCGGCGCGCTGGGCGCCCGCCGCGGCATCGACGGTCGGGAACAATTCCGCGCGGGTGCCGCGTCGTTCGGCCCTGGCCTGGCCGATGCGGGCCAGCGCCATCTTGAGGTCCAGGTTGCCCCCCAAGGCCTGTTCCATCAAACGGCTCAGCCGCGCATCGTCGAAGCTCTTCCACCAGGTTTTCAAAGTCTCCGGGTCGATCAGCTTCAGATCGGCGGTCGCCTCCTTTCCGGCCTGCCAGCGATCCGGGACGGCCGGCACGGGTTTCCGGTAATCGGGTCCGACGGTACATCCGGCCAAGCCGATCAGCACGCATAGCCAGCCCAGCTTAGGCGTCATAACCATGTCCCTTGAGGAACAGCGAAACGGCGGCCTCGATAAGGTGTTCCTTTTCGGCCTCGCTCAAGCCCGGCTGCAAACCCAAAAGGCAGCGTAAATGTTCATCGCCTTGCAGCATTCCTAATAGCGATCGGCTCGATCTGTTCACATCGAGGATTTGCAAAGCGGCGCGCCCGCGCAGTTCGCCGAGATAAACCGAGAGCCGTTGCAATATCGGCTCCGGGCCGGAGCGGTATACCAGCTCGCCCAGTTCCGGAAAATGCTGCTGCTCGGCGATGATCAGGCGATAGAGATTTAAGGCCTCGTTGGAATAGATGAGATCGACGAAAGCGCCGGCGATGGCTTTCAGGCCGGCTGCCGGACCGAGCGACTCGGTCTGAGCACGGGAAAGGGTGCTCAGCAAGGCTTCGCATTGTTCGCCGATCACGGCGGCGAACAGTTCCTGTTTGCTGTGAAAATGACTGTAGAGCGTCGGCTTCGATACCGGCGCGGCCTCGGCGATGGCTTCCATGCTGGCTCCGCTGTAACCGCTTGCGAGAAACGTGCGCTTGGCTGCATCTAGTATGGCCTGTCGTTTTGGATTGGGGATTGTAGTCATGATCCTGCTCGGACGAATTGCTTTGAAGTGGAACCGGCGACTAGACTAAACTACACCGTGTAGTACAGCAATCGAAGCCCATGCGCCTCCCCTCGTCAAAAACCATCCTCGTCCTCCTGACACTCATCGTTTCGACTGCGGCCGGCATCGTGTATTGGCTCGAGGCGATCCATCCGTTCGAGACTACCGACAACACCTATCTCAAGGCGCACATCAGCCTGATCAGTCCCAAAGAGACGGGCTACGTCAAGGAAGTCTTGTTCCAGGACAACCAGAAGGTGATGCCGGGCGATCTTCTCGTCGTGATCGACGACCACGACTTCCGCGCCAGGGTTGCCCAGGCGGAAGCCCAAGTCATGGTGGAAACGGCTCGCATCCAGACCCTGGAAACCGACATGCGCGCACAGAGCGCCAAGATCCGTCAGGAAGAAGCCAACATCGCCGCCGCTGAAGCCGACCTGGAACGGACCGGAAAGGACTTGAAGCGATTCGGCCATTTGGCGGCGGACGGCGCGGTGTCGGCCCAAACCCGCGATGTTGCCGAAGCCGCCTATAAGCAGGCCGCCGCGCAACGGGAGAAATACCGTTCGTCACGGCTGGAAGCGGAAAGCCAGTTGGCCTCCCTGGACGCCCAGATCGGTGAAACCCGGGCCAGATTGCAGGCGGCTCAAGCCGCGCTGGACCTGGCCCGTATCGATCTTGCCAACACCCATATTACGGCGCCTTTCGCCGGAATCATCGGCAATCGCAGCGTGCAGGTCGGCCAGCTCGTGAAGCCCGGCACCGTACTCGGCTATCTGGTTCCGGTCGACGGGCTCTTCGTGGAAGCCAACTTCAAGGAAACCCAAATCGGACACATGCAACCGGGGCAACCGGTGGACATCCAAGTCGATGCCTACCCCGACATTCGGTTCGAAGGGACGGTGGATAGTTTCGCGCCGGCTTCCGGGTCGGAATTCAGCCTGCTGCCGTCGGAAAACGCCACCGGCAACTTCACCAAGATCGTTAGGCGCATACCGGTAAAAATTCTGTTCCGGCCCGGCACCGACCTGAGCCGACTGCGGCCGGGCCTTTCCACCGTGGTCAAGGTCAAAGTGCGCTAGCGCTTGCCCCGTCAGGCACGGCCGGAATTTACCGCACCGGCGTCTTGAGTTCGAGCGCAGGGCTCCAGCCCGGATTGCCCCCCGCGCCCGAGTATGCGCCGCGGAACCGGCCATCCCTTTTCAGCCCGTTAAAGTCACGGTCGAAGTCCGGAAACTCGGAAAACCGGTTCAGATCGAATCGTTCCCGCTGCAAGCGGCCCGGTTTGGGAAAAAGGCCCAGGCGAACTACGGTCTCGAAGGGGCTCTGCAAGTGGTCCCGCGCAGCCGAATAAGCGGCCGTGAGGTTCTCGGCCTGTATGCCGCCCCGTATCGGAGTTTCCGCAAAAACCGCATTCCCGACGATCTGTTGATCCGATTCGCGGGCGCCTTCTTTACGCACGACGCTAATCCCGGTTCCGGGATGCAGGACCGTATTGAAAAAAACTCTCACCTTTCGCGGAATATCGTTGTGCGGTTGAATGGCAATGGCTGGAAATTCGTTTCCGTGAGAGTTGTAGAACAGATTGGAATATAAAGCGATTCGCCCTTCGCCCTGGAACAGGGCCTCGTTCGGGTTTTCATAGAAGAAGTTTCCGTAAATCAGATATATGTCGTCCTTGCCCGGCCCCTGCAAGGGCCAATGGCCGACCAGGACATTGGGACGCGCGTCCGGTCCGGTCGAGCCGCCTGCCGCCTTGCTGAACACATTGTGGCGAATGACGGAGGCTCTCGGCTCCAGCGGCATTCCGGGAAGCCTGGGCCTCGGGTTCTGATGCTTGATCTGCAGGTTGTAGCCGATCGTGTTCATGATGAGATTGTTTTCGATCAGGCCGCCCCAAAAAGGATGATTCCCATCCGAATTTCCGAAGTACATGCCGGTCCCGGCACCGATCACGATATTGCGGCGAACCTGCCAGTCCCAAGCCTGGCATTTCGATGAGATCGCGACCAACTGCTGATGTCGCCCGAGATTGTGGATGAGCAAATCTTCCAGGACGATGTGATGGGCGAAATTTCCCGAAGCCTGAACGCCGTTGACCATCACTCCCCTTCCGTCGATTTCCAGATTGCGAAGCGTGATATAGCTGGAGTCGTGTAGCACGACGGTGTCTTGGCCGGGCCTCGCCAGAAATATCGGGCGCCCTCCGATCCCTGCCAACGTGATCGGCTTTCCGGGTCTCCCGTTGCGCCCATCGATGAAAATTCCCTGCCGATAAACGCCCGGGCTGAAAAGCAAAATATCTCCGGGTTTTAGGCGGGAAATCTGCCGCTTATAGTTATCCGGATCGGCGCGCATCTCCTCCGCAGAAGGAGCGGCGCTCGAAAATGCCAAAATTGCAACGGCAAAAAGTAGGAAAACTGATCGAAACATGGACTGCTCGGTGTGACACGGACTTCATGTTGTGCTTTGAAAGCGCTCCTACCCGCGGAGTGCGGACGGCGTGCCTATCCGTCACTGTCCCGCGCCGCCGAGCCTGAAAACGTGCGTGCTGCCGCCGGGGAAGTCGTGTACTTCATCCTTGAATGCCAGGCGGATCGGCGCGATACCGGGCTCGCGTCCGTGCACGGTTAGAGCGTCGCGGGTCAGATGCAAATCGAGCGTGTGGCCTCGATAGCGGATGCGCAGGTCGAGGCGCGCCAATTGGTCGGGCAATTGCTGAGGACATCGCCCCCGAACACGCGGCCGGCGATATCGGTCCGCAGCCGGTTATAACCGGCAAAAGGGTGATGATGGGGCCGGCAGTGCTCATCTCGGCACTCGAATGCCGATCTCAGTGTTCTGCGGACTCGTCGGCCTTCGTTCGGTGCACGGTGCCGTCGGGATGCTCGGGCGGGCTGTAGCGCGTGTACAGCCCGAGCGGCTGGTCGGATGAGGTATTGATCACGTTCTGTTCGACGCCCGCCGGAATCACCACCGCCACGCCATCGCTCAACGGGTGCTCCTCGCCGTTTAGCACGGCCACGCCGGGTCCCGATTCGATGCGCATGAACTGGTCGTGCCCCGCGTGCGTCTCGAGCCCGATTTCCTCGCCCGGCTGGAGCGTCATCAGCACCAGTTGCGTATTCGACCGGTGTAGAGCACGCGCCGGTAGCCCTGGTTTGCGAGCGTATCCTGCTCGATATTGGTTACGTATCCGATCATCAGATTCCTCCACGAATGTTTGCAACGAGACGACGCTTCAATGAGAGGTCAGGCCACACCGCGGCCGAATGATTGAGCGGCGCGGTCCGAATTGGCGCTGGGCCGATCGGGTCAGCGAAGCGTACCCTTTTGCGGCGGTCTGCCGATTTGCGTGGTTCGCTGCGACCTTATCGCTTCGGCACGATCTTCCACAGTTCGCCGTTGCTCTCGTCGGTGACGACATACAATTCCCCGGCCGGACCCTGCCGTACGTCGCGCACGCGCTGGCGCCGGTCGGCCAGGAGATGCTCTTCGCCTTTCACCCGGTCGTTCACGAGGACGACGCGCACCAGCCGCTCGTCCTTGAGGTTGCCGGTAAAAAGACTGCCGCGCCACGCCGGAAAGGCATCGCCCGTGTAGAACTGCGCGCCGGACGGCGCGATCACCGGGTCCCAGTAATAGACGGGTTGCTCGAAACCGGGACGGGCCGTCACCGCGCCGGGGATCGGCTCGCCCGAGTATTCCTCGCCGTAGGCTACCAGCGGCCAGCCGTAGTTCTTGCCCTTGACGATCAGGTTCAGCTCGTCGCCGCCCTTAGCGCCGTGCTCGACCACCCAGAACCGTCCTTCCGGATCGAAGGCCGTGGCCTGGATGTTGCGATGGCCTAGCGTCCAGATCTCGGGCAGCGCGTTGGGCTGGCCGACGAAGGGATTGTCCTTCGGCGCCGAGCCGTCCGGGTTGATCCGTAGGACCTTGCCCAGATGGCTGTCGAGCTGCTGCGCGTACTTGCGCGTCTCCGCGTCCCAGCGTTCGCCGGTCGTCACGTACAGCATGCCGTCCGGACCGAAGGCGAGCCGCGAACCGTAGTGCTTGTCGCCGTCGTAGGTCGGCAGCGCCCGAAAGATCACCCGAACCTGGTCCAGGCTCCGCCGGTCGGGGGACAGCACGCCGCGGGCAACGGTGGTGCCGTTGCCGCCGCGCCGCGGTTCGGAGTAACTCCAGTAGATCGTCCGGTCGGCCGCGAAGTTCGGGCTCAGCGCGACGTCGAGCAATCCCCCCTGGCCGCGCGCGTCGACCGCCGGCACGCCGGCGATCGGCTGCCCCAGTTCGCCCTTGGCCGAGACGATCCGCATGCGGCCGGGCTTTTCCGTGACCAGCAAGTCGCCGCCGGGAAGTGGTTCCACGGCCCACGGTTTCTCCAGCCCTTTCGTGAGCACGACGACGTCGAAAGCGACATTCGATTCGATCGCGCAAGCTCGGGTCTGGCCGGGAAACGCCGGGCGCTGGTCCGGCACGTTGGGCGGGCGTGTCTCGATCGGCGGACAGGCGCCCGCCCCGCCGGACGTCTGCGCCCCGCCGCTGCCCGTCGCGGCAGCCAAAGCGATCATCGAGATGAATGCGGTGCGGAAAGTCTGCATGGATCGGCCCTCCTTTGCCGGATGATTTCATTCCTGAGACCGGCGAGACAATAAGAAGTGCGCCGTTCCACCGGTGCGTTCGCCGGTCGCTATGCGCCCCTAACCACCGGCCAGAGCCAGGCCGACCAGAACCGCGCATTCGGTGAGTTCTATCGTCGCTCCGGCGGTGTCCCCGGTAGTTCCGCCGACGCGCCGGATCATCGACAGCCGCAGCCAGCAAAACAAGGCGCCGGTTGCAAGCAAAGGCCAGGTACCGCGTACGCCGACAGTCAGCAGGACGCCGACAAGGGTCGCGGACAACACCAGTGTGCCGCCCCGGCGCGGCAGATGCCGCGCCAGCTCGGAACCGAGACCGCCGGGGCGCACATAGGGCGTGCTGAGAAACAGCAGCAGCGGCGCGGCGCGACCCAGCAGCGGCGCCAGCGCGAGGGCTGTCCAGTCGTGCCGGGCCATGACGGGTTCCAGCGCGGCAGCCTTGAGGAGAAGAACCAGCACCACCACGACCACGGCGACCGGGCCGCTGCGCGGGTCCTTCATGATCGCGAGGGTGCGCTCCCGGTCGCCGAAGCCCCCAGCCCAGGCGTCGGCGCTATCCGCGAGTCCATCCAGATGCAGGGCTCCGGTCAAGGCCACCCACACCGTCAGCACGATCGCCGCAGGCAACCAACCGCCGACCCCGGTCAAGAACTGGGCCAATACCGCGAGCGTCAGCCCCAGACCCAAGCCGACCAAGGGATAAAACAGCAGCGAACGGCCCAGCGCCGCACCATCCGGCGGCGCATCCAGACGCACCGGCAGCCGGGTCAGGAACTGAAGAGCGATCAAAAGGGGTCTGAGCTCGCTCATGGACGCACCTCCTCGCAACGCTGCCCGCTCCCGCAGAGGCTATGCAGCGAGGCGTGCGGCACGTCGATTTCGAGCAAACGGGCGAGCGGCCATCGCCGCGCATGACAGAGCATCACGCGGATCACGCCGCCATGGGTGACGAGCAGCAGACGGCGACCCAGGTTGTGCGGCGTCAGCCGGTCCCGAAGCGCATCGAGCGTCCGCTCCCGGAATGCCTCCACCGACTCCGCACCGGGCGGCGGGTGCCGGAGGGGATCGCCGAGAAAACGGGTCAGCGCAAGCGGTGCCGTGGCCATCAGCTCGGCATAGCTGCGCCCCTCCCAGTCGCCGAAATGGATCTCCCTGAGCCGTTCGTCGATTGCCAGGGGAACCCTCAGTTTTAAAGCCAAGCTTTCCGCAAACGCGGCGCAGCGCGACAAGGGCGACGTGACGATCTCATCCCAGGGTCCCGCGTTTGCCACGGCGCATTCCATCTGCCGGATACCCTCGTCGGTGAGCGGATCGTCCAGGCTGCCGCGAAACCGCGTGCCCCCCACGGTTTCGCCGTGGCGCAGAAGGTCGATGTGGACCATTCGTCTCTCTTTGGACATTGACATCTACAACAGCCGTCACCCCGGCAGGGAAGGGTGGCTTCGGTGCTCCAATCGCAAACGGTCATCCCAGGAGCGCTGGGATGACCCTTCCAATCGCAAACGGCCTGGCCGGGAGCGCCGGCCACGCCCTTCCCGAAGACACCGTTTGCGATTGGACTGCCGGGGTCCAGTGTACATGGAAGGGTGGCTCCGGCGCTCCCGGAGACACCGTTTTGCGATTGGAGGGACTGACCAAATCAAACGCCAGATCTCGCCATTCCGGATTTTGCTGCTCTATGAGCCGCAGCTTTGTGCGCCGATCCCATTTCTTGAGCTGCTTTTCCCGCAAAAAGGCCGTTTCCGTCGTCTCGTGGACTTCGTACCAAACCAGGTCATGAGTACCGTAACGTTTGGTGAATCCACCCATTGTTTCCTGACGATGTTCGAAAACGCACTTGATCAGATTGGAGGTGACACCGATATAAAGCGTGCCGTTAAGACCGCTAGCAAGCATATACACACAAGGAAGTTTCTCCATATGCTCAACCTAACACATCCTTGTGACCTAGATTCCGGCAATCCCTGCCGGAATGACGGCGTTAGGACTCGCATATGTGCCAAGCCGTGCCGGCTCAGACGCTGCGGTTAGCGTGATTCCGTCAATCTCTGTATTTATTGTCATACCTTTCCCGCAATCCCCGCCTCTTCGAAAGTCACCATACCCGAGTGCAGGGCGCAGGCCAGCCGCAGCAAGGGCAGCGCTGCGGCGGCTCCGCTGCCTTCGCCGAGGCGCATTCCCAAATCAAGCAAGGGCTTCCCGTCCAGGGCCGTCAGAATCCGTTTATGCCCCGGTTCCGCCGAAGTGTGGGCGTAGAGAAACCAGCCGGCGGCTCCCGGACACAGCCGTTCCGCCGTCAAAGCCGCCGCAGTGCAGATGAATCCGTCCACCAGCACCGGCAGACCTTGCTGCGCGCAGGCGACGAAGGCCCCGGCGAGGGCGGCGATTTCGAAACCGCCGAGCCGGCGCAAGGCCTCCAGCGGATTGCCCAGATACGGACCATGCAGAGCGAGCGCCCGGCGAATCACCTCGGCTTTGTGCCGCACGCCTTCCGTGCCCAGACCCGCACCGGGACCAGCCAGCGATTCGGCCGTCTCGCCGAGCAGGGCCGAGGCCAGCGCGGCGGCGGCGGTGGTGTTGCCTATGCCCATCTCGCCGCCGATGAAGATTTGAACCCCGCCCGAGCGGGCGCGCTCGGCGGCATCACGGCCCGCGCGGAGAGCCTGCGCCAACTGGCGTTCGGTCATGGCCGGTCCGCGCACGAAATTGGCGGTGCCCGGCCCGAGACGGAGGTCCAGCACGCCGGTTACGGGACCCGCATTCTCGACCGTGCCCATGTCGATCAACTCCAGATTCGCGCCGAGCGTGCGGGCGAGCACGCTCACCGCCGCGCCGCCCTGTGCGAACTGGCGCACCATGGCCGCCGTGACCGACTGGGGAAAGGCCGATATGCCCTCCTCCGCCACGCCGTGATCCCCGGCGAACAGGACGATGCGCACCCGGTCGGCGGAAGGCTTGGACGTTCCCTGCCAGGCGGCGAGCCGGATCGCCAGCGCTTCTAGCCGTCCCAGCGCGCCCGGCGGCTTGATGAGCGTCGACTGACGTTCCGCCGCCATGCGCGCGGCCTCCTCGTCGGGTTGAGCCACCGGTCCTTTCAGCCATGCAATGTCCCCGGTCATAGTTTTTCCCCCTTCAACACCAACGGAAGACCCGCCACGGTCAGGATCACCCGGTCGCAGACACCCGCCAATGCCTGATGCAACAGGCCGGCCTCGTCGCAATAGCGGCGGCTCAGTTCCCCCGGCGGCAGCACGCCCATATTGGTTTCGTTGCCGATCAGAATGATGTGTCCCGGAAGACCGGGCAGCACTTCGATCAAAGCGTCCCGCTCGCGTGCAAGCCTCGCCGCGTCGGTCTCGCACAAGAGCTGGGTCAGCCATAGGGTGAGACAATCGACGATCAGGCAGCGCCCTTCCGCCGCGCGGGCGCGCAAGGCTACGGCCAATTCCAGCGGCTCTTCGACCAGGTCCCAATCGGGCGGGCGCCGCCGCCGATGGTCTTCCACCCGTTGCCGCATGCCCTCGTCGCCGACTCGTGCCGTAGCGATATAGGTCACGGCCAGGCCGCTGTCCACCGCCCGCTTTTCCGCCAATCGGCTTTTCCCGGAGCGAACCCCGCCCAGAATCAATTCCTTCACGCGTATACTCCCTGCCGGTTCAGGTCCAACATCCGATCGATCGCATTCATGTCCAGGTGGGCGCCTACGGCATCCGCCAGACGGTCGATTTCCGCTTCCCGAATAGCGGCGTAATCCGGGGTTTCCGGCTCGGCCAGCCCGGCCCAGCGGAGAATGGCATCGGTCGCGGCGGTCGACTCGAACAATCCGTGCAGATAGGTCCCCATGATCTGCCCATCCGCCGAGCACGCGCCGTCGTTTCTGTCCGTCAGCCGGGCGAAAGGGCGTTCCAGCGCCGGTCCTTTCGTCACGCCGGCATGAATTTCGTAACCCGTCACCGGCGCGTTCTCCAGCGTCAATTCGCCTCGTACATTGCGGAGCTGCTTTTCCGGCTCAAGCACCGTGCTCAGGTCCAGCCAGCCGAACCCGGCACAGGAACCTGTCTCGCCTTCTAGGCCCAAAGGATCGTGAATCTCTTGTCCGAGCATTTGAAAACCGCCGCAAATGCCGAGCAGTTTACCGCCATAGCGCAGATGGCGCCGAAGATAAGCCTCCCAGCCGGTTGTGCGCAGGAACGATAGGTCGGCGCGCACGCTCTTGGAGCCGGGCAGGATCACGAGGTCCGCGGGAGGTGGCGCCTCGCTCGGATATACGAAGCGAAGGTCGACCTGCATATGCAGGCGTAGCGGATCGAAATCGGTGTGATTGCTGATCCGCGGCGTGACCGGAACGACCACCCGCAGAGCCCCGGCGCTCGCGCCTCTCTGTCCGGATTCGATCGCATCTTCCGCCTCCAGATGCAGACCGTGGAGATAAGGCAGTACGCCCAAAACCGGCTTGCCGGTCTCCCGCTCCAGCCAGTCCAGCCCCGGTTGCAGCAGAGCGATGTCGCCGCGGAAGCGGTTAATGACGAAGCCGGCCACCCGCGCCCGTTCGCTTTCCGATAGAAGCGCAAGAGTGCCGACCAAATGGGCGAACACGCCGCCCCGGTCGATGTCGGCGATCAGAATCACCGGGCAGTCCACGGCTTCCGCGAAACCCATGTTCGCGATGTCGCCTTCCCGCAGATTGATTTCTGCCGGCGAACCCGCGCCTTCCGCGACGATGGCATCGAACCGGGCCGCGAGTCTTTCGTGGGATTCCAGCACCGCGCGGCGGGCGATGCGCTTGTAGGCATGGTAGTCCTGAGCGTCCAGATTGCCGATGGCCCTGCCCTGGACGACGACCTGGGCGCCCGTGTCGGTATTGGGTTTCAGGAGCACCGGGTTCATGTCGGTGTGAGGTTCCAATCCAGCCGCCCGAGCCTGTACTGCCTGGGCGCGGCCTATCTCGCCGCCGTCCTCGGCGACGGCGCTGTTCAGCGCCATGTTCTGCGGCTTGAACGGCGCGACTCTCACGCCGCGCCGGGCCAACAAGCGGCACAAGGCGGCGACCAGCGTGCTCTTGCCGGCGTCGGACGTGGTGCCCTGAACCATCAGTGTACGAGCCGTCATAGATCCACCTCCAGGCCGGCCAGCACCGCCGCGTACACTGCCCGCGCCAGCCTGCCGCCCCACACCGAACGCGGGCCGGCGAAGGATTCCGCCGGGCCGTCCGAAGGACAGAGCACGCACACCGCGTCGGTGGCCGTGCCGGTCCCCGGCACGCGCGCCTGCCACAGCGCCTGCGCCTTGGCTTCGGCCGCCGTGGCGACGGCATTGACCAGGGCGGCCTCGCTCAAGCGAACCGGCAATTGCACAACCAGGTTGATGGTACCCGGCCGGTAATCGCCCGACGGCGCATCGGCCGCCGCCCATATCGGCTGAGCGATGCCCACGGTAGCGTCGGCGGCGACCTCGCCATCGCTCGCTCGCCGATAGCCGCGCACATCGCAGGCGGTAAGCAGTCCGGCACCGGAGCCGGCAAGGCCGCAGGCGGCGGCGATCTCGGCCACGTGGGCGGCGGGATCGGTCCGGCGGTAATCGGATGGCACTTGCGCGTTCAGTATCCACCCCACAACCGATAAGCCGCCGCCGGACACCGCCGAGGAAATCGCCTGTCGGTGCGAGCCGAAGCGCCAAATCAGGCAGGGCAGCGGTCGGCCGCCGTAACGGTGTTGCCCCAGCGTCGGGTGCACGGCCAGGCAAGCAGGACATTCCTGGCGGCGCGTTTCTTCGCTCATTCGGCTTATCTCGCGAGCAAGGCCATCGCCAGGCGCTCCGAGGCCGAGGCGCTCCCCGGCAGCCCCAAACGCAAGCCCGGAGGATTGGCGAACCGCCGGGTCAGAATGCCTTGCCGGGCCAACGCCTCCTGACGTCGAGCCGCTTTTATACCGGGACACCATTGAAACAAGGCGCAGCCGCCAGCGGACTTGAGGCCGCCGGCGGCCAACAGATCCGCCAGCTGGTGGGCGTTTTCGGGCAGCCGCTGCCGGGCGGCTTCCTGCCAGCGGCTATCCGCCAGCGCCTCCCGAGCCACCCAGCGCGAGGGGCCGGCCACCGTCCACGGACCGAGTAGGGCCGCCAAGCGTTCGAGCAGCTCCGGTTCCGCCAGCACGAAGCCCACCCGGATGCCGGCCAGCCCGAAGAATTTGCCCAGGGAACGCAGCACGATGAGCCCCGGGCGCGGACAGTAGGCAGCGAGACCGAATTCGGGCGTAGGGTCCATATAGGCTTCGTCAACCACCAGCCAGCCGCCGCGCGCGGCGAGCCTCTCCTGCCAGGCCAGAAGTATTTCCGGCGCGAAACGATGGCCGGTCGGATTATTTGGATTGATCGCCACCAGCACGTCCCAGGGCGTGGAACCGGGACCGCGGGCGATGGTTTCGGGCGCAACCCCGATCACCTTGTGGCCGGCGCGGCGCCAGGCATGGGCGTGTTCGGCATAACCGGGGTGGATGACGCCCACCCGCTTAGCATGGAGCAGCGCCGGCAGCGCCTGAATCGCCGCCTGGGAGCCCGCCACGGGAAAAATGCTGTCGCAGCCATAATAGGCCGAAGCGGCCCTCTCCAGTCCGTCATCGTCTTCGGGAAGGCGCACCCAAACCTCGGCCGGAACCGCGGGCACGGGCCACCCGGCGGGATTGACGCCGGTGGATAGGTCCAACCAGTCGGACAAGGGAATACCATACCGCCTAGCCGCGGCACGCAAACGACCGCCGTGTTCAAGCACCGAACAATCCTCCCGTAAAAAACAAGGCCAGCCACAGCCGTGCTCCGCGCCGGACCAGGGCCACGGCATGGGGAATGTCCGCCGCGCCGGGCGGATATCCGTATCCCAAGGCTGGCCGTGCATGCCACTCGCCACGATAACGGGCCGGTCCGCCAAGCGCGAGCCGCAAAGCCCCCGCGCCCGACGCCATCACCGGCCCGGCGTTGGGGCTGTCCCATCCACCGGCCTGCGTGCGCCAGCAATACAAAGCCTGCCGAGCATCGCCCAAGAGTGCATAGGTCAGCGCCGCCAGCCTCGCCGGAACATAATTCAGCGCATCGTCCAGCCGCGCCGCCGCCCAGCCGAAGTAAAAAAAGCGTTCGCTCTTGTAGCCCCACATGGCATCCAGGGTATTCGCCAGCCGGTACAGCACCGCGCCGGGCGCGCCGCCCAGCGCGAACCAGAACAGCGCGCCGAACACCGCGTCGTTGCCATTCTCCAGCACAGATTCGACGGCGGCCCGCGCGACATCGCCGGATTTCATGTCGCCGGTGTCGCGGCTCACCATATACCCCACCCTCCGCCGCGCCTCGAACAAATCGCCGGCCGCGAGCGCATCCCGCACAGCCCCCGCGTGTTCGCCTAGACTCTTGAGGCCCAATGCGACGTACAGCGCCAAAACGCCGAACGCGGCGCCGAATATGGGAATCGATTCCAGCCAGGCTGCAAACACTGTGAACGGAGCCGTCAGCAGCAAAACCGCAATAACGCCCAAAAATCGTGCACGGATTCCCTGCCGTCCGAGCGAGGAATTCCACCGGGCTTCCAGCGCTTCCGCCAGCCGCCCGAAACCCACCAGGGGGTGAAAACGGCGGGGTTCGCCCAAGAGCCCATCCAGCAGCACGGCGGCCACGGCCAGGATCGCGGTCATGCCCGATTCTCCGCCCAGCGCCGGACGATGCCGGCCAGTTGGTCCAGCCCGTCGGTCAATGCCGCGGGACCGGGCTGAAGGATATCGCTGGATTTGATTTCGTGGAGTTCCCCGTCGCGCATTGCGGGAATTGTCTCCCAGCCGGCGCGTGCAGCGACTTGCTCCGGCCGGAACTTCTTCCCGCACCAGGAGCCGACGATGATGTCCGGCGCGCGCCGGACCACCTCCTGCGGATCTTGGATGATGCGGCTGCCGGCGAGCGGCTGGGCGGCGAGTTCGGCGAAGACATTCTCTCCGCCGGCCAGCGCGATGAGTTCGGACACCCACAGAATGCCGGAGATCAGAGGCTGATCCCATTCCTCGAAATAGACTCTGGGGCGGACCGGCAGCGACTCGGCGCCACGACGTACGGTATCCATGTGCGCGCTAAGGCTATCGATCAAGGCCCGCGCCTTGTCCTCAACCCCCACCAGTGCGCCCAGCGTGCCGATCATGGCGAGAATCCCGTCCACCGAACGGTGGTTGAACACGTGCACCGTTACGCCCGCCTTGATCAGGTCGCGGGCGATATCCGCCTGCAGATTGGAAAAGCCCAGCACCAAATCGGGCTGCAAACCCAAGATCTTGTCGATTTTGGCGCTGGTGAAGGCGGAAACCTTGGGCTTTTCCTTGCGCGCTCGCGGCGGCCGCACGGTAAATCCGGAAATGCCGACGATGCGGTGTTCCTCGCCCAATAAATAGAGCGTCTCCGTGGTTTCCTCGGTCAGGCAGACAATGCGTTCCGGCAGCAGTTTCGGATTCATGACGCAAAAAGAGCCGCCACGGCGGCGGGATTCGATGGAAAGTAAAGATGCAAAAAGGAAGCCATCAAGCGCCTGTCCCGGTAAACGGCTTCGGGCTGGCCGTGGCCCTTCGCGGCAAAGGTGTTGGCGAAGGGCGCGAGATCCACCTCCGCCCGGGCATGATGAAAGGTATGACCGCGCAGGCTACCTTCAGGCAGCTCCAGCCCGTGCAGCCCCAGATTGGCCAGCCGCGTCTGCATGACGGAGCGGCCGGGCAGCAGCCCTGCCATCTCGGCCTGATACCCTTGGGAATCGGCAAGCGTTTCCAGGAGATACAAAAGGCCCCCGCATTCGGCGAGGATGGGCTTGCCCGCCGAATGGTGGCTGCGCAGCGCTTCCTTCATGGCCCGGTTGGCGGCCAGCCGGTCGAGGTGCAGTTCCGGGTAGCCGCCCGGCAGCCAGACGGCATCGGCTTCGGGCAAAGCGCTATCCGCCAGCGGCGAAAAGAACGCCAGGTTCGCGCCCAGGGCGCGCAAGGTATCGAGATTGGCCGGATATAGAAAGCAGAAGGCGGCATCGCGCGCCACCGCGATCGTTACGCCTGCCAGCGGGCCGATTGGAACTTCGGATTCGATCGACGAGAACTCCGCCGGCGGCGGCAATTCGGCCAGCGGCGTACCTTCCAGCGCATCGGCCACGGCGTCGATACGGGCTTCGAGGTCGGCGATTTCTTCCGCGCAATGGAGGCCCAGATGGCGCTCCGGCAACGCGAAATCCGCCTCGCGCGGCAAGGCCCCGCGCCAGACGGCAGGATCGGGCAAGGCGGCGCGCAACAGTTCCGCGTGCCCCGCGCTGCCGACCCGGTTGGCCAGCACGCCCGAAAACGGCAATCCTTCGCGAAAGGTAGAAAGGCCGTGAGCGATGGCGGCGAAGGTCTGGGCCATCGCGGAAGCGTCGATCACCGCCAGGACGGGAATGCCGAACAAAACCGCGAGATCGGCGCTGGAGGATGTGCCGTCGTAAAGCCCCATGACGCCTTCGACCAGGATCAGATCGGCGTCGCCGGCCGCTTTGTGCAATAGGCGCCGGCAATGAGATTCGCCGCACATCCATAGGTCGAGGTTATAAACCGGCGCGCCGCTCGCCTTCTCCAACACCATCGGGTCGAGGAAGTCGGGCCCGGTCTTGAACACCCGTACCCTTCGGCCCTGGCGGGCGTACAGCCGGGCGAGACCCGCCGTGACGGTGGTCTTGCCCTGGCCCGAGGCGGGCGCGGAGATCAAGAGAGCGGGACAGCGGCTCATGGCTTAGAGGGTGTGTGAGAAGCTACTGCGCGACCCGATGGCGGCGTCGCGCGGTGCTCGAAGTCCTCATGTACCACTCGTACACTCCGGTTTCTGCGCTCCGGGCTCCTTGCCCTCGGGCCGCTCGCTACGCTTCTCACACACCCTCTTAGGCAGCTTCGCGGGTCGGCCCCAGCCGTTCTCGAAAACGGTCTCTTCCGCCGGGCGGCGCGTGTCCCAGCCTACCGTTTCCAGCAAGGGTTCCGGATAGAAGGCGTCCACATGCCCCAGGCAGAGCACCGCCACCGGCCGGGCGCCCTCCGGCAGATTCAGCAATTGGGCCAATTCGTCCGGTTCGAACAGCGAGACCCAGCCCATCCCCAGCCCTTCCGCGCGAGCGGCGAGCCACAGGTTCTGAATGGCGCAGGCGACCGAACACAAATCCATCTCCGGCAGCGTGCGCCGGCCCAGAATATAACGTTCGCGTCCCTCGGTCAGCGCTGCGACCAGCAGTTCGCCGCACTCCAGGATGCCTTCGAGCTTCAGGCGCCGCACCTCTTCCGCCCGCTCGCCGCAGGCCGCGGCGGTCTCTTCGCATTCCGCCCTTACCAAAGCATGGATGGCGCGGCGAAGCGACGGATCGGTGATGCGTATGAATCGCCAGGGCTGCATGTAACCCACGGAGGGAGCGAAGCGAGCGGCTTCGAGCAGCCGCTGCAATACCGCCGGATCGATCGCGCCGGGGCGGAAATGGCGGGTGTCGCGCCGTTCCCGGATGACCCGGTAAACCGCGACACGGTCGTCGTCCGGGTAGCGATGTTCCGTCATTGGTATTCCGTCATTAGAGATCGATGCCGGCTTGCGCCCGCACGCCGGCCCCATAGGCATGCTTGACATCGCGCATCTCGGTCACGGTGTCCGCGGCGTCGATCAGCCCTTGCGGCGCGCCGCGCCCGGTAACCACCACGTGCTGCATGGGCGGGCGCGCAGCAAGATCCATCAGCACCCTCTCGATGTCCAGATAACCGTATTTCAGGGGATAGGTGAGTTCATCCAGAACCACGAGTCCATAACCCGGATCGGTGAGCATGGCGCGGGCTGTTTCCCAGCCCTCGCGGGCGACGGCGGTATCCCGTTCGAGGTCCTGCGTCTCCCAGGTAAAACCCTCGCCCAGCACCCGCCATTCCACGTCCGGTTGCCGCCGGAAGAAGGCCTCTTCCCCGGTATCCGAACGGCCCTTGATGAACTGGCACACGCCCACCTTCATGCCGTGCCCCAGAGCGCGGGCGACCATGCCGAACGCGGAAGAGGACTTGCCCTTGCCGTTGCCGGTGAGGACCAACAGCAGGCCCTTGTCCAGCGTGGCTAGTGCGATGGCGCTGTCGACGACCGCCTTCTTGCGCGCCATCCGCCGGCGGTGGCGTTCCTCTCGCGACGAATCCGACATGGGGGACCTGCGTCAGTGCGCCTGACGTCCGTCGTCTTCAGCGGACCGCCCAGGTCTGGCCAAGCCGAAGGCCAGATGGACCAGGATTGCCGCCGTGATGTACAGCGCAATGCCTTCCAGCGCATGCGGGAAGTATCGGGCCAGCCGTGCGCCGAATTCGGCGAAGCTGGTTTCCTCAAAACGCCCGGAGAAGAAGTAAAAACCGCCGCTGGTCAGGAGTTCGCAGATTGCGGCACCGGTCACCAGGGCCAAGGCCAGCAACGGCAGGGTGGAGAACCGGAACTGGTAACGGCGCGCGTACCAGCGGCCCGCCAGCCACAATGCGGCGTAGGCCGGCAAAAGGAATCCGTAGGCCGGGCTGACGCAGAAATCGCTGACGCCCAACCAAGTAATGGCCACGTAATCGCTGACCACAGCCAGCCCGAGCAAGGCCGGGAAAGCCCAGACCGAGCGCAGATAGAAACCGGCGAGGAAGAAGACCGCCCACGACGCGTCGGGCAAATGAGTGATGCTCGCGAAATGGTGGCTGCGGGTAGCGGCCATGAGTACGGCCAGCCCCAGGGCGATAGACCAAACGTTCTTCGATGTCGTGTCATGCATGTCGGATCTCCATGGTTGTAGTTAGTTGTGCCGGGCGCTCATCCCCGACGAGGATGTCGTAAAAGTCGCTCCCGGAATGTAGGGCGGGTTAGCCCTTCGACAGGCTCAGGACAGGCCCTTCGACTTAGCTCAGGACAGGCTCCCTCGCGTAACCCGCCGATCCCGGAAAATGGCGGATTAAGGCAGGGTACCGCCTAATCCGCCCTACAAAGCTGAAATTACAGGGCATCCGGCGCGTAGCGCACGGTCAGGAAGAAATTCAAGTCGTCCTGATAGAAAAAACGGGCAGTCTGATACTGCTTGTTCAACAGATTAGCCACCCGCCCCTCCAGAGACAAGCCCCGATACAGATCCACGCTGGCGCGCAGATCGACCGTCACGTAACCGGCCAGCCGCTGGGTGTTGGCCACATCGTCGAAACGGCGGCCCTCGCCGTAAACGGTCGTTCCGACCCGAACCGGACCGACCGAGCGGTCCAGGTCGAACCGGAACATGGTCTGCGCGCGGCGCGGCAGCCGATTGCCATTATTGGCTCCTTCGGACAGATTTTCGGGATCGATCAGGCTCAAATTGGCCGCGATGTCGAAGCCCCACAGCCGAGTCGAGGCCTGGGCTTCAAGGCCGAGTATGCGCGCCCGGTCCAGGTTTTCGGCGAAGCAGCTTACCTGGCCGCACACGGTGGCGATCATGTCGTCGATCTCCGTGTGATAGCCGTTGAGCGCCCAGGCCACGTCCCAGTGCTGTCCGCTGATTCCGACTTCCCAGCTCTCCGAGGTTTCCGGCTCGAGCATCGGATTGCCGAAACCGGGGAAATAAAGTTCGTTGAAGGTGGGCGCCTTGAAGGCCTTGCCCCAGGACGCGCTCAGGCGAATGCCGTTGTCGAAGCCATAGCCCAAGGCCACATTGCCGGTGGGATAGACGCCGAACTGTTCGTTATCGTCGACGCGCGTACCCAATACCGCGTCGAATCCGCCCAAGGTCAGCTGGTACTGGGCAAAACCGGCCTTGTCGTCGCGCGAATCCACGGCATAGTCGGTCGTGCTGTCGACCTGATCGTTGTAGTAGTCCAGCCCCAGGGTAAAAAGGTGCCCCTCGGCCAACGCGAAATCGTTCTGCCAGGTGACGTTGACCCGCTGAGTGTCGAAAGTGCTGCTGAACCGCCGATCCCTGAAGTTGTCCGACTCGTCCAGGGTGCGGCCTGCCCTGAGGCTCGTGGTCCAGAATTCAAACGGCGAATATTTCAGGCGGCCGCCCACCATTTGCTGCACGAAGGTCGAGCGGTTCTGCAAATTGCCGTCGAACTCGTTCTCGCCTTCCGCGTGCAACAGATTGCCCTCGATTTCCAGGCCGTTGTCGAAGCGGTAGCCGGCGCGAGCGCTGCCCGAGGTATTGCGATAGCCGTCGTCATCGGGTTGATGGGTGAAGCAGCCCCCGCCGCCCAAGCTGAAAGGCCGCCCGGCGCATGCGTTGAAGCCGCGCGTTTCCAAACGCGAACCGTTCAGGCTGTACCACGCCCGGTCGTTGCCCCCGGATACGCCGCCGGTAGCCTTGTACATCGAATGGCTGCCCGCGCCGAAACTCAGGTAAGGCTTGAAACCCTCGCCGCCCTTGCGGGTGAAGATCTGGATCACCCCGCCGATCGCCTCCGAACCGTACAGGCTGGAGCGCGGCCCACGGACGATCTCGATGCGTTCGATCTGGTCGATGGGGATGTCCTGGAAGGCCGTGATTCCGGTAGTGGCCGATCCGGCGCGGACGCCGTCTATCAGTACCAGCACATGACCGGATTCGGTTCCGCGCAGGAACACCGAAGTGGACTTTCCCAGACCGCCGTTGTTGGCGATCGACAGGCCGGGCACGCCACGCAGGACCTCCTGCACGGACTGCGCCTGCCGGCGCTCGATTTCGTCGCGGTCGATGACGGTGACCGAGGCCAGCGATTCCTCGACGCTCCGCTCCGTTCGAGTGGCGGTAACGGTAACGGTTTCGAGCCGGGAAAGATAGGCATCGTCGGCACGGACCGACGGCAGACAAAAAAACAGCAATGCCGCCTCTAGGCAGCGGTTTTCGATTTTCATGTTCGATGACTTCCCCCGAGCACACCCGCGCGGGATAGGATTGCGCAAAGCACACGGAGGAAGCCGCGGACGCATTAGTCCGGGAGGCCGATCAAACGACCGGAGGCTTGCCCTGCGGGGTGAAATACAAGGATGTATTTCTACAGGATTTACCGGAAGCGCTTAGAGTTCCCCCTCCCGTCTGGAGAAGGAGCTGAATGCATAAGTCCTGTCCTAGGTAAAGGCCATCCAGGCGTCGCCCTCCGCGATGCCGACCTGGCTTCAGGCCGGTCTCCGGGCTCGCGAGCGGGGGTCCTCCCCGGAACAGCGCCTTCCCGCGCTCTAAAAGCGCAGTGGCATTGTGCTGTTCCTCAACTCGCTTACCGTTGCGGGGGCAGCGCCGGCCTTGTTCCTCATGAGTCAGGAACGCACCGGCTTCCCGTTTAATCCCGGCCGTAGAGCTCGCCGGGACACCTGAAGCGGTCGGCAGGTTAATCGATGGACGGGAAGGCGTCAATAAAAAGTGAATGGCATAACAATCGGCACACGGCAGGGTGTCGCAAAAGTAAGCCGGGACAACGAAGGAATCCCGGAAATCCATCTGGTGTGCTGGTTCCCAAACTCCCGTTTGGGAACCCGTCTTGAGAAGCTCCTGCTTCTCAGCGCGCGTCCGGTTTCGGGAAGCCAGAGCTTCCCGATATAGCTCCCAAGCGGGAGCATGGGAGCTGACGAAATATAATGAGCCGCACCGTGGACGCCCTACCCCTTGTCGCACCCGATCGGTACTACCCATGACCCTTTCGGCTTCGTGGTCCGTGCGTCGCCGGCAACCGGCAATTTCTCTCGGGTCAGGCGTTCGACATCGGCAACGGTCACGAGATAGCGGTCGAGTTCCTTTTCGACCGCATCCTTCGTGTTCGGCACGATCCACGCGATAGCCCGGCCGTCCCCGCGCACGATCACCTTCCAAAAAGCGTCCGGCGTTTTCACGCCGTGAGATTTCACGAAATAGTCGTCGGCGGGATTGTGTCCCCAGATCACCCCGCCGATCACCAATAGCTCGTCGATATCCCGATAGCACTCGACGATTTCCTCGGTGAGCTTCCATGCACCGCGATTCATCTGGGAAGTCTGCGGCAGGATATTGGTCATGAAGTTGCTCTGCCGGATCGCCACCGCCGAAGCATCGAGATGGTTGGCCGGAACCTGGTGCCCGCGGTCGTAGCCGTGGCCGTAACCCTTCGCGCTGGTTTGCTGGCATTCCTTCGGCACGTAGGGATCAATCTTGAAGTGGTCGGCGCGAGGCTCGCTGCCGTCGTCGCGCTGGGCGTTGTAGCGGAATTTCACCGCGCCGCGCCTCTCGCAGTCGATCCATACCGTGAAGCCTTCGTAGTCGAGGCGGAGCAGGTTTCCTTCGCGGTGAATCTCGGTCGGCGGGACGGCCGTCTTATCGGCGCGCAACGCCGGGTACGCAGGGACGCCGCCACGGGGAACACCGGTACAAGCGGCAAGCACCGCGGAGAAGATCAGGGGCAGTAAAGCAAGACGTCTCATGGCTCGGAACAAAAAAGCGCGGAGTCTATCAAAACCGCGTGGAACGATCGAACCTTCTTGGAAAGGGCCGTTAAGGAAGCTCCGAACAAGCGGATTCCGTTCATGCCCCTTCGACTCGGCTCAGGACAGGCCTGTCGAAGGACTTAATCAGAGCTTCTTTAACGGCTTAGACACGCCCTACCGGGCATTGACAGCCGCGGCGAAAATTGTGATCTTTTCAAGGAACCGATCGACCGGCGGGCGGTTAGCTCAGCGGGAGAGCACTGCCTTCACACGGCAGGGGTCGCAGGTTCGAACCCTGCACCGCCCACCATAGATTCAATAACTTAGATCAGATTCCCGGTACTCGGCAGGGGTGAGCACTCAAAAAGTACTCAAATCCACTTCTAAAGACCCCTGCTTCCCAGGCTCCAAAAATGCCACGGTGACGACCATTTGATTTCGCCACGGCAACAAAAAACCCGGCCGCTTTCGCGAACCGGGTTGTCGCTCGAAGGTTTCCCGTTCAGGATCGGCAAGCGGCAAGCTCCCGCTCAGAATCCCGGAGTTCCTTAATCAGTTCGCCGGCCTTTTGGACTCGCTGCGCGATGTCGCGGATTACGTAATAAAGTCCGCTAATCGCTGGCGCGTACTCGATTAAAGCGGGGTTACCCCAGGCGCCGATGATTCGATCAATCGTCGGCGGGTTTTGGCGTATCACGCAAAAGCTCTTTTATGCTCTCCAGGAAATCAGCGGATTCCAACAACCTGTTTCGCGCCACTCCAACGATTTCCGCTAGCCCGTGCCCCTTTCAACGTCTGGCAAATCCATGGTTCGCTCAGCCTCAGCGTGTGCAACATAATCGTCTATTGCAGCACCGACAACGGCCAGCATGGTACTTGTCATGACCAGCGTGTGCGCCACGGCTTGGCATTCGGATTTGAGCGATGCTTTCATGAGTTCCCCCTTCAATCTGATCCCACCGGTTCGAATATCAGCTTTTCGGCCCGCTCGATCCGGGAATCGACTTCATCGAGCAGCTTGTTTGCTCCGAAAACCGTTGTCTGCGTCCAGCCGTCGGACGCTGCAACTGCCGATCGCAACAAATCGAGCATGGCCCGCGCCTCTTCCAGCGCATCAGCCGTGCTTGCGGGGTCGTGGGTGGTGTGGGATTCGTTTGACATGGTGAATTGCTCCAGTTGAACGAGCGCCACCAGAATGAGGGTGGCACGGCCTCAACTACAGCACACAGACTGCTCGGCTTATTCGTCCGGTTTCCCGGCTTATCTCACCGTATCGACCGCACCATAAATCGGTGCTCGCCTTTCGCAAGGCGCAAAAAAACCGCAAGGCTTACGGGTTCGGGGTCCGCTTTCTGTTTAGTAGTGCGTCCAGCAGACGCCGGGCGGGTCGGGGGAGTCAAGGTCCGCTGAAAAGACCTTTGAAATCAACAAACGTCGGTAAGATCGGCGGTCGCATCGAGCATCCACCCGAGCTGCGCCGCGAAAAGCGCGCGCCACGCTTTGCGGTCCACTCCTACGAGCATGCGCGGGCGATGATGACTCAGGACATGTAGGACCTATACGACGTATAGGTCCTAGTTCACTGTTCCGTCAAGAAGTTGATGGTCAGCTCGGACCGCTGGTTAATCCGACTTCCAGGTGATCTGCGTGATGGCGTTCATGTCCTCGAATTTGTCGTCGTGGCACGACGGGGTCGAACTCGTCAGCGACAACGTGTGCGTGTCCTGCGACGTGACGAAGCTCATGTGGAGACTCCCTGACCCCATTCCCTTTGGCCCCTGGCCGAAGACATAAATGGCCGACTTGCGGGCGATCCCGTCGAAGTACTGGTAAACGATCGACATGACACACGCCCCGTTGTTGCCAACGATGATCTGGGAAAGGTCGGTGGTGCCGTTGATCGACACCTGTGAGCCGTTGGGGTCGCCCAACGGCAGATTGCCGTAGGCCGTGCCCGACGTTTTCCCCGCGTCACTTGTGGTGAACTCGTACACCTGCGTGTTGATGGAACCACATCCTGTCGGATTGGTGTTGCTGCTCATGGTCATTCTCCTTTTCTTTTTCATAGATCCCGCCCGTCACCTTAGCCGGGCTACCGCTTGCAATTTATCACCCAACGGAGGGAGCGGTCCTTTCAGCCTAGGCCAGAATCGGTGGAATGCAAGGTTCGGCACGGTTGAATGATTCCGTGACAGAATCAAATGGTCGGGATAGACTGATTCCGTCACGAAATCACAAGGTACGAACATGACACGCGGAGGGAAGCGGTCCGGCGCCGGCCGGAAACGGAAATGGAACTGCGAGACGGTCACCATGCGGGTGCCGGCGCATTTGGTCGGCGAGATTCAGGCATTCATCGAGCAGCGCATGGGTGAAGCTCACAAGGGGCCCGACAACCCGCCCGCACCCGAACCGCTGGAACTGTGGCAGGGCGATAAACGATGTCAGGCGGCCACGTCCGGCGGCAGATGACGAATGAATTTCTCGAACAGCGCATCCCAATCGGTGGGCGGCGGCTCGACGTTTTGCAACGACCGCGCGGCCTCCAGGCGCGCCAAGCGCTGTCTTAGGTTCATCGATGAATTCCTCCCGTCATGCCCGCCCCAACGCCAGGTCCAATTCGGGCGGCGAGAGATTGAGCTTTTCGCGCATTGTCTTATCGCTGTCGCCGGCTGCACTCAGGGCAGTCACTTTTTCAACGAGTTCGCAATGCGCTTTCTCTTCCGGAAGATCGATCACACGATTTGCAGCAAACCCCACGGCCTGAGCAAGCGGGGTCAGTTCGTCGGTCAACTGCTTCAGCACCCGAGGCATGGCATCTATGATCGCCGCCAGTTCAAGCCGGCGCACGACAAGGCTTTGCAGGTCGATTTCGTCACCGGCCTTGATCGCCGCATAGACGGCGCCTTCAACTTGCGTCAAGGTCGGCTTGGCACGCATCGAGGAACGAAACCGCTCGTTTGAGAATGGCGTCGTGTTCCTGACGCGCCTTCATTGCTTCTTCGTGCCTGGCTTCGGCTTCGGCGATACGCTCATCAAATTTGTGGTCGGTGATTTTTAAACCTCGTTTTGGTCATAAGCCTCTGTACAGGCGCTTGAGAATCTCAAGGGCCCGAGTCAGATACCTAAGTGATGAATCGGGATTTGGATTGATCGTATTGGCTTAACCATGACACGCATGACGACGGGCGGTGGAAGGTTGCGAGTGGTTATGCCGTGGATAACTGATGGCCGGTACATGCCGGCCACTGCGCTGACTTTTGGAGACCAGACATTGGCCAGCTCATGCCGCTTGGTGAGCGGCTTGTAAACACCGATAGCACCTAACAGGATGGTGAAAAACTCCCCGATCTTTCCCCTTACCCCTCCCCGGAAGGCTTTTTTCGGGCGGGAAATCGGGTTTTCCGCCGGTCTGTCCGGCCTTTCTGCCCCCGAGCCAGGGCTTTTCCGCCCCCTTCGTCCGCTTCTGGGCAGACTTCGGGCGCCCCCCGCCTCAGGCAGGCGCTGCCCGCGCCTCGGATCTAAAGCTCCCTATTGCGCGGCCTATCGATATGTTCCATCGGTGCCAATTCAATTCGATCGGCAGTGACGTGGCAATGCGGCGCGCCATTGGCAATGTTGTAACTGTTGCGGTGATGGAAGGGGCGAAAGCTGTCTGCGCGCTCCGACACATCGGGCATGACTTTCTCGATTTTCCAGCCGAATTCGGTATCCGTGACGCCGTAATGCTCTCGGTATATCCAGGCACCGCATTCGTCCTTGCGCCATTGGGTGGCGTCGTGATCCTGCATGACGCGACCTTTCTCCCAGATGGTTTGAATGGTGTCCTCATCAAAAGTCATTTGTGGCCTCTATCAGGAAGGGGGTTTCTCTGTCATCAGGTGGTTCAGGCTAGGCGCTCCGTGCACCGCATCGGCCAGAGCCGATGCGGTAAGCCATCGGTCAGCGACAGCCAAAGCAACATCCAGCCGGAAAACATCAGGTCGATGCCCACTAAAAGGCCCAATAACCAAATGGCAGCGGCCGGCCATTGGGCAATGACCAGGAGCCCGAGCAGCATCGAGAGGACTCCTCCGGCGAGCGGCAAACCCCAATGTTCCAAGGGGCGCAGCCGGAGCGCTTGGGCGATACGAAAAGCGCCGTTGGCCAGAAAGAGTATCGCGATCAGGAATGTGATCGACGGGATGCCGCTCATGGGGAACAAGATCAGTAACTGGCCGACCGCAAGGGTGAGCAGACCACTTAAGAGTGACGGCCAAAAGCCGACCCGGTGTCGCAGGCGAAAGGCATGGAGGCCCTGCCCGATGCCGGAGAAGACCAGAATCCAGGCGATCGTCAGTTCCGTCGCCAGAGTGGCGACGAACGGAAAGAAGATCGCAGCCACGCCTAGAAGGATCAACCGATGCCAAGTACGAGAACCCCCCTTCCAATGTTCCCGCACACCATCCATTCCCGCGCGCGAAGCAGTCGAAGAGGACCGTAAGGATGAGAGGCGCATAAGATATGTCCTTATATCGAAATATCGAAGCCCATTTATGGACAATGACGATCTGGAATCGTTTTTGTTCAAATTGTGTCTATTCCCGGTTGCTACGAGCTCCGTGGAGCTGGCTGGCTCGCCTCACCGGCGTCCACATGCAGCGGTGGGGACGAAAGGACAGGCGGCTTGGGAAGCCCAGCGGCATTTTGGTGTTATGAGCGCCAAGTTGACTATCCGACTAGGCTTGAAATCACGGCACTGAGAAGAAAGAGAACAAGCCCGCAGAGGATAGAGTCCAAACGCTTATCTAAGGCTCCGGCGGGCAGTGGCTCAACGCCGGGCGGTCCGGCTGACGGGCTATCTACGAGATCAAAGGAGGCGTATCGAAATGACGGAGATTCCAAACTGGTGGATGAAGGGTGATTGGTTCGACGCCTGTAGCTGCAACGTTCCCTGTCCTTGTACCTTCGCCCAGGCGCCGACGGGTAACCACTGCGAAGGCATCATGGCTTACCACATCCGTGAAGGTGCCTTCGGAAGCGTCCGGCTCGACGACCTCGCTTACTGGCGGGCCGAGATTCCCGTGCGGGTGAAGGCATTTGCCGAGGCGCTCTCGGGTCCGACCACGCCCGCTGGCGCTAGGGTGCAGCTCCACAATGCGCCCGGGTCGGAGGTGGGCCCCGGCCAGATCGCCACCTGGGCGCGGGCCTCGGATAACGAAGTGGACGCCTTCGGCTTTAGATGGAACTGGGCCGGCCAGTCGAGCAAGCATATTCCCTTCGACTGGACCGGCCCTGTCTAGCTCCCTCTTCCGGTCCCCTCGGACTCCTCCGCACCCCAGCCAGCCGGCGCAGCGTGGGAACGAGAGGACGAGACGTCGCAATCCGTTTCTCTTCCCCATCTCGCTGAACTCGGAGTCTTCCGGTGAACGCCGCGGGTGATGACCCGGTCCAAAACCTAAGCAATCGATCTTTCCTAAGGCGGCGATTCATGAGAGCCGAACATCCAAGCCTAGCCCGCCGGCTGTTGCTGCAATGCCTTGCCTTGACTGCCGGAATGTTTACCGTAGGCGGCGCGTTTGCCGCGGAACCGACTCGAACGCCGCGGCAAACCCAGGGTCCTTTTTATCCGAACCGGCTCCCGCCGGACACCGACAACGACCTTCTGATCGTGAACGACTCCGTCACGCCGGCAGCCGGGGACGTGACGCATCTCACGGGACGGATTCTCGGCCCGGCCGGAGAGCCCGTTCCCAATGCCATCGTCGAAATCTGGCAGGTGGATCATCAGGGCATTTACTTGCACACCGCGAGTCCCAATCGTGAACGGCGCGACGAGAATTTCCAGGGCTTCGGGCGATGCCTGACCGGTCCAGGCGGCGAGTACTACTTCCGCACCATCAAACCCGTGCCTTATGCCGCCGGCGTCCAGCGCACGCCGCACATTCACGTCATCGTCAACAAAGGCGGGCAGCGGATGCTGACCACGCAGCTGTACGTCAAGGGCCATCCGTTGAATGAACAGGACTTCGTTCTCAAAGGCATCCGGGACAAGGCGGCTCGCGAATCGGTCCTGGTCGATTTCACGCCGGCCGCCGATTCGCGGATCGGGGGACTGACAGCACGTTTTGACATCGTGATCGGGAAAACTCCGGAAGCCCCCTTGGAAGACTAGCAGGGCGTCGGCAAAGGATTGCCGACCTACCCCGGCTTCTTTCTCCTCTTCTTTTGGCCGTATGTCGCTCGGCCAAAACAAATGTCAAAAAAAGCGTGCCGGATCGGGCTCTTTTCGAATTGGCGCAAGTCAAAGGGGAAGGGCTAACCCTTTCGGAGACTTTTTATGCCTAAGGATAACCCAACCAATAGTTACGAAGACTTTCTGCTGAACGAACTCGCGGGACTGAGCGGACTCGACGACGAAGAGATACGGGAGATTTTGAAGAAGATCGAGGAAGAGAAGGCTGAACACGAGAACGACGCCGCCGAGAAGAGACATTAAGCCGCTTTGTCGAGAGAAAACCCTGAAAAGCGGCCGTGGGCCTAAAAGGCGGAATACAAAAGCCCGGAACCGATTCCGGGCTTTTTCTTGGGCGAATCACGCCCCCACCGCTCAGCCGTGCGTCGTCGCTTTGAATTGCCTCAACAGCGCTCGCGCGGCACCTTCCGATGAGGCCGGGTTCTGTCCGGTAATCAAATGGCCGTCGGTCACCACATGTGATTTCCAGTTCTCGGCTTTCGAATAGTTGCCGCCATTTTCGCGCAACATGTCTTCCACCAGGAACGGAACCACCTCGGTAAGCCCGATTTCTTCCTCCTCGGTATTGGCGAAGCCGGTGACCGACTTTCCTCTCACCAGGGGAGATCCGTCCGCGGTCTTTGCATGGCGGAACACGCCCGGTCCGTGGCACACCGCGGCCACGGGTTTGCCGGCCGCGTACACGGCTTCGATCAATGCGATGGAATCCGAATCTTCGGCGAGATCCCACATGGGGCCGTGGCCGCCGGGATAGAACACGGCATCGTAATCGGCATCCGAGACTAGCGACAGCTTGACGGTGTGGGCTAGCGCGACTTTCGCGGCCGGGTCCTGGTTGAAGCGCATGATCGACTCGGTTTGCGCATCCGGATGAAAGCTTTTGGGGTCCACCGGCGGCTGCCCGCCCTCGGGCGAAGCCAGAGTAATGTCTGCGCCGGCATCGCTGAAGACGTAGTACGGCGCGGCGAATTCTTCCAGCCAGAATCCGGTTCTCTCGCCCGTCGTGCCGAGCCTATCGTGCGAGGTCAATACCATCAGGATGTTCATCGTCGTTTCTCCATTCAGCTTACGGCCAAGGCGATCTTGCCGAAGTGGGCGCCCCGCTCCATGTGGCGAAGGGCATCGGGCAACTCGCCGAACCGAAACACGCGGTCCACCACGGGCCGCATCCGGTGCTGCGCGATGGCCTCGTTCATGGCCTCGAACATCGCTCGACTGCCGACGAAGATGCCTTGCACGCACACGTTCTTCATCAGAATGGGCGTGGGATCGACCTGGCCGCCGCCGGACAGAACGCCGATCAGGCTGATACGCCCGCCCATGCGCACGGCTCGGAGCGATTGGCCGAGGGTGCCGGCGCCGCCGACCTCGACGACATGATCGACGCCAACGCCGTCGGTGAGTTCGCGCACGACATGGCCCCATTCGGGCGTGTTCTTGTAGTTGATGCCTTCCAAAGCGCCGAGATCGAGCGCTCGCGCAAGTTTTTCGTCACTGCTGGACGTGGCGATCACTCGCGCTCCGGACAGCTTCGCGAACTGCAACGCGAATAATGAGACGCCGCCGGTGCCCAACGTCAGCACCGTATCCCCCGCCTTGACCCGGCCCGAGGCGACCAGCGCATGCCAGGCGGTCACTGCGGCACAAGGCAAGGTTGCGGCCTCTTCGTCCGTGAGATGGTCCGGAACCGGAACGACGCCTTCCGCGTCGAGCACGACGTACTCCGCCGCCATGCCGGTATCACCGCCGCCCAGCGCGCTCTTGGTTTTCTCTTCGGTCAATTCGCCGTCCAGCCACTTGGGCATGAAGATGCCCGCGACCCGCTCCCCCGGCTTTAGGCGCGATACGCCCGGGCCGACGTCGACCACCTCGCCGACGCCGTCCGAGAGCGGCGTCATCGGCAAACGGAGATTCGGGTTATAGCTTCCGTTGACCAGCATCAGGTCGCGGTAGTTGAGCGACCACGCCCTCATTTTCAGAAGCACCTGCCCCGCGGCGGGCCGAGGCATCGGCCGCTCGACAAGAGCCAATGAATCGATGCCGAAGCCGCCTTGCAGTTCGTAGACCTTCATGAGTCGTCTCCTGATTCAAACTATACCCTGGTGTTATTCCAAATCGCCTTCAATCCGGAATTCATTGTCGTAGGGTGGGTTAGGCGCACATCAGCACTGACCGACCGCCGATCACTGCCCTTCGCGTGCGCCGTAACCCGCCGAGCGGCCTTCCATCGGTGGGTTAGGCGGAGCCTGTCCCGAGCGGAGACTAAAGCATTTTCATATCTACTGTACGGGCACTCGCGAGTAGGTCGGGAATCCTTCCCAATCGCAAACGGTCATCCGGGGAGCGCCCGAATGACCCTTCCAATCGCAAACGGCGTCTTCGGGAGCGCCGAAGCCCCCCTTCCCGACGCCACGTCCCGGCCGAGCGTCTTCGTCGGAAGGGTCGCGACTAAAGCGACCGTTTGCGATTGGGAAAGGATTGCCGACCTACGAATGCTTGAATCCATTCACCCGAGCCGAAGGCGCCAACGACGTCCGCCAAACTGGTTTTGCCGTACGAGCGCGATGAAAACGCTCTAGGGGCTAACCCGCCATCGATGGGTTTCGCTTCGCTCTACCCATCCTACGATGAATGTTCACTCGAATGCCGAACGGAATTAGGATCTAGGGTCGGTGTCCCCGCCCCGGCCGAATCCGATCTTATCCGGTTCGCGCGAGCACATCTCTTAATGGTCTGACCACGGTTTTGGCCGAGTGTCAGCAACACTGGCGACAATCAGAGAGTCGGGCCTTCCCGTCGACTCATTCGGCCCCCCCCGATCAACGGACGCGCTGCGCCGCAATATCACAAACTATTGACATCAACGGGAAGAACCGTACATTCGCTTTCCGCGGCGTCAACATAGATGATCCGGTCGACAGAATGCGCGAAATCCTGTTGGCGTATCGTTTTGGTGTTCACTTTCAAGCTTTTGAATCAAGTTTGGGGGGATCTCCTCATGTGTTGGAGCGGCGAAGCTTCGGCCATGTTAGCGACAGGCGGTTTTGCGACGGCAAGCTACTTGGCCTACAAAGGGGAAACACGGGAACTGTGGTTGCCCCTGACTTATTTTGCCTGCATGGAATTGTTGCAGGCCGCGACCTACGTATACATCGATCAGTGCGATACCCCGCAGAACCAGCTGCTGACCTGGCTGGGTTATCTGCACATCACGTTTCAACCCTTCTTCGTCAACATGGTCGCGCTGTACTTCATTCCTGCCCCGGTGAAGCGGCGAATCGGCGGGATGGTCTATTCGTTGTGCGGACTCGCCAGCGCGGCGATGCTGCTCAAGATGTATCCCTTTTCCTGGGCGAGAACCTGCATCCGAGGATACGAGGGATTTTGCGGGCCCGAGGTGTGTTCCCTGTCCGGCGACTGGCACATAGCCTGGCAGCTTCCTCTTAACGGCCTGATGTCGATTTATCCCGATAACCTCATCCCGTTTCAGTTCGGCCTGCACGGTTTTTCCTATTTCGCAGTGAGTTTTTTTCTGCCTTTCCTTTACGGATCATGGCGATTCGTCTCTCTTCATCTCGTCGTGGGTCCTTTGCTGGCCGACATTCTGACGCGCCATCCCAACGAACATGCCGCCGTGTGGTGTCTGCTGTCCATCGCCTTGTGCGTCTCCGTGATCAAGACGCCGCTGCGCCGCCTGCTGCGCGTGGAGCGATGGCCCGGATACCGGCTGTGTATGGAAAAGCCCTCTGCTGAAAACCGCGACACCCTCGACACGGCTTCGGCCTCGAACGGCGAGAGGACCGGTCCACTCCTTTTACGCAGGGAAAAAATAACTGACCGGAACCAACGGGTGGCTTAACCTTTGGCATTCACACTAGCCGACCAACTTCAGTGACACCAGTATCTTTCCGATCGATCATTGATATCGCTTGTCGGCTTATGAGCTAACATGAGCGGATTTGATGCGACACGCTCTATTAATCCGGCTTCTAAATCAGGCCGGGTTAATCCGGGGCCGGGATGCCCCGGCGCGGCGACAAGCGGCGTGAGCCCAGACCGGGCGTGTACCGCGGCCTGGGCTGCGGCCCTAAATACCGAGAGGGTATTTAGGGCCTGATTAATAATTTATTGTTGCGAACGCTCGGTGCTGGCACAGTTCAGCCGATGGTCGAGCTCCGTCGAATCTGGGGGGTAAGCGGAGTTGAAAATATGAATGCCAATATTTTGGTCGTGGACGATGAGCCATGCATTCGCGAGATGCTTGCCGAGTATCTCGGCAAGCACGGGTTTCGGGTTTGGCAGGCCGAGTCGGCCCTGAAGGCGCGCGAAGTTCTCCGAAGGGAAGCCATCGATCTCGCGGTATTGGACATCACGATGCCGGGCGAAGACGGGCTCAGCCTTGCCCGCCATATTCGGGAAAACCGGACGACGGCGGTGATCATGCTCACTGCTGCCGATTCGGTAACGGATCGAGTCGTCGGCCTTGAAATCGGGGCCGACGACTACCTCGCCAAACCGTGCGATCCCCGCGAGCTCTTGGCACGGATCAAAAGCGTCCTCCGACGCACCATAACTTCGGCGGCGGAACCGGATCAGGCCATAGCAGCAAGACCGGCGCAGCTCTTGCGGTTCGGCTGCTGCGAACTCGACCTGGAAAGCCATCGCCTGCTGAACGAGAGCGGCCGGGAACTGCCGATCACCAACGGGGAGTTCGACCTGTTGAAGGTGTTCGCAACCCATCCCAATAGAGTGCTGTCGCGCGATCAGATCCTCGATCTGACCCAGCGGCGGTCGTGGGACCCGTTCGACCGCAGCGTCGACATTTGCGTGACGCGGGTGCGCAAGAAGATAGAACCGAATCCGGAGCATCCGCGCTTCATCAAAACGGTTCGAGGCGTGGGTTACCGTTTCGTTCCCGACGGCGAATGATTCGACCGGCCATTCCCGTTCAACTCCGGCACTCCAGCGACATCAATCGACATCATGGGCATCTCCACATCGCTTACTCGGGCTACGCTGTACCGGATCGCCGCCGGGGTGACAGCCATCATCGCCCTGTCCACGGCGGTCACATACCACTTGCTGTACCGGGAAATCGAGCAGAGCGCTCTGGCGCGGCTGACCGACTACGGCGTCCAGCGGGCGCGCTATCACGAATCCCATTTCGCGTTTCTCAAGGGATTGCACGAGGTCGTGCGCCGGGATTTCGTGGAACGCTATTCCGCACCGCCCTCCCCCGATTTCGAACATCGGTTCGATGAGCTGATGAGCCGGTATCCGGACGGCGCGATGCGCAACAGCGAGAAGTTCTCCGACGTGGAACGTTATTCCACCGGCTGGATCCATCGCCGGGTGCAGCCCGATACGGAGTTCAAGCGACGCTGGATGCTGTTTTTCGATCTGTCCGAAAAATATAAGGGAACCTTCACCAGTCAATTCGCCAACTTCTACTTCATGCATCCCAGCCAACCCTCCGACATGGGCTACGACGATCCCGAACGCTCAGGACACGTGCGCTGGGCCTACGACACGCCGGCGGACTATGCGCTGGATCAACGCGAGTATTTTTATCTGGCCGATGCGGCGCACAATCCCGAGCGCAAAACGGTTTGGGGAGGCACCTACTATGAGCCGGCCTATAAGAAGATTCTGGTGCCGGGGGTAACCCCCGTGTACGTGGGCGGCGAGCATATCGCCAACATCGGCACCGATGAGATTCTCGACGAACTGGAGGCCAGCATTCGCCAGTCGGACATTGCCGGCGCCACCCATACCGTGTTCCGCGGCGACGGACGGCTGATCATCGATCCGTCATACATGGTCCAGATCTCGGAAAGCTTCGAAGGATTCAACATTCGCGACGCCCAGGACCCGCGGCTGAACGCGCTCTTGCGCTTGGCGACGGAGAGCGCGGGGCTGCCGCGTTCCGGCTTGGCCCCTGAAATCGACGAATACTACGCGATCAGCCGATTGCCCAGCACCGGCTGGTATTTCGCCTCGACCCTGCCGGGCGCCTTGGTCCGCGCCCAGGCGTTTCGCTCGGCGCAATGGGTGTTCTGGAGCGGCATCTCGTCACTCGCGTTTCTGCTCCTGATTTTGACCGCGATTTTGCGCCGCCAAATCGCCCAGCCCCTGAACCGGCTGCTCGCTGCCACCCGCAGCGTGGCTTCCGGGCAGGCGCCCGTCGCGAACCTGGGCGGGCGGGAAAATCCGCGCAACGAAATTGGTCAACTGGCCAATGCGTTCAATCACATGGTGGCTAAGGTCTCGGAGCGGGACATCGCGGTGCGCCGGGAAAAGGAGCGCTTTCGCGCCCTGATCGAGCATGCCGCCGACATCATCAGCGTGGTCGATGCCGAGGGCATCATCCGTTACGTGAGCCCCTCGGTCGCCGCGGTGTTGAATCTTCCCCCGGCGCATTACGTCGGCAGGAGCATCTTCGAGATCGTGCACCCGGAGGACGCCGCGGGAGTGGAACACGCGTATCGGGCCGCGATCGAGAACCCCGGCGCCCCCATCGAGCGCCTCGAATACCGGGTCCGGCATGCCAACGGCGAGTGGCGGGTGTTCGAAGCCACGGGCACCAATCAGCTCGACAATCCCTCGGTGGAAGGAATAGTCGTCAATGCCCGCGACATCACCGAGGCCGTCAAGGCGGAAGCCGAGATCGCCCGTCAGCGCGACACGCTCTATCAGCGGGAAAAGCTCGCGGCGATGGGTTCGCTCCTGGCCGGGGTGGCGCATGAACTCAACAATCCCCTCTCCATCGTGGTGGGGCGGGCCATCATGCTGGAGGAAGAGGCAGGAAACGAAACCACGGTGGCGGCCGCCGGGAAAATCCGCGCCGCCGCCGAGCGCTGCGCCCGCATCGTCAAGACGTTTCTCGCGATGGCCCGCCAGCACACGCCGCAGCACACGGCGGTTCGGCTCAACCGGGTTATCGAGGATTCCCTGGAAATCCTGAGCTATAGCCTGCGCACAGGCGGCGTCGAGGTCGTCACCGACCTGGCGAAGGACCTGCCGGAGATCGCCGCCGATGCCGACCAGCTGCACCAGGTGTTCATCAACCTCCTCATCAACGCGCAGCAGGCCCTGGCCGACCAGCCCGAGCCCCGCCGCCTGTGGATCCGCTCGGGCCACGACCCGGCGGCGAACGCCCTGTGGGTGGAGGTGGCGGACAACGGTCCCGGCATCCCGGAAGCCATTCGCTCGCGGATCTTCGATCCCTACTTCACCACCAAGCCGGTCGGCAGCGGCACCGGGGTGGGCTTGGCGGTCAGTCTCGGCATCGTCGAAGCCCATGGCGGGAGCCTGAGCGCCACCTGTCCGCCCGCGGGCGGGGCGGTGTTCACCGTGCGGCTGCCGGTGCAGGCGGCGGATGCGGTCGAAGCCGACACGGCGGCGCCGGAGCCGCCGGAGAGCGGACGCGGACGCATCCTGATCGTCGACGACGAACCGGAGGTGAGCGCTTTGCTGGCGGACATCCTGGCGAGCGACCGGCACGGCGTCGACGTCGCGGCGAGCGGTCGGGAGGCCTTGCGCCTGCTGGGCAATAACGGCGGGTATGCGGCGATTCTGAGCGATCTCCGGATGCCGGAGATGGACGGCCCGGCGCTGTACCGGGAGATCGAGCGGCGCTGGCCGGAACTGGCGCGGAAGGTCATTTTCGTCACCGGCGACAGCTTGAGCCCCAACGTGCAGGTATTCCTGGACGCCGCCCGCTGTCCGGTCATCGAAAAACCCTTCGTGCCGAAGGACGTGCGTCAGAAGGTCGCGCAGGTGGAGAACGGCGGAGGCACGATCCGATAAGAACCGATCCCGATAGGCTCTCGAAACCCTTCGGTGAGCCACGGGGCGAGCGGCCTGCGATCTCGGGCAACCGACGACCGGCTCGACCCGCTCGATCCAAAAAAACAAGAAGACATCCGATGCTTCATTCGATTTCCCCCTATCCGGAAATGCGCCTGGCGTGTCTTGCTGTTCTCGGACTGCTGCCGGCGCTGTCGGCGGTCGCAGGCGACCTTCCCTCCGGCACGCCCCCGCTCTACAACCTGAGTGCCCATGTCGATCTGGTGTCCAGTTACGTCGTTCGCGGCTTTACCACGACTTACTTCAACGGAGAGCCTTTGGGCAACGCGTCCGCCGACGCGCCGGAATCCGAAGATCCGGTCTTGCAATGGGGCGCCGATTTGAAATTCGCTTCCGGATGGTATCTGGGCTACTTCGGCTCCATGATCAACTATTCCTACCTGCGCCTGGGCCAGGCCTACTCGAACCGGAGCGTCAGCGTATTCGACGACGAGAAATCGATAGAGCACGATATTTACGGCGGCTATCAACTGCCGCTGGGCGAGTTCACGATCACAGCGGGATTGACCGGGTATCTTTACACCAACAGCCGCCACGCCGAGACCCTGGAAAGCAGGGTCGGCATCGGGTACGGCGACTTCAGCCTGTTTTCGCAAACCCTGATGAACGATTCCCTTCTGGGCAACGCGGGCGACACCTACTGGACTCTCAACTATCGCCGGGTTCTGCCCTGGAATCTGAACTTCAACGCCACCCTCGGCTGGTTCAGCTTCCGCCGCGAAGGGAAGTTTTACGGGACGCGGGACACCTATTTGAAGACCGATTGCCCTCCGGACAGCGCCATGAACGTGACCGGCTGCTATCCGGGCAAATTGCCCGTCAGCAATACCTTCGGCCACGTGATTCTGCAATTGAGTTACCTGGTTCCCAATCTGCCGGTGTCCCTGGGCGTGACGGGCATCTTGGGCGGATACAACCGCTTCGGCGTTGCGCAGGAGAACGATATCATCGGGTCGATCAGTCTGTACTACGAATGAATCAATCCGAGGCGGTTTCGATTTCCGCTGGCCTATCGAAGCCGCCGTCTGTTTAGAGCGTTTTTCATCCCGGCGTACGGCTTCGTGTCGGGCGGGAAGAACGTAGATACCGTCTTAGAAATCACGATGCAAGCCCATGATTGGGATCGAACGGTCGGCCGGACTTAAGGACGCCGTAGGCCAGGACGAGGAGCTTGCGCATGGCGGCGCCGACGATGAGTTTGCCGTTCTTGCCTTGGGCTTTAAGGCGCTCGCAGAAGGCCCGGATCAGTGGGTTATGGCGCCGGGCGACGATGGCCGGCAGGTAAAGGGCCTTGCGGAGCAAGGCATCGCCGGTCTTGGACAGGCGGGTGTGGCCTTTCCACTTCCCGGACTGGTGCTCTTTGGGCGAGAGGCCCGCAAAGGCGGCGACGCTGCGCGCGTTTTCGAAGCGGTGAACGTCGCCCAGGGCGGCCAGCAGCACCGGGATGGTGGCGTCGCCCAAACCGGGGATGGTGTCGAGCAGGTCACGCCGTTGCCGGAGGTCCGGATCGTGGTCGATGTGCTCCCGGATGCGTGTTTGGGTAGCGGCGATCTCGGCGTCGAGGGTGGCGAGCACGGCTTCGATGGAGGGGCGTACGGTGGGGTCGGCCCCGTCCAGGCGGTTTTTTTCCATCTGCCGCATCTCGAGGAGGCTCTCGAGCCGACGCACTAAGGCTTGTAATGGGCGCACGGCCGGCGGAGGCGGCTGCCAGAGCAGCGGCCGTTGGCTGAGACAGAAGCGGGCGATGCGCTTGGCATCGCTTTTATCGGTCTTGGTGCGGCTCAGTTCGGCTTGGCCGAAGGCGTGGATTTGGGCGGGGTTGACCACGCTGACGGCGAGGCCGTGGTCGACCAGGAACAGGGCCAAGCCCTCACCATAGCGGCCGGTGGCCTCCAGGCACACGTGGGGCGTTGGGAAGGCTTGCAGCCAGGCCAGAAACGCCCTAAACCCTTCGGGCGTGTTCTGGAAGACCTTGGTTTTGTACTTGCCGTTGCGTAGCGCGGCGGCGTCGAACTTGGCTTTGGCGATGTCGATACCGATGGGGCTGAATGTCATAGGGTCTCCTTGGTCTGCGTTGACGATGGGGCAAAGTGCTGACCGATCGAAACCGCTCCTGCCGGGTTCAGCCTTATCCATCCAGGGTGTTGCCCAAGGCAGCCCTACGATACCGTTCGAACTCTATGGCGAGGAAGGGACGCTGGGGGACGATCTACGGCGCGGGCTTCAGGCCCAAGGTCGGCAACGTCTTGCCCAGCGTCTGGGTCCGATGATCAGTCGGAGATTCTGCCTCTTGTGGAATCCAGAATCGAGATATAAGGTCGGCAATCCCTTGCCGACGAAGCCGATGCCGTCCATGCCGGTTTGTTCCTCAGGGAGCGACCAGTGTGCGCTGGACCGCGGGAAGGAAGACGCCGCTCGTCTTGCCGGTCGAGCTGTCGATCAGGGTCATCGAGGCGGCTATCGCCGGGCTTGCCCCGCCTATTTCATTCGCCACATCCGGATTGCCGGTGTAAACCACGATCCGCACCTGGCGCCGGTCCAGCGTCATGCCGGGTCGGAAGTGGAAGTCCTGCTTTTTGCTCTGGCCCGGTTCCAGGAAGCCGGTTCCGTCGGTTTCGAAGAGGCGACGCGGGAGGCCGGTTTCGGGATCTTGTAAAACGGCGACGACATGGTACTGAACCGGCCTGTCCGTGACGTTCACCAGGTTCAAGCGCGCCGACTGCGCTCCGGCGAGCACGTCGACCACGGCGAAATTGATCGCCCATGGCCGGTCTCCCAACTCGGACGGGCTGAAAGCGCAAGCAGTGCCCGAAGCCACGAGGTTGACCGTCAGGGCGGAAGCCATAACGAGAGTCTTGAATGTGAGTTTCATGGATGTCTCCTCCGCAAAAGTTTGTTTAACGCTTGAATGTCCATCCGCCTCTGCATCGGCGGATGGGTGCTTATTACGAAGGAAGAGTGTTTCTGACTGATTTCCGAATCTGTCTTTTTTGTTTCATTTGTAACGAACGGACTGAATTGTAGCCGCCGATAGGCGAGTTACGGCAGGTTCCGCGCCGTTCCGGACAAACGATACGGAGCGGAGCTGACAGCGGCGATGGGTGCGGTTCGGAAGGCCGCATGGGGCAAGGTCGAGCCAGCAACCCGGTTGCGCGACTGCTCGGCGACTTCCGGAGCCCCCTCCGGGTCGGTTTCCGGCAATGGAACAGCGAATTCCTCGCCGCCCCGGCGCGCCGCGACTTGGCCGGGGGCAATCTCCTGCAAGCGGCGGTCGCCCCCGGCGTGGCCGTAGTGATGCTTATAGGCCTTTCGGCGCATCACCGTCCTTCCAGCCTTTTCACCCATATCGAAAAGGGAAGGACGGAGCCGTTCCCTCCCCGTGCCTGAGCCGACGAATAGGCGACGCTGGCGCCGAGAAAGACTCGGGACATCTCGGCAGAGAAGAGGGTCTCCGGCCGCTTGTCGACGTGAGACGAGAATACTTTTGCCCGATGTTTCATGGGTGACTCGAGGTTGCGGTTTGCGGGTGATGGGGAGCTTTCTCCATTGGGCCATGGTTGCGGCGGGTGGCGGGGAGAATGAGGCAATGCTCGCCTTCGGGATCGACGATCCAGGCATAGGGCCGGTCCTCCAGCGGCCGGGCGATGAATTCCGCCAGCGGAAGTCCGCAGAATTTCAACGAGACAAGGCTGGCAGAACATTCGACGGGCAGTTCCACCCGCAGTGGCACGATCTGTGATAATCGGGCCAGTACTTCCCGCACGGGGCGGATGCCGAAGGGCTGGCCCGCGAGTGAGCACGGGCTCGAACCGCCCGCGCCGACCGCTCAGTATTCCGCCAGGGGCGCGCCGCTGCGCACGCAGACGAAGCGGTAGTCGGAATACGGCGAGCCTTTGCTCGTGTCGCCGGTTTCCAGATCAACCCGCCAGACTTGGGCGTACGCCGCGCCGGTGGCATTGAGCACGGAAATCTTGTCCCAGGTCTCGGTCCAGTAGGCCACATAGCCCAGTCCGTTTTGCGGCGCCGAATTCGCGAACGGATGTCCCTGCGGCAGCTTGGTGTCGCCGTTCGCCGCCGGAACGACGTTGGGATCGATCAGGCTCATCAGTTCGTGCAGATAAGGCAACCGCCAGCCCTTGCGTCCCCCGACGCTGCTGTTGGCGCAGGAGTCGCGGGCGGAGTCCCAGTCGGTCGTGGCGTTCGGCCAGGTCCTGAACCAGACCAGTTGAGTCTCCTTGTCCAGCACCGCCGCATTGCTGAACTCGGACAGCACCACGAAGCGCTGGGATGCGGAGTTGTATTTCTTGCCCCAGTCGCGCAGATCGAGCGCCTGCGCCTGTCCGGAAACGGCCGCGGCTAGTGCGGCCGCGATAAAGGTTCTTTTGTTCATGGTTCTGCCTCCCGTGTTGGTTGATAACGTGTATGACTTGCCCCCATGCCGGGGGCTCGGGAAACACTATGAGGCGGGTTTGTTTCTGAAGGATTTCCGGAATTCCCGAGAATTGTTTCATTTGTTTCGACGGGAAGCGCCGCCGAAAGCCCGTAAGTCACTGAATTTGGTGGCTCCAAAAAAAGAGGGCGGCCGACGGCCGCCCCGAGGGGTTTGTGAGGGATGGATTACTCGTTCGGTACCGCCGGCAAGCCGTTCGGCATACCCAGTTCCACGCTGAGGTAGTATTCGCCTTCATCCGGGCCGTCCGGATCCCAGAACCCGGCCCGATAGACCCTGGATGCCGAGAGGCGTGTGAACTCCAGGGTTTCCACCTTGGCGCCGCCCGATTTCACCTGGACGCCCCAGGGCACCGAATGGAAGTCCAGCGAATGGCCGTAGTGATTGCCGTTCTGGTAAACCCTGAACCATTCGATTTCGTTCGGGTTCCAGGTATCGGCGTCGCAATCGCAGGACTCCTCGCCCAGTTCCCAGCCGATGTGCTTGCGGAAATACGCCTTGCCGACCAGGCCGGCGGAACCCTGGCCCCAGACCGGGAAATGGTAATGCCAGCCGGAAACATCGGTGTGGCGGTCGATGGTCTTGACGTACCAGCCGACGATGTCGTCCAGGCCGAACCCGCCGACGACTTCATCGCTGCCCGAGGTGGCGCCCCAGTCGCCCTGCTGGGCGATCCCCACCTTGATGAAGCGGTAGGAGCGGACGTCCGGGGTCAGGGCCAGGCGGAGCGTTTCGTTGTTGGTGTTGTCCGAGCGCTCGATTCCCAGCTTGATTTCCGCTCCGATGGGCACGGCCAAGCCGGGATTTGCGCCGCAATCGAACACCGCCTGGAAGGGTTTGGCGCTGCTGCCGGCATTGGTCGGTACATAGTTTCCCCAGTTCTGGTAAACCGTATCGCCCTGCTGTACGCGGATACGGAACGAACTGTTGCCGGATGCCGCCGGCGGCTGAATCCCGCCCTGGAGGATGCGCAAGGCAAAGCAACTGCCCTTGCCGTCCTCGCCGGGCTGATTGTTGAACTCGAACCACTTGACCTTCTGGCCGGGGGTCCCGTTCAGGCTGGTGCCGGGCATGTCGGTCGGTTCTGACCAGGATTTGGACCAGTTCTCGCCGTAGCGCGCGTGGGATTTGTCCACGTCCAGAAATCCGCCCGCGCCGATCAGGAGCGCCGTGTCCGGCGTGAGACCGTCCATCCTGGTGATCATGATTTCGGTCGTGCCGATGGCGCCGTAACTTGCCGGCGTGATCCGCAAATAGGCCGGAACCGGGAAGGAGACCTTGACGGACTTTTTCAAATCGCGCTTGCCGAAGCCCAGCCGGTACCGCTTGTTGAAGGTTTCCACCGGCATCGACAGATCGGTGGACAGGAAGGCCGTGACATCCAGCTCATACTTGCTGCCGTCCACATGGGTCAGTTTTTCGGCGGTGATGGCCAGATCGGTGTCCGCCGGCACGCGTATCCATTGCACCGCGCCCGGATTGTCGAAGGTCAGCACTCTGGTGGTGTTGAGATTGGCCGAGTTCCCCGCATCCAGCGCCTTGCGCGGGGCGCAATAGCCGGAGTCGAAGCTGACCGCCATTTCCACCGGGAAGTGGTCCGAAGCATCGGTGGCCGGATTGGGTCCTCCCAAATAGAGGTTGAAATCGCGGCGCGCGCGGGCATGCTGCATGCAGTAGCCGTTCCGGTCCCAGTCGCTTTTCCAGCGGGACAGAATGTAATCCAGCCGCTGGGGATACGGGTCCGCCGCGTCGTGGCTGTTCCAGATGGGGTGCCGGGTGAATCCGCCGTCGTTGTCGGTGGTTTTCATCTGGGCGCGATAAACGTCCTCGAAGCCGTCCAGGGCCACGAAGATGTCGCTGATCCAATCCTTGTACTCGTACTGGTTCTGCGACGGGTTGACGCCGATGAACTTCTTGCCGTCGCCCAGAACGTTGAGATCGCCCATCACCATGACGTCCTCATCCGCGGAAGCCATGGAGTCGATGAAGTTGCGCAGATGCTGCAACTGGGTGGCGCGGACCGCGGAATACTCCTCCGGCGGATTGGCCTCCGGATAATCGGCCTGGGTATGGGTCACGAAAATGTTCAAGGGACGGCCGGTCTTGGCGTTCTCCACTCGAGTCCAGAGGATGCCCTTGACCGCACCCGCATCCGCTCCCTCCGCTTCCGTGTACCAGGTATAGGCCGCCGCGCAGCCGGGAGCCTGGTTCATATTGGTTTTGTACCAAGGTTTGCTTTTCACCCACGGAAAGGGGCTCGCCGGCCCGCCCGCAAGGAATTGAAAGCTTGCAAGTTTTTCCGCGCCCTCCGAATTCAGGCAGTAATAGTCCACACTGATCCCTTGAGGGTAGGGTTGTCCGGGCAGCGCCATGAAGGCGGGCTCGAGATCATTGCGGGGCGCTGGCGGGAACTGGGTGAACAGGCCCAGGCCGGCGTCGCCGACGGTGGTCATATGGAAGCCGGGCGACCAGACGTAGTAAGGATACTGGGCCGGCGGCGCTCCATGGGGCAGGTACGAATAGGAAATATCGGTGTTGCCGATATCCGAGACCCCGGTATCGATGCCGGTCATGAGGTAAATGAACTCGTCGTACTGGCCTTTCTGGTCCGGCGATCCGGAAAACAGCTCGTTGATCGATACGATGTCGTATTTCTGCTTGTTCAGGCGCCCGACGATGTGGGGTACCCGGTGATCGTTGTCCAGACCTGCCGCGTCGGGATGGACGATGTCGGGATACATCCAGACGTTCCAGTGCAAGGCCCGGATCACTTCGGGATGGTCCGCGACCGCCGGTAGTTTGATGGCCGGCGGTTGGTCCACCGGGCTCGGCTTATTGGGACTGTCGGCAAGCACAGCTTGCCCCGAGCAGAGCACTGCGGCGACCAGCGCCCGCCAGATAGCTCGCAAGGGCGATTTGATTGGTTTCATGGTTGGTTCTCCTCTTCGATTGTCGAATTCCCCGGCGAAGGCGCCGAGGTCGGGAACCAGTTTCAATGAGCCGTGTATCTCGAATATTTCCGGCGGAGCGGAGATTTGTTTCAATTGTTTCGCCCGTCAGGGTAACCGCCGAAGCCCCGGCGAATTGGAAATCGGCGATTTCCCACAGGCTCAGTCAACGTACTCAAGGACGCCCGTCGCGAGACTAAAGCGTTTCCATTCGCACGCAAGGATTGATTGCAAACGGCCTCAGTATAGGTACGGGCTAAGTACATTCCGCAAATATTTGCGGAATCTCGACTGATTGGCTTGATTGGCGGGGTTGTCCTGCAGGTTGCCTATGCCGCAAGACTTCCCTGAACGTACTTAGAACGTTTTTTACCGCGGTTTTGCGGTGAGAATCGGGAAATTCGTAGGTCGGCAATCCTTTGCCGACAATGCCCCCGCCGACCGCGCGTGTCGGCAAAGGATTGCCGACCTACTTCTGCGCCAAACCGGAAAGTGCTCTAAAACCCGCTCCCGCATTCCGCGAATCAATCCGAGAATCGCCCTGGACTCCACGGCTCTGCTCGCGCTTCTATGCTCAAAGACGCCGCCACGGATTGATTCCGTCCGAACGGCATCGGCGCAGATAAAGGGCGATGTAGAGGAGATCGAAAACGATGAAGGCGATATAGACGTAGGCCAGGAAGAGAGAGTCGGGCGTCAGTACGTACTGGGCCGGAATCAGCGCGATGCTGCCGATCATTCGCGACAACGCGATATAGACCGACTGCCCTTTGACGCTTTGCCTGCGCACCAGCAGGTACGGAAAAGAAACCGAGATCAGCAGCTGATCCCCCCATCCGGTGTAATTGCCGTGCCAATCCTGAAATTCGAAAGTGATGGCCAGGATGCCCGCGAATGCGGTGACCAGCGCCAGACCGAACGCCGGCAGGAACCACCGTTGCGGCAACGCGGACGGAAACTCCTTTCGGCCGAATCGCAAGTACTGGTAAGCAATCACCAGATCGATTAGAAACCAGATGCCGTTGGCGTAGTTCAGCGGCGGATCATCGGGCAGAAGAAAGGCGAAGATGAATTCGTAGGAGAGATTGGTGCAAAGCGGCAGCAACGGCATGCCGTAGGCGCGGTCCTTGAACGCGCGGCGGATGATGAGCAGATAAGCGACGCCCCACAAACCCAGACAGGCGATCGAGGAAACGTTGTAGACGAGCTGTTCCGTCGGACTCATGATTTTCCTCCTTTAAGCCAAGCCGAGGAACGCCGTCATCCAGGACCCGAGCAAGGCGCAGGGCAGCCATAGCGCGAATTCGGCATCGATGGCGGCATCGCCGGGGAGACCGCCCCTCGCCATCACCCTCGCACCGTGGCGAAGAATGGCCGATACGTATCCGTGCACCAGCGCCAACCCGGTCGTCCACACCGGAATCCAACCGGCGGCCACGAAAGCGATCAGCCAAGCGAGAGCCGCGGCATTCACGATGTGGAGCAGCCGCAAGGTATTCGGAATGCCGAGCATCAGCGGCAGCGTGACCACGCCATCGAAGCGGTCGCGCTCCAGATCCTTGAAATCGCAATAGACGGTATTCAACAAGAACGACAAAAACGTGTAACCGAAAAAGAACGGGACCAGGGACGGCTGATTTCCGCCGACGAAACGGTCCGCGTAGACCATTAGCAAGCCCCAGAAAAAGGCCGTGTAAAACGCCTTGAACCCCGGAATGTCCTTGAGCCGCCGATAGCGGAAGAGTCCGCGGGTGAGACTGCCGAACCATGGCGTTCCGTAAAGAATCACCGCGATAGGGAACGAGACGAGCAACAGCATCGCAGCCGGACTGCTCGCTATTCCGGTAATCGTCACGGCCGCCGCGAGCGCGGCGGCACCGAGCACTGAAAAGAATCGTTTCCGACGCCCCAAGGCCAGACTGCGTTTCGAAGCTTGTTCATCATCGAAACGGTCGACATCCGCCAGATGGTCGATCAGATAGCTGGCGTAGACCAGCAGAAATACGGCTGCGGCCAACGCAGTCGAAATCCGCCCGGTCCCGGCCAGCGCAACCACCGAAACCGCGCTGGCGGCACCGGCGGGCAATACCAGTCCCAAACGCGCCATGCATTCGACTCCGTAAGACATGAGCCGGCTCAGGCGGGCCATGTTTGAACGCAGCCAATATTCCCCGGACACCCGGCCGGGTACCGAAAATACGCTGCTGAGATCGAAAATCGGGACGAACTTGTTCATGGAATTCCTCCTCGGTTTGAGCCGGCGTTTCGGCACGGCCCGGTTGATGGTCAGTTCGTCGCGGGCTGATCGGTGGCTCTCGCGTCCCGCAACGCGACGCTATTTCAGGGGAGGAACGTTTCTGAAGGATTTCCCGAAATGGGAGATTTGTTTCGTTCGTAACTCGATCGTTTCGGACTTATTTCGGGCGGAGGGCGCTGGGCGCAAACCCTTGCGCCCGACAACGACAGCCGCCCGAAGAGATCGATCTCCCTTCTTGGCGGCTCGGGATAAGAAATCTAGACCGGTAGTTCGATGAGCTCGAAGGTATTGTTGTCCGGATCCCGGCAAAACAGCGCCGGGCGGCCGGATTTACTCACGCTATAGCTCACCCCTGCTTGTTCGAGGTCGCGTTTGATCGCCGCCAGGTCCGCGACGTTCAAAGCCACGTGGCGGTCGAGTCCGCCGTGTTCCGGACGCTCTGCCGCTGCATCGGGATTCGGTACCTGAAGCAAATGGATCTGCTGCGCGCCGATCTCGTACCAAACCCCGTCGAAGGGCATACGCGGACGCTTGTCGCTGGGCGTCAATCCGAGAACGCCCTCGTAGAACCGCCGCGAGGCATCCAAATCGCTGACAATCAATGAGGCGTGATTAAAACCGATGACTTTCATAGGCCCTCTAAACTAAGTTCGCGAATTCTCAAGACGGGGTATTTTGTCGCCGACATCCCGGCCGCACAATCCGTTACCGCAATGATCGGTGCTATCGTCATTTCGGGATATAATCGACGACTTTGATCAACCATCCGAAACCGTTGTGGCCAGTCAAACCATAGCTAAACGCGACGTTTCCACTTTTCAGGGACTGATTCTGGCGCTGCAGGAGTACTGGGCGGCACAGGGCTGCGTCATCATGCAGCCTCTGGACATGGAGGTAGGGGCAGGCACTTTCCACCCCGCGACATTCCTTCGGGCCATAGGCCCGGAGCCCTGGAACACCGCCTACGTGCAACCCTCCCGCCGGCCCACCGACGGCCGCTACGGCGAGAACCCCAACCGGCTCCAGCATTATTACCAGTTTCAGGTCATTCTCAAACCGAATCCGCCCGATATCCAGGAGCTGTATCTGGGGTCCCTCCGCTTTCTCGGCTTCGACCTGCTCGAACACGACGTTCGCTTCGTCGAGGACAATTGGGAATCGCCGACCCTGGGCGCCTGGGGCCTGGGTTGGGAGGTCTGGCTGAACGGCATGGAGGTCACGCAGTTCACGTATTTCCAGCAAGTGGGGGGGCTGGACTGCCGCCCGGTCAGCGGCGAAATCACCTACGGATTGGAACGCATCGCCATGTACCTGCAAGGGGTCGAAAGCGTGTTCGATCTGGTCTGGACCCGCGGACCCAACGGACCCGTGACCTACGGCGACGTTTATCACCAAAACGAGGTGGAAATGTCGTCTTTCAATTTCGAGCACGCCGATACCGAATTTCTGTTCGGCTGCTTCGATACTTACGAGCGCGAATGTCAAAAACTGATCGCGCAGGATTTACCCCTACCCGCCTACGAAATGGTGTTGAAAGCTTCGCACTCCTTCAACCTTCTGGACGCGCGCCGGGCCATATCCGTCACCGAACGCCAGCGCTACATCCTCCGTGTCCGCGACTTGGCCAAATCCGTCGCGGAAGCCTATTACCAGCGCCGTGAAAAACTCGGTTTTCCGCTGCTGAATTCGAGGAGTGCCGACGATGAGTGAAGCGCGCGATCTGCTGTTCGAACTGGGCACCGAGGAATTGCCGCCCAAGTCCCTGCTCGCGCTAAGCCGGGCGCTGAAAGACAACGTCGAGAGCGGTCTCGCCAAAACCGCGCTGAGCTTCGATGAAGTCGTGCCTTATGCCGCGCCGCGGCGGCTGGCCGTGTGGGTGAAAGGCTTGGCGACCGCCCAGCCCGATCAGACGGTCGAGAGGCGTGGTCCCGCGCTCAATGCCGCCTATCAGCCCGACGGCTCGCCCTCCAAGGCTCTGGAAGGCTTCATGAAAAGCTGCGGCGCCACGCTCGAACAGCTCACGACCATCGAAACCGACAAGGGCGCTTGGGTCGGCTTTCGCCAGGAAGTCAAGGGCGCGCGGACCGAGGATTTAATCCCTGATATTCTGCGCCAGTCGCTGGCCGCCCTGCCGATCGCGAAACGCATGCGCTGGGGGGCCGGAACCGCCGAATTCGTGCGCCCGGTACACTGGATCGTGCTGCTGTTCGGCAGCGAAGTGATCGACGCCGAAATCCTGAGCGTACCCGCGGGCCGTGTGACTTACGGCCACCGCTTCCACCATCCGGACGGCCTGGTTCTGAACGAGCCCGGCGAATACGCCGAAAAGCTGCTCGAACAAGGTTTCGTCATCGCCGACTTCGAGACCCGCAAGACCAGGATCCGCGAGTCGGCCGAAGCCACCGCGGTCACGGTCAACGGTTGCGCGCATATCGAGGCTGATCTGCTGGACGAAGTCGCATCCCTGGTCGAATGGCCGGTACCGATTCTGGGCGGGTTCGATGCCCGCTACCTCTCCCTTCCGCCGGAAGTGCTGATCACCACCATGCAGGCGAATCAGAAGTATTTTCCGGTGAAGGATAAAGAAGGCGGTCTGCTGCCCTACTTCATCACCTTCAGCAATCTGGACAGCCACTCCCCGGACACCGTACGCGCCGGAAACGAAAGGGTCGTGCGCCCTCGCCTGTCCGACGCCGAATTCTTCTGGAACCAGGATCGCAAGCAAACCCTCGAAAGCCGGGTGCCCGATCTGGCGCAGATCACCTTCCAAAAAACCCTGGGGTCGCTGCTCGACAAGACCGAGCGGGTCAAGAGCGTGGCCGTGATCATCGCCGAGCGTCTCAACACGGAAAGCGCCTGGGTCGAACGCGCGGCTCTTCTTGCCAAAGCCGATCTGCTGAGTCTGATGGTCGGCGAGTTTCCCGAGCTGCAGGGCACCATGGGCCGCTACTACGCCCTGGCGGAGGGAGAGCCGGAGGAAATCGCCGCCGCCATCGAGGAACAATATCTGCCGAAGGTGTCGGGCGGTCCCGTGCCGCGAACGGGCACCGGCCTGATGCTGGCTCTGGCCGAAAAGATCGACACCTTGACCGGCATCTTCAGCGCCGGCCTGATACCGACCGGCGACAAAGACCCCTACGCTTTGCGCCGCGCCGCCTTGGGCACCATCCGCATCCTGCTCGAAGCCGAGCTGGATCTGGATCTTCCTGAGCTCCTGGATTCAGCCCTGGCGCAATTTACTCACCCGTTCGACGCCGAAACGGTACATGCGAACGTTTACGACTTCATCCTCGAAAGACTCCGCGGATACTGCCTGGAGCGCGGCGTCCGCCACGACGAGTTCGAGGCCGTTCTGGCGGTCAAGCCCGGCCGCTTGCCCGATTTCGACCGACGTCTGAAAGCGGTGCGCGAATTCCGCCGCCTGGCCGAGGCCGAGAGCCTTTCCGCGGCCAACAAGCGGATACGCAATATCCTGCGCAAGGCGGAAGAGGAAGTCGTCGCCAATGTGGATGACCACGTGTTGACGGAAACGGAAGAGAAACATCTGTTGGAGGCCGCGCGGCAAGCCAAGGAAGACATTCTTCCGCTGCTGCACGAAAGGGACTATACGGCGGCCTTGTGCCGTCTGGCGCAGCTCCGGGAAACGGTGGACGCCTTCTTCGACAGCGTCATGGTGATGACCGACGATGCCGAACTTCGCCGCAACCGGCTGGGCCTCTTGGCGATCGTCGAAGGACTGTTCCTCAACATCGCCGACATCTCGAAGCTTCAGGGATAAGCGGTCCCGCGGCATGTCGAAATTCGTCATTCTGGACCGCGACGGCGTCGTCAACGAGGACTCCTACGCCTACATCAAGTCGCCCGACGAATGGGTGCCCATTCCCGGCAGCCTCGAAGCGATCTCGCTTCTGACCAGCGGCGGCTTTCGCGTCGTCATACTGACGAATCAATCCGGCATCGCGCGCGGATTGTTCGATCTGGCTACGCTGGAAGGTATCCATCAAAAGATGCGCGATGCGGTCGAGTCTGCCGGAGGACAGATCGAGGAGATTTTCTTCTGCCCGCACGGCCCGGAAGACGGCTGCGGCTGCCGGAAGCCCGAGCCGGGCTTGTTCCGCGCCTTTGCCGAAAAGTATCAGGTTGATCTGAAGTCCGTACCCGCGGTGGGCGATTCCTTCCGGGACGTTCAGGCCGCACAGGCGGCCGGGGCGCAACCGATCCTGGTTGAAACGGGCAAAGGCATGCGGACTTTGGCCCGCCATCCGGATCTCGACCTTCCTATTTTTCCAAATCTCTATGCAGCGGCCCAATATATCCTTTTTAACGCTGATTAGCGTTTGTTTGCGTTCGACTCTCTATTTCATCGGCCAGGTCTTGTCTACCCTCCTGCTGGGGCCGGTGCTGCTGACGGCCTATCCGCTCCGGTTCGAAACCCGCTATGCCATCGCCGGCCTATGGGTACGGTTCAACTTATGGATGTTGGAAACCGTTTGCGGCTTGAAGTATGAGGTGCGCGGGCTCGAGAACATCCCGGAGCGAAGCGGCATCATACTCTGCAAACATCAATCCGCCTGGGAAACTCTGGCTTTGCAAGCCATATTCCCGCCCCTGGTGTTCATTCTGAAGCGCGAATTGCTGCGCATCCCGGTATGGGGTTGGGCCATGGCTACCTTGGAACCGATCGCCATCAACCGGCAGGCGAAATCCGCCGCCATGAAGCAGATCCTGAGGGACGGCGAAAAACGACTGAAAGAAGGGCGCTGGGTCGTTATTTTCCCCGAAGGGACCCGGGTCGCGCCGGGACAGAAAGGACGCTACGGGACTAGCGGCGGAATACTCGCTCATCGCGTCGGCTGTCCGGTAGTCCCCGTCGCCCACAATGCCGGCGAATACTGGACACGGCGGGCTTTTCTCAAATTTCCCGGTGTTATCCAGGTGCGCATCGGACCGCCGATCGATGCGACCACGCTGAGCTCCAGCGAAATCAACCACCAAGCGGAACATTGGATCGAAAGCCGAATGGCCGAAATCAGCGGCTTCGGCCCGTACGCGGGGACCTTTCCACCGAGCGGCGCGCCGACGGTATCGCAGTAGTCCCGTTTCGGCTTCCGGGCTGAATTGATAGGTCGGCAATCCCTTGCCGACGAACCCGTTGGCCCACCTGCACCGTCGGGAAGGGCGGCTTCGGCGCTCCCGAAGACGCCGTTTGCGATTGGGAAGGATTCCCGACCTACTCGCCTGAATCCGTAGGTCGGCAATCCCTTGCCGACGAATGCGGTCTGTCCGGTCTCTCCGATGGCAAACGGTCGCATTAGAGCTCTGTCGGCAAGGGATTGCCGACCTACAACTGGGCTTGGACAAAGGGAAGGCAGCCGTTCCGGGCTATCGAGTGCTAGGAAGCGCGTGCTCTGTAGCGCTGCAAACAAGCCTCGGCTTCATCCAGGTCGTTATGACAGCGGTGCACCCAGTCTTCGCCCCAATAGAAGTTGCAGCTCGTTTCGGCACGCAATAGCCGCCAGAAGGCTTCGTTCAGTTCAGCCTGCTCCTCTTCTGTCAAATCCTTGGCTACAGCGGCATTTCGGGCTTGGTGTACCGCCATGCTTACGGCCTGCAATCGCGCCAGAGAATCTTTTTGCGTTTGCGAACCGGTCCATTGCAGAAAATCCCGTCCGTGATGCCAACCGGTATTCCAGGCTCCGGTTCTTACCGTAACTTCACCGTACGCGCCGAACCGGTCCAAATAATCCTTGATAAAAGCCGGTTGAATTAAACTTTTCTTGCGGGCTTCATCCAACAATTCCCGGTAAAACGCACCCCAAAAATTCACCTCGTTGGTCGTGTTCCGGAACCAACCCCCGTTCTCGCCGTCCGTGCAGGTCGTGACCAGCGGTTCGAAATCGCAGCATTGCGTTCGCTGAGCCAGTTCTTTCGCGAACCAAACGTAGTCCATGCCCGATTCCTGAGCGTCCGAAAGCTCCCGGTCGCGTACGATGACGATGATTTCCGACCCGTTATGGCGAGCAATATGGGGCCGATACCGGAGTTCGTGCCATTGCATAGGCGTCACCGGCTCCACGTGCTCGCTGTCGACGATTACATAGCGATAGCCAAATTTCTTGAGCAGCGGAATCAGCTCCATGGAAAATCCCATCTCGGGAGGCCAAAACCCTTGGAACGAATTCCGCCAAAACAGATGGCCGGCAATGGCCTGCCAGCGTGCCAGATGTTCGTCGCGATCCGCCTCGGGGATGAGCGGCAACACCGGGTGGTAATAGCCCGTACCGAGGATGTCGATGATCCGCTCGTTCTGGAGGTGCCAAATCAGCGACCCGCAATCGACGATGCCGTAAACGCGACTCTGGAACTCCGGATTCGACAAGGTTTCGAGGAGCGTCCCGGAAAGCGACAGATGGACCCGCGCGATGTCGTCGTAATCCCATAGGAATCTCGGAATCCGATCGTAGGCATAAAGAATTTCCCGAGCCTCCCAGGGCTGCTCGGAAAGGAGATGGCCCAGATTGCCGGGCGGCTGATGCAGGTTCAATACCAGGGCGTGATGAATGGCAGACATAATCCCTCGATGTGTTCAACTCGATCACGAACTCGCGAGGCTTATTATGCCTTCTGGCGAGTCCGTTTGGGACACGCGGGCGTGGGCGAGTTTCGCTTCAGAATGGCGGGCGAGTGGGATTAAAGCGCTGCGTTCAAGGATCGGCCGATCTTTCCACTCCATCGACGAACAGCTTCTTGACGGAGCCGTTGGCGATGTATTTCACGACCGAATTCTTCCCTACGGTGCCGTAGGACACGCCGTTCCACGTCAGTCTGCCGTCCTTGACCTCCACGCGATCGCCGTTAATCGAGATGATCCCCTGTTGACCGCTAATCACGGCCTGCGCGTGGGAGCCTCCGAGCGAAACGGAGGAGACCGAACTGGACACGGTTGAACTTGAAACGTTGGCCGCGTAAGCCGCGGTGCCCTGTCCCGTCGAACACATAAGTAGGAGCGATGAAGCGAATGTCAAGAACTGTTCCTTGTTCATAATTCCTCCCGATCAAATAAAAGGTTCCTCATATCCTAACGCCGTCGCTCACGAGGCGCCAATGCGCACATGGTTACTTCGATGCCTTGTGTAAGCGCATCAAATTTTCTTATAATGGGCAGCTCTCATCGCCGGTGTAGCTCAGTCGGTAGAGCAGCACATTCGTAATGTGCGGGTCGTAGGTTCAAATCCTATCACCGGCTCCAACGCCTTTTAGGCGCTGGCGCTCTGTTTTCACTTCCTTCGGTTCATCATCGTCCCCCGGGACTCCATCCCCGGGTAACATGCCGGAGAAGGGCGCCATGGCCATCTGTATCACCATCACCAGCACCAAGGGCGGCGTCGACAAGACCACGCTGACCGCCAATCTCGGCGCCTATCTCGCCGATCTCGGCCAGACCGCCCTCCTCGTCGACGCCGATCCCCAACCCACCCTCTCCAGCTTTTTTCCGCTCCGACACCGCGCCTCGGGCGGTCTCACCCGGCTGATGGTCGAGGCGGCCACCGCGGACGTGATCAGCCAGACCACCCTCGAGCGGCTCGATCTCGTCTATTCCGACGATCCGGACGGCAAGCTCCGCGACGCCGTCGACGGGCGGGTGCGTCTCAAGCACCTCCTCGGCCGTCCCCCCTTTGCCCAGTACGATATCATCCTGATCGATACCCAAGGCGCGGTCGGTCCTCTCCAGGACGCCGCGGTCGCCGCCGCCGATATCCTCCTCTCCCCTATTCCGCCGGAAATCCTCTCGGCCCGCGAGTTCGTCCGCGGCACCGTCACCATGCTGGAACGGCTACGGCCCATGGCGTTCCTCGGCGCTCCCATCGGTCCCTTGCGCGGCATCCTCTACCGCCTGGACCGCTCGCGCGATGCCCGGCGGATTGCCGAGGAACTCCGGCGTGAAGCCTATCTGCCGAGCAAGGGAGCCATCACCATCCTCGAGACCGCCATTCCCGCCTCGGTCGTCTATCGCGAGGCCGCCACCTATCGCACCCCGGTGCACCGGTTCGACCGTCGTCGCGGGGCCACGCCCTCGGCCCTGGACACCCTCGAGGCCCTGGTCGCGGAGCTGTTTCCGCATCTGAAGACGTCGCCGACCTCATCGGGGGAGTAGACCGTATGGCCAAGCGCACACCCGATGTCCGCGCCTTGTTGCAGGAGGGGTCCTTCGGTCCCCATCGCGACGGGCACCTGCCGCCGGCCGACCCGGTCGCGCCCACGCCGATGATCCTGCCGGTCGCGGCCATCCGGCCTTACGACCGCAATCCGCGCCGTCGGCCGAATCCCAAGTACGAGGACATCTATCACTCGATCAAGGCCAAACCCGGTCTCGCCGACGATCCGCTGACCGTCACCCGGCGGCCCGGCGATGAGCACCTCATCGTCAAGGCCGGCGGCAATACCCGCCTCGACATCCACCGGACCCTGTGGCAGGACACGGGCGATCCCGTCTATCGGGACGTGTTTTGCCTGTTCGTGCCCTGGGAGTCCGAATCCGAGGTGCTTAGGGCGCACATCGTCGAGAACGAGGCCCGTGGTGAACTGAGCTTCATCGACCTCGCCCACGCCGTGATGGACCTGAAGCGCCAGATCGAGACCGAGACCGGCGAAACGCTCAACCGCAGCCAGTTCCAGCGGCGCCTGGGCAGCCTCGGCTACGTGATCTCCCGGCGCCAGCTCATCCGCTACGAGTTCGCCGCCGAAGTCTTGGAGCCCCTGATCCCGAAGGCGTTCGCGGCGGGACTGGGCGGCTGGCGCGTCGACCTGATCCGCGACCTTCACCGCGCCTATCGGCGCTACCACGAACAGCTAGCCGGGGCGCCGCCGTTCGAGGCCCTCTTCGCCGAGGCGCTCGCCCAACACGACGGCGAACTCCTCGACCTGGAGGACGTGCGCGCGGATCTCGACGCCCGCTTCAGCCGCTACGGTGGCTTGCCCGCCAACCGGGTCCACCTGGCGGTCGAGGCGCTCCTCTACGACGGCCGCCATCAAGCGGATACGGATCCGACTCCGGATCCACCGCCCTCGCCCACCGTGCCGCACGGATCGACCGATGGGGACGGGGTTTTAGAACGGGAGGAAGCTGGCCTCGCTTCGGCCGACCTCGAACCGAGCCTACCCTACCAGCCAACGACCCCGGCAGAAAAACACGAAGCGCCGTCGCCCGGTTCACCCAGGAACGATACGCCCGTGAGATCCGGACAGGATCTCGCCATCCGGCTCGCCACCGCCCGTGCCCGGTGCCGCGAGGAAGCCCGGCGTTTCGCTGCCGCGCTCGGGCTCGAGGTGCTGATCGTCGACAACGACGAGGGTTTCGGCTTCTGTATCGACCTCCCGGCCGGCCCCTTACCCGCCGATCCCTGCCTCCGTGCCGCCTGGTGGTGTTTGTTGGGCCTGTCCGAAATCACCGTGTCACCGTACCGGCTTCATCTCGCGCCGCCCGGCCTGGCGCTCCAGCCGGTCCTGCTCGAGGACCGCGCGGCCGAGCTCCACGCCCTGGCCGGCGCACCGCCCGCCGTGCCGGAGCTGGCGTTCCGCTTCCTGTCCTCGGAGCGGTTGCCGGAGGCGGCCTATGGCGCCCTGATCGACCTCGTCGGGTGTTGCCGGCGTATGCGTCGGCACTTCTCGGAGACCGAGCTCTGGCATGCGCCGACCGTCGATCAAAACCAACCGCTTTAGAGGACTTAGGACTTGATGACTCAAAGGGGGATACCCATGACTCCGCACGACGTTCAGAGGGATTTTGCGCTCCAGGTGCTGTTACAGGCGATTCGCCTGACCCACAGCGGCAGGCGCAGGGCGGCGATCGAGCTGGGCTTTCGCCCGGATCAGCTCGACCAGCTCGTCCGGCTGCCGGTGGAAAGCCTCGTGGAGCTCGCTGCCTGCGCGAAAACGAAACTCATTGCCCTCTCGGTGGACGCGGAGGCGCTCAATGCGGCGTTTACGGTGCTCGATCGGCGCCAGAAGGAGAATGACTTGAAGGACCAGCTGATCCTCGCCGGCGCGTCCTACACCGTGATGCACGAGCTGTTCGCCTTCGATACGGTGGACTATGCCGAGGCGCGAAAGCGACTCGCTCTGTCCGAACACGCCGGCGGCCGACCGCCACGGCCCGAGCCCGCCTGCCAGGGCCGGATTTGGGCGTTGTGGCAGCGTGAAACTGGGTCCGTGCCGGAGCGGCTGCTGGCGATCCATCGCGCCACCGGCGTCGAGATCCGGGCGATCTGGCGGCTTATCGTGGCGTGGGATGCCGGCGAGCCGCCGCCCGACGTCGATCCGGCCGATGCCGTGACCTGAGCGGGGTCGCCCATGGATGTGCTGACGCTGCTGGACCGACCCATCGCGTTCCACCGCTGCTTCGTCGACCTCACCGGGTCGATCACCGCGGCCCTGTTTCTGTCCCAGGCCGTCTATTGGCAACGCCGGGTGCCGGAGGACCGAGCGGGCTGGTGGTTCAAGAGCCAAACGGAGTGGACGGAAGAGATTGGGCTCAGCCGACGTGAGCAAGAGACCGCACGGCTTCGTCTCAAGCAGATCGGGGTCCTTCAGGAGGAACGCCGGGGCGTGCCGGCGAAGCTTTGGTATCGCATCGACGAGGACACGCTGAGTGTGCTATTGCGTGACCTTGCGTCAAGGATCGGTAAGAGAACCGAAGACGGTCCGGATGAGCCTGATCACGGGTCCGGAGCAACCAATCCGCTCAGTTTGGCGGAAAACGCCAATCAAGATCGTACCAACCCGCCAAACGGCCGGGCCGCCCCGGAAAACCCCAGATTGGCGGAAACCGCCCATCAAGATCGCACGATGCTGCCAGCCCAGGTTGATCCCATCCAGATTGGCGCAATACGCCCATCTGGATTGGCGGAAGTCGCCCATTCAGATCGGCCGGTTCCGCCAATCTCTAAAAGGAAACAGAGATTACTTACAGAGACTACAACACAACCACCACCCCAAACCCCTCCTCCTTTAGCTGCTAGCGGATCGGGTCGTGGTGGTGTCGAAACCGTTGCCGAAATCTCATTGGGATCGGGCACTGAGGCCATCGAGCCGCGCCCCCCGCCCCGGAACAACCTGGTGTACCCGAACGGCTTTTCCGGCCCGGAACGAGAGGCCGCCGCTCGGCTGCTCGAAGAATGTCCCGCGGATGCCCGCCAGGCGGTACTGGACGTACTCGCAGCAACCCTGCAGGCCGGCGAGATCCGGAAATCGACGCTCTCGGTCCTGCGGGGCCTGGTGCGCCGCGCCCGCGACGGCTCGTTCGACCCCGGTCCCGGGCTGCATCTCGCCGCGGAACGGGAGCGCCAGGTGCGCGTCCTGGCCGCCATCGCGGAGAGCCGTCGGCAGAGCTTGGCCAGCGCCCCGTGGCCCTTCGCAGCCCCGGAGCGGGCGCCGCCGTGGGACCACATCGAGGCGCTCAAGCGCGCGCTGCATGGCCGTGCACGCCCGGGGGCGCCAGCCGTTCACGACGATCCCGGCGGCCTGGCATGAACCCGAGGTTGACGGTCACCGATGTGAGCGTCGAACCGATCGCGAACGGGCGCGGCGTGCGCGCCCGCCGAACTGAAACCGACTCGTATGACTGACCCGAAAGGAGCGGCTATGACCACCCCAACCACCCCTGACCGACCGATCGCCCGCCAGGAATCGCCAAGCCCCGCGCCCCTACGGAGCGACGCCGTACTCTGCGTCCAGACCCGCCAGGCGCAGAAACTGGTGACCGGCCGATCCGGCACCGCCGACGGCGGCACGACGGCGATCGTCGGCCTTCTGGCGTTCGGCAACCGGATGCGGATGCTTTGGCTCGCCGCCGAGCAGGACGACCCCTACGCCGACGTTACCCTGCTTCGAATCGAGGACGAGCTTCAGACCGCCAGGGCGTTCATTCAGGAGAAAGCCAAGGAGCTTCGTCGCATCCTGTCGGGCATGGACGGCGTCCGCGTCGACCTCGCCTATTCCCTGCAACCCATCGAAGTGCCCTTGCGCTTCTCGAATCCCTACGGCTACATGGGGGCGTATCTCATTGCGGATTACGATGAGCTTGCTCGCACCGTCCTGACCGCCCGCCACGTCGGTCTCATCGATCGGGACAAGGCGCAGGAAATGCTCAACGGCGCCGGCCGGGCCATCCGTCGGACTTTTCAGCTCGTCACCGCCTGGCGCTATACCGGCGTGACCCGTGACGATCTTCGCCAGATGACTCAGGCGGCAGCCCGTGCCCGGGCACTCATGGGTGAACTGCCCCAGGACGTCGTCGAGGGCGAAAGGCGAGCACGGCATGCCCCGGCTATCCGACCGAGGTCTCAGTCGACGTCCGTTCCGACGCCGTCCGAGCCCGAGGCGCCGCCGTCTCCGGAGCGGCGGGTCAAGCCAAAGATCACCCAGAAAGCCCAGGCAAACGACATCGGCGAACCCGACGGACCGCCTCGTGGCGGTGTGCAGGCTGCACAGGGGGAACTCGGATAAACGTCTTAACCGTACCGTGATATGGCGCGGAATTCCCCCTAAAGGTAACCCTTAAGAGTTATTACCTTTTACGGGTAGGGGGCGATCGCACGAGCAGGCACACGGCATGCCTCGCTCAAGCACTTCTTTTATGCAACGGGCTGGAAGAAATTCGAGCCGCTGTGGGATTACATCATCAGGGCAAAGAAGCTTGGACTCATGCTGCCGTTGCTCGAAGGGGTGCTATCCCCTGTCACGCTGGTGTCCGACAACGCCGAGTCCGAGACGGCTGCCCCATGAAAAGGCTGACCGATATCGTTCTCTCGCTGGTCGCACTGGTGATTTTTACACCGCTCATGCTGTGGATCACGATGAGCATCCTGCTGGAAGACGGCGGGCCAGTTATCTTCGCTCAGGAGCGGGTCGGACGGGGCAAGTTGCCTTTTCGTATTTATAAGTTCCGGAGCATGCGCGATGGGCGCGTGCTGCGGATCGGGAAATGGCTGCGAGCCACGGGATTGGATGAGTTACCGCAGTTCATCAACGTTGTGCTTGGTCAGATGAGTATTGTCGGTCCCAGACCGCTGACAAGGCAGGATATCGACAGGCTCGGCTGGGTCACCGAGGCCCATGAGATCCGATGGCATCTGCGCCCCGGAATCACGGGGACGGCACAGGTGTTCGGTCGCGGCAAGGGGAGGCGCGTCAGCGCCTTCCTCGACCGACGCTATGCGCACAGCCACTCGCTATGCGGCGATCTTGTGCTCATACTGCTGTCGTTCGCAATGAACCTGTTTGGAAAGAATCGCGTTCAAGCCTGGTTGGGACGTCGTTGATCGTTCATGAACGGGTTCTGTATGAGCCGACACGCGTTCTCGAACTGCCCGCCCCTGGTGCGCGACCGCCCAGGATCGGCCGCCGACCATTGGCGCAGGCATGTTTGCGATCGGCAGTGACTCGGCGGTCGGGTTCAATCCTGTCCGGGCCGCGATCCAATCTCGATTCGATACGTGGAATCGGACGACTTCGGCGCGCCGCAAAACGCCTTCAATATCTGCACTTTCTGGATGATCAGCGCTTTGGCGGCCATCGGCCGAAAAGACGACGCGCGCGATGTTCGAGGAGATGCTCGACTGCCGCAACCACCTGGGACTCTTGCCCGAAGACACCGACCCGCAAACCGGCGAAATGTGGGGCAATTTCCCGCAAACCTATTCGATGGTCGGGATCATTCATTCGGCCATGGTCCTATCCAAGCCATGGGAAGAGGCGTTCTAGCACAAGGAACAGCAAAGGGTACTATGGAGGGCGCGGCGGAAACGGCATCGGACCGGCCGATGCGAGTAGCCGGATTGTCCAAGTTTCGTTTATATTCCGCCTAGAACACCAGTTGGAACGATCCGGAGAGGATGTCGTCCGGAGTTAATGGAACTGCGCTATTGGCGGAATGCCGAATCCGCTGATTGTCAGAATATCTTATGAATTCGAGCGGAGAGCAGGGATGATCGAAAGGAAAAAGGCCGTCGAATGGTTTCGCCGAATGGTCGAGACCGTGCATCAAGGGCTTTTGGTTCAGCACGCTGGCGGCTCCCTCCCCTACCCCTATCGGCAAATTTTCGGCGCCAAAGACTATCCACGGAATATAACCAATACCCGCAAGACGTCGGAAACGTCGCCGCATGCGGCGGTTAAGCATGCCTTCGACGATTGTTTGCTCGTCGGCATCTACATCGTTCAGGATGGAGAAGTCGTCTATGCGAACGAAAAGTTGGCCAAAATCCTCGGCTATCCGAAAGATCAACTGATCGGTATGTCACCCGGGAAACTTTTTCAGTTAGATCATCGGCGTTCGCAGAAAGCGGCCGCCATACCACCGGTGCATGAGGCGAGAGGCATCAGGAAAAATGGCAAGGTGATCTGGATCAGACGGAGCGAGATCTTGATCGCACATCGCGGATCTCCCGCCATCCTGGGGAACGTCATCGACCTTACCCCGAAAAAACGGCTGAAAGACGTCGTTTGGCAGTCGAAACATGAGCTTAGACTCTTGTCCGCAAAGCTTCTCGGCGCTCAGGAGCAAGAGCGCAAGCGGATCGCCTCGGAGCTTCACGACACCGTGGGACAGTACCTCAGCGCCATCAAGTTCAGTTTGGACAACGTCAACGCGCTGCTCGAAGACAATCAGATCGCATCCGGCCAGAGGTCCCTGCGAGCCGTTATCCCTGTCATCCAGGAGGCCATTTCCGAGGTGAGGCGCATCTCGATGGACTTGAGGCCGGCGATTCTGGACGATCTGGGGCTTCTTGCGACCTTGAGCTGGCACTGCCGCACTTTTCAGGACATCTATGCCTGCATCACGGTCGAAAAACAAATAGAACTGCAGGAAAGCGATGTGCCCGGCGGATTAAAAACCGCGATCTATCGGATCATTCAGGAAGCACTGAACAACGTTGCGAAACACGCCAAAGCCGATCGGATCGTCCTTCGCCTGAGAAAAATCGACACCGCAGTCGAGTTGATCGTCACCGACAACGGCTGGGGATTCGACGTCAGCGAGACCGTGGAACGAGAATTACGGCAACGCGGCCTGGGCCTCGCTAGCATGCGCCAACGGTGCGAGGGTTCCGGGGGGGCCTTCTACATCGATTCCGCGCCCGGCATCGGCACGATCGTTCGCGCGGTCTGGGCCGAGTAGAAGACTCGTGACCGCCGCATGGCGGCGCAGATTGGAAAGCCGCCCCGCGCAACCCGCGTGTCGTTGTCTATCGCAGAACCAGCCCTTTCTCTATCGCATAGGCGGTCAGCGCCGCAGCACTGTGGAGATCCAGCTTCTTCATCAAGTTCGCGCGGTGGGTTTCCACGGTTTTCACGCTGAGATGCAGATATTGCGCGATTTCTTTGTTCTTGTGGCCTTCACCGATCAATTTCAGGAGCTCTCGCTCCCGATGGGTCAGGCTGCCCCAGGTTGACCGAGGTTCTTCCGTACTTTTGATTTGCAGATAGGCTTTTATGATTTTTCCGGAAATACTCGGACTTAAATAAATTTTCCCCATTAACACGCTGCGAATCGCGATACGTAATTCCGCATGGGTGGCATCCTTCAAAACATAGCCGTCTGCCCCGGATCTCAGGGCTGCGAGGATGTATTCTTCGACGTCGTGCACAGTGAGTACCAGGATTTTCAGCTGCTGCGATACACGTTTCTTGATTTCCAGGATCGCTTCCAAGCCGCCCAGCCTGGGCATGGAAAGATCGAGCAAGATTAGATCCGCTATGCCGTCGCGGCAGCGGCGAATGAGTTCCAGGCCATCATGGACCTCGCAGACGACTTCGAACTCAGGATCTTGCGACAACAGTACCCGTAAACCTTCCCGCAAAATCGTGTGGTCCTCGGCGATACAGATTCGTTTTTTTTCTTCCATGGCGCGATGCTACTTTGTTTTTGCTGATCTTCTACGGCTGGGCGCGCGAACCAAATAAGCAAAAATCCTTAGTGCCTGAAACAATACGAGCGTGTACGGTCAAATAACCGGGTAAGCGGCGTGTTCGATGATTCGGCCGGATGCCTCTTCGTCACGCACGGGAATGAATGCTTTCCGCTTTTATCAAGGAACCCAGCGACCGTGCGCAAAATATTGATTGTCGATGACAACGCCTCTTTTCGGCGCTCTCTTAAAGCCTTCTTGTGCGACCAGTTCGCGCACTTCGCTATCGCGGAAGCCGAAAATGGCGCATCGGCGATGAGAACGATCGATCTCGCGCGGCCCGATCTTATTTTCATGGATATCAAGCTGCCCGGCGAAAACGGTCTCGTACTGACCCGCAAGATAAAGACAATTTATTCTCCCGCCATCGTCATTCTGACCAGCTACGACGCGGTCGAGTATCGTGAAGCCGCCTCGGCGTGCGGCGCGGATTATTTCCTGGCCAAGGATGCGGCAAGCGCCGCGGAGGTTTCAAGGCTGGTCGAGTCTTATCTTCCGGGCTCGAGTTCTTCGCCGCCGATCTAGTCCCTGACTCGTAGCTGCCCCGAGTCCGGTCAAACAAAGAACGATTTGCGACTCGCCCCATCGAACGATTCAGCGTTGCGAACCGGTACGACCGGCCGCTGACTTCCGGATCACGAGAGTCTCGGGTTCCTAGCCCTCGCAGTCGCCTGTCATTCGGCTCTTGGCGCGTCTCCCGCACCGGCCTCTACCCTATCTGCTCATTCAGACTACAGTATCGACGAGCTACCGAATACAGTATCCGCTGTAGTTCTTACTCATCCTCCTTTCAGTACGCTAGTTCCAACGCCAGGTAAGGACGCCGAGCGAAGGGTCGTCGCGCTGGCGCTCGCCCAAAAAAAAAAGACATCGCGCTCACAAGGAGGAGGATTATGAACGCTCGAGTTTCGTGTCGTGACGCGTCGATCAAAAGCGCAAAGCGCTGTGTGCTTTTTCTTGCTTTGGTGCTCGGGCTTTCCGTTCATCTCGATGTCCAGGCGGTCGACATCACCGTGGTCGGTTCCGATGGAAGTCCGGTGGGCAGTTTCCGCTGGCTGATCGAGGAGGACGCCACCAAGGTTTCTCAACCGGGCGTGCCCGCCGAGCCGGGAACGAGCCTCGCGCTCGGCTTCCATACCAGTTATATGCCGCTGGTGGCCAAAGGCAACCAGGACAATGCGTCGAACATTCCTCTGAACCCTAGCAAGCGCTACTTCGTTTCCGTACTCCCGGATTCCGCTGCCACCAATCCCGGTTACACCATAGGGGGCGCTCCGATAGCGCCGGGCCAGTCCGCGGTAACCGTTTACGTCAATCGGTCGCCGATACCCACCGCGCAGATTTCGGTGTTCGTCTTCAACGATAACCGCCCCATCAACAACGCCCCCGACCTGCCCGAAGAACAGGGACTGGCCGGCTTCACGATCAAGGTCTACGAAGCAGGCGGAACCTATGGCCAGTCCGGAGGCGAGGTCACCCAGGATGCGTTCGGAAACCCGCTCGGCGCCATCCAGACCGATGCCAACGGTGTGGCCCTCATCAAGAATCTGGTGCCCGCCAAGTACACCCTCTTTGCCATACCGCCGACCGGTTCCGACTGGCACCAGACAAGCACGATCGAGGGCACAAAAGGGATCGATGCCTGGGTCAAGGCGAATGAACCGCCCTTCTTCACTGAATTCGGGCCGCCTGGGCACCATGTCTTCATCGGCTTCGTCAACAAGATCAACGATACGACGGTGCTCACCGGCGGCAGCACCATTAGCGGTCGGGTGGTCAACCTGCACACCTCGCGTCCGCCGGAATTCCCGTTCTACAACGGACACCCCTTTCCCAACTGCTGGGTGGGCCTGAACGACCTCGCCGTCGGCGAAGGCCAAGCCATCTTCGCTCAACCCTGCAATGCCGACAGCAGCTTCTCCATTCCCAATGTCCCGCCCGGCAATTATCAGTTGGTGGTCTGGGACGAGGCTCTGGATATCATCTTCGCTTCGCACGGCGTCACGGTGAACGGCGACGGTAGCTGCAATACCCCGGACGGAAGCTGCGACCTCGTGGAAGTGCCGGTGTTCGACTGGTTTTCCCGACTGGAAGGCAGTGTGTTCTACGACGCCAACGGCAACGGTTATCGCGACGACGGCGAAGTCGGCATGCCGGACCAGGCCGTTAACCTCCGCTTCCGCGACGGCAGCATTTACCAGTCCTTCCCCACAAAAGCGGACGGTTCGTACGGCTTCGAGGAAATCTTTCCCTTCTTCAACTGGCTAGTCGCGGAAGTGGATTTCGCCCGCTTCAAGGCGACCGGCGCCACCGTCACGGTCGACGCCGGAGGAGCGATACCGGCCAGTACCGAAGCGCGGGGCAAGCTCAATCCTCAACCGCAGTTCTGCACCGCCGCCGACGCCTTTGAAACCGGGTGCACAGTAGGCAACGAACTCGTGAATCCGAACACCGGCCACAATCTCTCGCGCACGGAAGCCGGACCGGTGCTGCTGGAAGGCATACAAGGCTTTCTCGGCCAGACCAGCGTGATCGACTGGGGCAAACAAGTCTATCCGATCGGAGAAAACGGCGGCGTGAGCGGCATTGTCCATTATCCGACCACTCGTGCCGAGGATGATCCGCGTTATGCCGCGGCCGAGAACTGGGAGCCGGGCATTCCGAGGGTGCAGGTCAATCTCTACCGGGACTGCAACGACGACGGCGTCATCGATAAGCCCGACTGTTCCGCCCTCGGCGCGCCCGGAACCTTCGTGCTGGCCGACGTAGACAACTATCCGTTCGGCTGGAGTGAAGGCAACGCGGCCAAGGGGCCTGAAGACATCGACCGTAATTCCAACGGGACTTTCGATTTGGGCGACGCGGTCGATTTCACCACCACCGACAGCTGGGACGACAACCTGCCTGCCGGCTGCCAGGGCGATATTTTCCTCTCGTCCACAGGCCAGCCGACCGACTGCTACGACGGTCTCCGCAACTTCAACCAGGTGCGGCCCGCCCTGTTCGATGGCGGCTATGCCTTCGGCGGTCCTGCCGGAAAACCCGAGCTGGCGGCCGGCACCTATATCGTCGCGGCGGTCACTCCGCCCGGCTACGAGCATCAGAAGGAAGAGGACAAGAACGTCGACTTCGGCGACGAATACACGCCCAGCCCCTTGCTTCTGCCGCCGGTGTGCGTCGGCGACCCGCACCTGGTACCGGCCGAGCTGAGTCTGTTTCCGGGCGTGCCCGGAGCCTACGCCGGGCAGACACGGCCTCTATGTGATCGCAAGCAGGTTCGCGTCGCTCAGGGCCAGAATGCGGCGGCGGATTTTTTCATGTTCACCGAAGTACCGATTGCGGGGCATATGGTCGGCATGATACTGGATGATCTGTCGAACGAGTTCGACCCGAACGCGCCAACGTTCGGCGAGAAATATGCCCCACCCTACCTTCCGGTCTCGATTCGCGACTGGACCGGCCGCGAGATCAACCGCGTGCACGCGGACCAGTGGGGCCGGTTCAACGCCCTGGTGCCCTCCACGTTCACCATCAATCCGCCCATACCCTCGGGGGTGGCGCCGAACATGCTGACGGCGTGCATGAACTCGCCAACCATGCCGGATCCGAACAATCCCGGCGGACACACATTGGACCCCTACTACAACCCGAGGTACAGCCAGTTCTGCTACACCTTCCAGTACATGCCGGGCAAGACCACTTATCTGGATACCCCGGTGCTACCCATCGCCGCGTTCGCTTCGCAGGACAAGTTTCCGCTCGATTGCGAGCAGCCCATTCACACGCCCATGATCTATTCGGTGACCGGCACCGCCAACGTCGGCCCTTACGTACCCACGCCAATCAGCAACACGGGGAATAACCGACGGTATCTGATCATCCGCTCGATGGGCTTGGTCGAAGTGCCGAATCCGGCCTATGACGGCACCAACGCGAAAACCATCGTGCGCGACCACGGTTTCGGCGATGCACAGGGCTCCGTATGGATCGGCAACACGATCCTGTCCTTCACGAACTGTACGCCGGCTTGCAGTTGGACCGACGATCAGATCGTCGTACGGGTCCCGCAAGGTACGACAACCGGGGAATTGGTCGTTACCCGCGCCAACGGCGGCGCATTCTCCGTGACCGGCGTCACCGTCACCGTCGGCGGGGCGGCCCCGATCGTCGTGAACGCCGGACAGTCCATCCAGGCGGCGATCGACACGGCCCCGAACGGCGCGCTGATCACGGTCGCTCCCGGCGAATACGACGAACTGCCGATCATGCACAAGAAGGTTCGCCTCCAGGGCTGGGGAGCCGGGTCAACCATCATCAACGCGGCCAAGTTCCCGTCCGAGAAATTGCAAAACTGGAGAAACAAGCTCGCCGAGCTTCTCGACACGAACCAGTTCAGTCTGCTGCCGGGACAGGAAGCCGGTCCGCCGGATCCCCAGGACAACGAGCCGATACTGTTCAACACCGAGGAAGGCGCGGGCATTACCGTGGTGGCCAACGTCGGCGAATTTGCCTCGGGCCCCGCGGCTCAAAGGGCGCGCATCGACGGCTTCACCATCACCGGTGCGGACCACAGCGGCGGAATATTCGTCAACGGCTATGCCCGCTATCTGGAGATCAGCAACAACCGCATCATCGGCAATAACGGCATCTACGGCGGCGGAATCCGCATCGGGAACCCGCAATTAATCAACGGCACCACCTATACCGACAACGAGAACTATGACGTCCGCATCCACCACAACCAGGTGGTCGAAAACGGCGCCAGCGGCGGTCTTGGCGCGGGTGGAATCACCGTCGCCACGGGATCGCGAAACTATGAGGTGACCGACAACTTCGTGTGCGGCAACTTCTCCACCGGAGACGGCGGCGGCATCGCGCATTTGGGACTCAGCAGTTCGAGGCTGGTGGATAATGGGTTGATCGCCCGGAACACCGTCGTTTTCAACCAAACCTTCAATCAGGGACAGAACGCTTCCGGCGGCGGCATCTTCATCGGCGGGCTGCCCGCCCTGGCCGCGGGCGAACTGAGCGCCGGCGCGGGTAACGTGACCGTGGACGAAAACCTGATCCAGGGCAATATGGCCGGCGCGGGCGACGGCGGCGGCATCCGGACCCTTTTCGTCAATGGCGCGGATGTTCTGGCGGCAAGAAATAACGCCGGCAGATGGTACCAAATACAAATCCGAAATAATCGGATCGTGGACAACATCGCCGGACTGGCGGGCGGCGGAATTTCGATGCAGGATACTGCCCGGATCGAAATTTTCCACAACACGATCGCCCACAACGACAGCACCGCGACGGCCGGCGAGGCCTTCAGTCCGGGCAGTCCGAACCGGTCCAACGCGCAACCGGCCGGAATCGTCTCGCGTGCCCACAGCACCGCGCTAGCGGCCGCGTTCGGTGCTCTGACCAGGAATCAGTACGGTGTCTTCTCCAATCCGGATCTCCTGAACAATATCGTGTGGCGGAACCGATCGTTCTTCTGGGAGATCGACAATAGCACCGACCCGGCCAGCTTCGGCCTGAGACCGGCGGTGGAGGCGGATGGCGTCACCGGGGCGGTATTCCACGATCTGGCGGTCCTCGGAACGGCCAGCACGGCCTGTCTGAATCCGCGGGCCAGCACGCTGACCTCGCTCAGCGGGCCGGAGGGATGCAGCTATCCCGGAGGTCTCCTCACTCCCAATAACACCAACAATCCGGGCTTCCTGGCCTCGTACTTCAACAGTTCGCCCGGACAGACGATCCAGCAACCGGAAGTCACGACGGCCTTGGCCACGGCACCGGCCTTCGACGAAGGCGGCAACTTCATCGATGTGCACTTCGGTCCGCTGACCCTGTTCAATCCGGCCACGGGCGAACCCTTCGGGGACTATCACCTGCCCTGATTCAGCTCGCCAATCCCGCCGGGCGGACGCCCGGCGGCACACCCAGACCCCATGGAGGAGGCAATCATGGATACGTCCGATCTTCGCATGCCCGTGAGGCTGCTGGCAGCCTCGATCGCCTGTGCCCTAACGCATACATCCCACGCGGGCGTGTACGTCCAGTGTCCGGGCGACATCAACGGCGACGCGGTCATAGACAATCCCGATCCCAATCATCCTCGCGCCGTATGCAAACATCTCGCGGCCGGTGACGGCTTCATCCGGATGGGCGACGACATCGAGAAACTGCAATACATTTTCGGCTTCAGCGACGTGACCGGCGTCCCGTCCGACCAAGTGATCGATACCGGGCTGCTGGCGGCAAATTTTCCGGCACCGACCATCTCGCTAAGGGAAGGCGACGAGTTTTACCTCACGCTCACCAACGTTGCCCTGGCGATACGCCCCGACCTGTTCGATCCCCATTCCGTCCATTTCCACGGGTTTCCCAATGCCGCGTCCGTGTTCGACGGCGTTCCCGAAGGCTCGATCGCCGTCAACCAGGGCGAATCGCTCACCTACTACTACAACATCGTGGAACCCGGCACCTTCATCTATCACTGTCACGTCGAGGCGGCGGAACACATGCAGATGGGGATGCTCGGCAATCTATACGTGCACCCGAGCCAGGACGGCACTTCCAAGACCTACGACGGAAAGACTTACACCAAATTCGTCTACAACGACGGCGACGGCTCGACCGGGTACGACGTGGAATTTCCGCTGCAACTCGGTTCATTCGACCCCGTCTTCCACGATCTCCACCTGAAAATACAGCCGCTGCCTTTCGCAAACATGAAGGACACCTATCCCATGATCAACGGGCGCGGCTATCCGGACACCGTCAACCCTGCCCAGTTGCCGACGCCCATCGATCCGGAAACCGGGGAAAGCGCCAACAACGGGAATCAGTCGCAGAAGGTTTCCTCGCTGGTCACGGCGAGCGCCGGACAACGCATCCTGCTGCGCATCTCCAATCTCAATGTCACCAATTTCTACACCGTGGCGGCGCTGGGGCTCCCGATGACCGTGGTGGGAACCGGCGCCCACATCCTGCGCGGTCCGACCGGCAAGACGCTCTACTACGATACCAGCTCCATCACCTTGGGCGGGGGCGAGGCCGTTGACGTTCTGATCGATACTCGCGGAATCGCACCCGGAACCTACTTCCTCTACACCACCAATCTCAATTATTTGAGCAACAACACCGAGGATTACGGCGGGATGATGACCGAGATCGTGATCAATTAGGAGCAGGAGCAGGACCATGAACCAGTCAGCTTGCATACTCGAAAGACTCTCCGTGGCCTCCGTGGCGCTATTGCTCGGCATCTTCGGGCATCCGGCGATCGCCCAGATCGACGGCATTACCGGGCCGACCTTCGACCTCACCGCCAAGGAAGACTACATCAGCACCGCCGACGGCAATACCATCCTCGCCTGGGGCTACGCCAACGGGAACGGGACCATGCAATATCCGGGACCGACTCTGATCGTTAACCAGGGCGACGTCGTCACCGTGACGCTGCACAACGCGCTGCCGCCGCATGGCGCCGACGCGCCCCTGCCGGTGTCCATCGTGTTTCCGGGACAGGAGGGCGTCACGGCCGGCGGCGGAAAGGAGGGATTGTTGACCCGTGAGGCCGATATCGCGGACAACCCGGCCACACCGGAAAACGAAGCGGTCGTGACCTACACCTTCACCGCATCCCGCCCCGGAACCTATCTCTATCACGCCGGCACCAGGATGGACCTGGAGGTCGAGATGGGGCTGATGGGCGCGCTCATCGTTCGGCCCAATTCGAACAACCAGGCCTACGGACACCCGGACAGCGCTTTCGATCAGGAATACCTGTTCCTGCTGAGCGAGATGGATCCGACCATTCACAGGCTGGTCGAGGCCGGCCGTCGGTCCGAGATCGACACCGCGGCTTACCACCCGGTGCATTGGTTCATTAACGGACGCAATAATCCCGACACGATGCTGAAAGCGGGCAACGAAACGCCCTGGCTACCGACGCAGCCTTATAACTGCTTGCCCAGGATGCATCCCGGCGAAAAACTCTTGCTTCGCATCATCAATGGCGGCCGCGACCTCCATCCGTTCCATCATCACGGCAACAACTCATGGTTGATCGCCCGCGACGGCAGGCTGCTGGAAAGCGCGTCCGGGACGGGGCCCGATCTCGCGGTTTCGGACTACACCATTACGACGGCGCCCGGGGAAACCTACGACGCGATCTTCGAATGGACCGGAAAAGGGCTCGGCTGGGACATTTACGGGCACCAGCCGGGCGATCCCCTGCAGCCGAACGAATACGCGCCCGACCACGGCAAGCCGCTTCCGGTCGCGTTGCCGGATCCCCAACTCGCCGTGACGATTGGCGAATTCTGGAGCGGCAGCCCATATCTGGGACAGTTCGGAATATTGCCTCCCGGTGCGGGCGGCAAGAACCTCAATGCCGGCTATTTCCACATGTGGCACTCCCATACCGAGCGGGAGCTTACCAATGACGACATATTCCCGGGGGGGATGATGACCATGGTGATCATCGAGCCACCCGGCGTGCCGATTCCTTGATCGAGGGAACGAAATCATGAGCAGCAAAAAATGGAAACTGGTATCCGGTATGCGTCTCCCGCCGTTATCGGTGCTGGCGATCGCCTGGAGTTCGGCGTTCGGCGCGGAATACTGGCTGCGAGCGGACACGGTCGACGTGATGATGCCGGATGGTGCGACGATACCCATGTGGGGATTCGCGCTCGACAACGAAACATTCGATTCGGGCAACCCCGCGACCGTGCCGGGACCGACGCTGACGGTCCCGCCGGGCGATGGAACCCTCACCGTTTACTTAAAGAACAATGGATTGCCCGAGCCGGTCTCGATCGTCATACCGGGGCAAATCGCGAGCATGGCGCCGGTCAAGGTCAACGACGCCAACGGCAGGCCGCGCGTCCGTTCGTTCACGGACCAGACTTCGGCCGGCGAAACCAAGACCTATCGCTGGACCAATCTCAGGCCGGGGACTTATCTCTATCACAGCGGCACCCACCCACAGGTGCAGGTGCAGATGGGGCTGTACGGGGGGCTGAAAAAAGACGATGCGGGCGGACGGGCTTATCCCAACGTCGACTACGACAACGAAATCATGCTGCTCTACAGCGAAATCGACCCGGCGCTGCATGCCGCCGTTGCCGGCGGCACCTATGGCGGTCCCGCCTATCCCAGCACGATCGATTACAAGCCAAAATACTTCCTGATCAATGGCGAGCCGTACGACGCGAACAGCCCGCCGCCGTTTTCAGCCGGGGCAGCGGGAGAAAGGACTCTGATCCGATTCCTGAACGCCGGCTTGCAGACGCATGTTCCCGTACTCCAGGGACTCGACATGCAACTGGTGGCCGAGGACGGCCATCCTTACCCTTATGTCAAGACTCAGTACTCGGCGATGCTGCCCGCCGCCAAGACGCTGGACGCCATGCTTACTCCGACCCCGGGCCAGGACGGCCAATATGCGATCTACGACCGCAGGCTGAATCTGACCAACGGCATGCAGCCCGGCGGCGGCATGCTGGCTTACCTGACGGTGGGCGCGGCTGCGCCGGGCGCGCCGGTTGCCGCTAACGACGGCCCCTATACGACGAATGAGGATACGCCTCTTTCGATCGCCGCCCCGGGCGTACTGGGCAACGATACCGGGCCATCGCCGCTCGCCGCCGCGCTGGTGAGCACCACCAGCAAGGGCACTTTGAGCCTCTCGGCCGACGGCTCGTTCACCTATACGCCGACCGCCGATACCTCGGGCATCGACAGCTTCAGCTATAAAGCCATCAGCGGGAGCATAAGCAGCAATGTAGCGATGGTGAGCATCAGCGTGACCCCCGTGAACGATCCGCCGCTGGCGCGGAACGACGCGTACAGCATGATTCAGGGTGGAACGCTGAATATCGCGGCCCCCGGGGTGCTGGCTAACGACAGCGATCCGGATGCGGGCGATACGCTCACGGCGGTGAATTTCGGCACGGCGTCGAACGGCACGGTCACCGGCAACACGAACGGCGGTTTTACCTACACCCCGACCGCCGCTTTCACGGGTACGGCGACGTTCGCTTATCAGGCGCGGGACAGCAGCGGGGCCGCCAACAGCACGAGCGCCCCGGCGACCGTCTCGATCACGGTCAATCCCAATCAGGCGCCGTTGGCGCGCGACGATACGGCGACCACCAGAACGAATACGACGGTGCTTATCAATGTCATCGCCAACGATACCGACCCGGACGGCAGTATCAACCCGAGCACGGTCACCATCGTGACCCAGCCCAACCGGCGCGGCACGGCAACACCCAACGCCAATGGCACGGTGACCTACACGCCGAGACTCAATTTCAGGGGTAGCGACGCGTTTACCTACACGGTCAGGGACAACCTGGACACAACGTCCAACGTCGCGACGGTTCGGGTGAATGTCACGCGGTAGGAAATGATTCATGGGAGGAGTGTCATGAGAACACAGGGGCGTGTTTCTGTGCGTCGCTATCGGATCGGCTATCTCGCTTCGGGAATGCTGGTCGTCATGAGTTGTGCCGCCGTCATCGCTGCCCGATGGCCGGGCGATTCCGCGCCGGGGGTCGCCGGTCGGGGGCTCAAACCGGTTGCAGAGATTCCGACTGAGCTGGAGAAACGGTGGGGCATCCGGCTCTTGGGCATCAGACTTTCGGCGGCGGGCAATATGCTCGATTTCCGCTACCGTATCATCGATGCCGGAAAGGCCGCTCCGATGGCTGACCGGACGCTTAACCCCTACGTGGTGGATCAGAAGACCGGCAGCCGGCTTTTGGTGCCCACCGCGCCGACCGTCGGCTTTCTGCGCCAGACCAGCGCAGCTCCCCTGGAGAACCGAACCTACTTCGCCTTGTTCGCGAATCCCGGCAGACAAATCGAAGCCGGCGATAAAGTCACGGTGGTGATTGGTGACTTCAGAGCAGAAAATCTGGTCGTGGAGTGATCGCGATGCGTGTTTCAAATCTCCGCAGACCAGTCAATCGCACCGTCTCGATTCTACTGCTCGCGACCTTTGCCGGCCCGGTCACGCACGCCGGCGCCATCGATCCCCGGCTCGATGCGGTCTTGCGAACGGCAAAGCCGAATGAGTCCATCGCCGTGATCGTTACACTGTCCGACCGAGTCGAGTTAGGCGACTTCAAGGACAAGGACAAACGGCTCCGCAGAAGTAAAATCACCAAAGCGCTCAAGGCCAAGGCGAATCAAAGCCAGAAATCGCTGAAAGCCTTTTTGCAAAGCCAGGGGGCTCAGCGCGTCCGGCAGCTTTGGTTGATCAACGGGATGTCGTTTGCCGCCAAAGGGAGAGCGGTTCTAGAAGTGGCCAGGCGGCCGGAGGTCGAGCGCATGAGTCTCGACCAGACGCTGGAAGCGCCGACGGCAAGCGCCGGCACTCAGGCCGCTCCCGAATGGAACCTAAACGTCATCCATGTTCCGGAACTATGGGCGATGCAGCACACCGGACGTGGGATCGTGGTCGCCAACATGGATACCGGAGTGGATGCGAATCATCCAGACCTCGGCAGTCGCTGGCGGGGCGGCGCGAACAGTTGGTACGACCCGCACGGCGAGCACGCCACCCCCTACGATGGCCACGGACACGGCACCCAGACCATGGGCATCATGGTCGGAGGGAGCGCCGGCGGCACGGCCATAGGCGTCGCTCCAGGGGCCGAATGGATCGCGGCCAAACTGTTCGACGATGCCGGACAGGCGCAATTCAGCGATATCCACCTGAGCTTTCAGTGGCTGCTCGATCCGGACGGCAACCCGGATACGTCCGACGCGCCCGACGTCGTCGCTGCCTCGTGGGGCTTGCAAGGCACCACGGACCGGTGTGTCCTCGAATTCGCGAACGACATCCAGGTCTTCAGGGAGGCGGGTATCGGCCTCGTGTTCTCGGCCGGGAACGAAGGTCCGATCTCTTCGAGCAGCGTGAGTCCGGCCAATAATCCCGAAGCCTTTTCGAGCGGTGCGGTGGACGACACATCGGTCGTGGCGAATTTCAGCAGCCGTGGGGCTTCGGCCTGCGATGGCGGCATCTATCCTCAATTGAGCGCTCCCGGTGTCGACGTCAACACCAGCGATTTGTCGTTCGGCGGGCTGCCTATTTACGCCACCGTCTCCGGCACGTCCTACGCCGCTGCTCATGCCGCGGGCACGATGGCCTTGCTGCTCGAAGCGTTTCCGAATACGGGCATAGCGGTCCTGGAATCGACCCTGCGGCAATCCGCCCAAGACCTGGGCGAGTCCGGTGCCGACAACAGCTACGGCTACGGGCTGATTGATGCCAAGGCCGCGCATGATTACCTGCTCGATCATCCGCCCGGCGGCGGCCACGCGCCTGCAATTACCTCGACCCCGGTGACGACGGCCACCCAAGGGCAACGATACACCTATACCGTAACGGCCAGCGACCCCGATGGCGACACGTTGATTTTTTCGCTCGACAGCGCGCCGACGGGCATGAGCATCGATGGCGGGACGGGGCTTATCTCCTGGATTCCGAACGCCGATCAAGTGGGCGCCAACAACGTGACCGTGAAGGTCGCCGATTTCGGCGGGCTATCCACGACTCAGACCTTTACGATCAACGTGGCCGACGTTAATGATCCGCCCGTCGCGTCAAACGATGCCTACAGCACGGTCGAGGGCGGGACCCTCTCGATCGCCGCGCCCGGCGTGCTCGGCAACGATAGCGACCCCGACGGCGACTCGCTCAACGCTGTTCTGGCCGGCGGCGTTGCCCATGGAAGCCTGAACCTGAATGCCAATGGCAGCTTCAGTTATACGCCGGCCGTCGGCTTCACCGGCACCGACGGCTTTACCTATCGAGCCAATGACGGCACATCGTCGAGCACGCCGGCGACGGTATCCATCACCGTGGCCGCCAATAAACCCCCGGTGGCGGCGAACGACTCGGCAACCACGCGCAGAAACACCGGCAAGCTCATTGCCGTACTGGCCAACGATTCCGATCCGGACGGCAGCCTCGATCCCGCGACGGTAACGATCTCCGCGAAACCCGATAAAGGCGGGTCTGCCGTCGCCAATGGCGATGGCACGATCACCTACAGGCCGAGGCTGCGCTTCACGGGCACGGAGGTTTTCAGGTACACGGTCAACGACAACCGGGGCGCCGAATCCAATGCGGCTACCGTTACGGTGAACGTCACCCGGTGAGGAGGCAAAGGACATGAACGGAACAGATTGTCGCCGCCTCGTTTCGGTTTGCCTCCTTCTCACGGCGGGGACGGCGTTTGCTCCCTGCGATGCGGGCTCTTACGATAGGGCTGCTTCCATTTCCTTTCAGACCGGCTTATCGTACGTGATTCCGGAAATCACGCTGGTCGATCAGGGCGGCCGGCGCGTTTCCTTATCTTCCCAGCTCGATATCGATAGGCCGGTCGTCCTCGATTTCGTCTTCACCAGCTGCACGACGGTCTGCCCGATATCCACGGCGCGCCTGTCCAAGCTTCAGGCGCAGCTGACCCGCCAGCGAGCAAAATTCCGCCTGATTTCGATCTCCATCGATCCGGAGCACGGTACGCCGGAAGCGCTTAGGCAGTATGCCCAAGAGTTCGGCGCGGGTCCGGATTGGCGTTTTCTTACCGGCGATGCGGCCAGCGTTCTCGCCGTTCAGAAGGCTTTCGACGCCTACCGGGGCGGCAAAACCTATCACCCTGCGTTGACGTTCATGCGTTTTCCCCACGACCCGCGATGGCTCCGTTTCGAAGGGTTGGTGAGCGCCGACACCCTGCTCCATCACTTCTTGACCCTCGCTCCGGACAACGTCGCGGCCAAGTGATGTTCACGCTACGGCAACGCCGCCCGATCGACGCCATGAAAGGAAGCTTGCTGACGCTTCTTGCGGTCCATTCATGTGTCGCATCTGCGGCTGCCACACCAACGCAGACCATTGGGATAAACTTGGGGATGGTCGAATGGGGCAAGCGAATCTATCGCGAAGGAGTTCTTCCTTCCGGGCGTCCCCTGCATGCCTTGGTTCAGGACGATGTGACGCTGACGGGGAGCCGCGCCGCGTGCGTCAATTGCCATGGACGCAGCGGGTTCGGCTCCGGCGAGGGACAAGCCGTCGCGCGGCCGATCACCGGACCTTCGCTTTATAACCCTGCGTACCCCCCTCACCCGAAGATGCATGGCTCCGGGTCTCAAAGCGCACTGAGCCGCCCCGCGTACACGGACGAAACGCTCGCCACAGCCCTCCGAACCGGCATCGACATGACGGGACGCCGACTCAACCCGCCCATGCCGCGTTATACGTTGACCCGGACCGAGTCCGACGCTCTGATCGCTTATTTGAAAACGCTGTCGACGGCCCCATCTCCCGGAGTCAACGATCAAACGATTCATTTTGCGACGGTAGCGACCGAGGATGCGGAGCCGGCGAAACAAAAGGCAATGCTAGATGTCTTGGAGGCTTTCTTTCGGAACAAGAATGCCGAAACACGACGCGAGACCCTGCGGGCCGAGCGTGCCCCATGGGATATGGAGCGTGAATACAAGGCCTACCGAAAGTGGCGGCTACACCTGTGGACGTTGACGGGGCGTCCGGAAACCTGGCGCGCTCAACTCGAGGCCTATTACCGCACACAGCCGGTCTTTGCGCTGCTCAGCGGGATCGGGGCGGGGGCTTGGCAGCCGGTCCATGATTTTTGCGAGCGGCACGAAGTTCCCTGCCTGTTCCCGAACGTGGACTTTCCCGTCTTCTCCGAAAACGGCTATTACGCTTTCTACTTTTCTCGCGGCGTGACCCTCGAGGCGGACGTACTGGCCAGGCATCTCAGCGAAGCATCCGAGAGATCCCTGCCCGGTCCTATCGTCCAGATTTTCCGCAACGACAAAACCGGCAGAATCCCCGCCGACGCCTTTCGGAAGGCGATGAAAGCTAACGGAAACGCTAGGGTCCGGGATGTCGGTCTCGACCCAGCCGCCAAACCGACCGCGGATTTTTGGCGCACTTTTCTGAAACGCGAGCACCCTGCTCTGCTCGTCCTCTGGCTCCGAGATTCGGATTTGAGAGGCCTGGAGAGCCTGGCCGCGTCTGTACTGGCCCCCGACCGGATCTATCTTTCTTCAACCCTGTCGAACAAAGCGTCCTCCTTCCTTGCGGCCGATTCGAGAACCAAAATTCGCTTCGTTTATCCGTTCGAATTACCGGAGGCGCTTGATCGGCGGTTGTTGCGACTCAAGGCGTGGCTGAAGCGTAGGAAGCTCGAGCCCATCGACGAACGCGTTCAGGCGAACACTTATTTTGCCGTGACCAAGGCGGGAGCCGCGTTGATGCATATGGTCGATCATTTTTCACGTGACTATTTCGTGGAAAAGATCGAACATGAAGTGGATACGACCATAGCCACGTCGGTTTACCCGCATTTGAGCCTCGGCACCGGCCGGCGCTTCGCATCGAACGGCGCTTATCTGGTCGAGCCTGATGTGGAAAGGAACGAGACACTGGTACCCGTCAGCCGCTGGATCGTTCCTTGATCCGAGGTTCTGTAGTCGAACGCAGGCTCACTTAAATGCGAATTAAGGGCTAATTGAGCAAGCGCCAGCCCGATGGTGTCTCCTGAGGGGGGGCCGCAACACCCCTTGGAGACACGACCATGGACTGGCAAACCCAACTCATTACGGTGTATCTGACGGTATGCGAGCTCTATCGCCGCGAGCTCTGGATCCATATCCAACGCTTCGCACCGTATGCCGATCTGCGCTTTACGGATGAAGAGGTCATCACCCTCTATCTGTTTGGCATCCTGCAGAAGCAGCGCGAAATCAAAACTCTCTACACTCATGCCGACCGCTATTGGCGCGACTGGTTTCCGCATCTGCCCAGCTACGGCGGCTTCGTCCAGCGCCTGAATCGGCTCGCCGACGTGTTTCCCGCGCTGTTGGAACGCTGGAGTCCAGCTGGCGCGCCCGCCACCCCGATCGGGGTCGCCGATTCCTTCAAGGCGGTGCTGGCCCAGCAGGCCCGGCGGTATACCGCCAAGGTTGCCAAGGACCTGGCGGCGAGCGGCTATTGTCCGACCAAGACGCTCTACTACCACGGGGTGAAAATCCACGTGATCGGCGATGAGCGGCCGGGCACCTTACCCCGGCCCCGCTATATCGCGCTGACGGCGGCGAACCTGAACGACGGCCCGGTGCTCGAACAGATTGCCCCGAGCCTGGGCTATCGAAATCTGTTTGCCGATAAGGCTTACGAATACCTGTCGCGCCAGACCTCGCTCCCGTTCACGGTCTTCACGCCAGTGCGAAAGACGCCGGGACAGGCGCATCTCGATGCCGCCGACCGGTTGTATTCCACGGCCGTGTCGCGGGTTCGCCAACCCATTGAAGCGCTGTTTAACTGGATTCAGGCGAAAACCGGTATCGAGGCGGCCAGCAAAGTCCGTTCCTCGCGGGGACTCCTCGTTCACGTCTTCGGCCGCCTCGCGGCTGCCATGTTCCTGTTGAACCAGTGGCCGGACAGCCCTTAATTCGCATTTAAGCGAGTGTCATTGTCCGACCTTTCTCACGTGACCCCGTCACTGCGATGGATAATCCGCAATCGTCGGCTGATCCGGTCCAAAATCAGAAAAGCCCCCGCGAGGATCAAGACATGGATGAATCCGGAGATATTGGACCTTGAAACGAGGAGCCCGGATTGGATAAGCAGCACGCTCAGGAAGGCCGATGCAAAAATCGATAATGCGCCGGTCAAGGGATCGAACGGGCGGCGGCGCAGCAGCCAGAGCGGAGCGAGAAACGCAAATCCAGTCAGGCCGACCAAGCTGGCGCGCACCAGATTGACTTCAGGGTACAGAATGCGAAAACGCCGATCCAGCAGGAACAGCAGCAACGTCAGGCTACCGATCGAGAGTAGATTTCGTTTCAGTGCGGATGCCCCTTGGCCGATTTGGCGGCGGAGTGGGTTTCGGAGTCCAAGGTAGCGCCTGTGACGGGACCGTCAATCCGGAACGGCCGGTTCACGGGCGGATGATCGAAGACCGTCTGGCTCCCGTCTGCCCATGCGATCACAAGCCGCTCGGCATGCGTGCCTCGACCCAGGCCAAAAACAAGAGCTGAGGTCTGATCGGTGCCCAGCCCCGAAGCAGAAGCGACCTCGCGGGTGTATTTGGCCCCCGAGCCTTCCAACGACGCGCGGGCGCCAAGCGAGCGAACGGTATCCGGCAGGATCACCGTGACCCGGTTGTCGTCGCTGCGGTTCAAGTAGGCCCGGCTCGGGCTGTCATTGTTGAGCCAGAACAGGTCCGGACGGCCATCACCGTCGAAATCGGCGATGACGGGCGAGTTGCTGAACGCAGGGTTCTCGGCTACCGGCGCAGGGTAGAAATCCGGCGTCGTGCCGACACCGAGGAGCACTTTCCCGGGAAACTTGAACAGGTGGTGGACCGGCCACTTGACGTAGTTTTGGGATACGAGGAGGTCCAGCGTCCCGTCGAAATTGACGTCCTCGAATACCGGTCCCCAGGCAAAACCAAGTCCTCCGAGTCCCGCCGCCTTCGTGACATTGCTGAAGCGGAACCCGCCCTCGTTGCGCAGCAACAACCAGCCGCCAGCGTAAGGCTGGTCATCATGGCGGTCGCCTTTGGCAGCAAAAGCAGGGAACGAATCGCCGACGTTGGAGAACACGAGATCCTGGTCGCCGTCGCCGTCCATGTCGCCCGCCGCGACGCCCATCCAGAAGCCATAACCCGACGCGAGCGGCACGGCCTCGAAGCGGCCATCGCGGAGGTTGCGCAGGATTTCGACCTGGCCGGTGTTTTGCGCGAGGACCAAGTCTTGATAACCGTCGCCATCCAGATCGACGAAAATCGAGGTGAAGGTGTTCTGCTTCGAGGCGGTGACTGGTGTTGTGATGTCCGTGAATCGGAGATTGCCGTCGTTGCGCAGCAGGCGGTTCGTCTTGGCGTGCTCGGGCACGTTGAATGTGGCCGAGACGAAGTGAGGGCGGTCGACGAAATCACTGATGTAGAGGTCACCGTCACCGTCATGATCGATATCGGACACGGCGATCGCCAGCGGGACTGAATTGACGGGTAATGCGACCGGCAGGGGTTGCGGCTGGAATTTTTGGTTCTGGTTTATATAGAGTGTGACACCATCATCGCGTGCCACGATCAAGTCCACGTCTCCATCGCCGTCGAGATCAATTGCGCAGGACCCGTAGGTCGCAGGTTTCGGGTCCGGAGACGAAATTCCCGTGCCGGCGATGCGGTCCACCAGCCGCCCATCTTGCAGCGCAAGCAGCGCGTCCGGTTGGCCGGCGCCGCCGCCCACGAAAATCTCCTCGCGGCCGTCGCCGTCCAAATCCAGCACGGCGGCTCCCGTGAGGTGGTGGGATGTCTCGCGGTTCCAGCGATGCGAGAAGTCGACAGCGATCTCCTCGTAGCGAGGCAGCGCCACGCCCTTGGGCAGGGCGCGCAGCGGTTCGCTGGGGTAGATCCACACGCAGCCCGGAAAGGCCAGGCCGGCAAGCACACAGGCCGCGATTCTGAGTGAATTTTTCACGGTAGTATCCTCCAGGTAGCCCGCCGCAGTGAACGTGGCGGGCAGGTGTGGAAAATTGTTAACCGCACTACTGACGGACAAAGGTGACCTGGCCGACCGGATTACGCTTGCCGTCCTTTTTCAAGAAATACGCTGCGTCGCTCAGCTGGACAGTTCCGCGTGGCTCGGCGTCGCTATCGAAAGCCCGATAGCTGGTGCCCGAGTCCGTGCCCGTGTCCCAGGCGTAAAGCGTGACGGACTTTTTGCCGACCCATTGGCCGTTCTCCATCAGCATGACGTCGGCAGCAAAGCCGCACCAGTCCGGGCTGGGCGCGATCATCGCGCCGATCGACACCATTGGATGACTTGGGTTGATCTCAAAATTCGCAACGGCCTTGCCCGGGACGTCCCGTATCGGATCCGGCGTTTCGATCAATACCCCGGCGGCACCGGCCGCAATGGCCGAGCGGATTTCGTCATCAAGCGGCTGGTGCTTTCCTTCCTCACACAGATGCTCAACGCCCGGCGATGCTGTGCCGCCGGCCTTGAACGGCGAGTAATCGGCGTTGTGAGTTACGCCGATGACCGGAGAAAAGTGCGCGAGCAACGGGAAATCCTTTGGATGCGTCTTGGAACTCCAAGTCCGCTCGAAAGAGACCTGGTAGCGCGCGGGCGCGGGTTCCGCATGGGCAGCGCTACAGGATAGAACTGCCGCCGCGAGGGCCGTGCCGCTGATCCAGCGCTGGCCGCGAATGGCGGAAATCCGCGAGGACACAGGGGTTCCGATGTGCTGGCGGGGGGCCAGATGACGGGATTGGGCCGGAACTGAATTAGGGAAGCGCATGGTCGATTTCATGGTGTGTCTCCTAGTGCAGTGATGTGTTGTGGTTGCTGCGATCGCTTCCGGAACCAAACTCCGGCGGATCGTGAAACTGTTAAAACAATCAACGTGCCAGTATTGGATAAGGGTAAAAACAACCAATAAAATCCATGACATATGCACTACACGGAGATACGGCCATAATTCTCGGCCATCGTCCCCACTGCCATTTGCAGGGAAACCTCAACTATTCGTGGGCCTGATCGGGCATATCCAGCGTAGCCTTGGTGATGGGTACCAACCCGCGTGATTGGCCACTCTGGTCGTCCACTTCACGGCTACAACCCTGTGGTCTTTTGTGCAGACACGCCTCCAGGACTGAGATCCAAGGGTTAAGGAGAACGTGATGTTCGCGGAGGTGAAAAAGACGAAAGTCGCGTGCAATCCAGGCATGAGATTTCACCACTCGTGTGGTATCCAAGGACGCTGTGGGTAGGCAATTATCCCGCCGGCAGCTTCTACCCATCCCTTGTCCGGCCATCATGCGGACGCGCCTTTGGATCAGCAGCCCGCAAGACACTGGCCTTTGGCAGACGGACCGCCGGCAAAATCAGCGGAATCCAAAAAAATAGATCACCGGTGTTTGCGTATCGGCCTCGACCAGCCACAAATAGTGGATCGCGTCCAGAAGCGCCGCGGGATAGATCGGCTTGTGCAAGGGCTTCCAATCGTGCTTGAGGCGGCGTTGCCAGCCATTATCGAGGTGATCGCGAGCGGCAGCAGCATCAGCCACGCGGCGAAGCCGAGCGTGATGGGGGCACGCTTGATCAAGTCATCTCCGAGTTGCCGAAGCGAGAACTCAAGATCGAAGACGAGGTAGATGGGAAAATCCAGGCACAGGTAGGCGTACGCCCACAGGCCCAGCGCGCGGTGTACGCGAATCGGCTCGGTCAACCCCGTGAGCCTGCGCAGCGGCGTCATCCCAGCGTCACGAGCAGCAGCCGCAGGGTCCAGTCGCCCGTGTAGTGCTCGAGGAATTCGGCGGAAATGGGCCCGCGCCTACTGGCGATCGTCCACTGGATGGCGAATGCGAGCGTCCATGCGGCGAGCCGCCAAAGCCAGAGCTTGAACGTCGCAGACATCAGAAGTCGATCCTGAGGTCCATGCCGGTGTAAGGGACGCCACTTCAGAGCAAGCGTTGAACATCAGCGTCTCGCGCTTGAAGAGCTCGAAGAGGCGCCACTCGCGCCTCCGGCTCCAGCGCGGATGATCCACTCCGGGATTCACGTTGGCATAGAAGCCGTACTTCCGGCAGTGTGTATGACCCGATTTCCACGAATCAGCTCAAGGCTTCAGGGTGGGATAACCTTCGACGAACACCCAGTCCGTCGCCCTGGCAGGAATATGACAGCTCTGACAGGTCTCGGTGAAGCTCTTTGACGTATTTAGCGCCGGGTTGCTCGCTTCGTACATCGCCCAGCCCCAGCCCTCTGCCCAATGCGGGTGGTTCTTAAAACGACGCTTGTCGTCCTTGATCATGACAAACCAGACTGCGTTTTCCCCGGCCCATTGCGCCGGACCGGTGGTCTTGAACCCGGTTTGCAGTGTGCGGATTTCCTTGACCAACACGGCTCCATCCGGGAAGCGACCGTGCTGGCGATAGTAGGCGGCGGCTTCGGGTTGCGTGTAGACATCATGAAACCCCTTGCCTGGCGCCTTCTCGTCGGCGACCACCCAGGATCCAAGGTGGGTCCAGGTCGTGCGGTAATTTTCCGGCAGACGGGTTTCGCCTTTGTCGTCGACCCAGCGACTGTAAGTCTCTCCGGACATGTCTGCCATTGCCGGAACGGCGACCATCAGGGCAAGCGGGATCGTAAACAGGTGTTTCATGGCGTGACTCTCTAGTGAGCGGCTTGCATTCGTTCGAATCTGTTGTCATCAACTGTCGGCAAGCACTGGGTTGAAAGCCCCAGCGCTTGCTTGCTGACCAAAAGCAACCACTTCAGCGAACGACTAGTCCGGTGACGCCGGCGGGCAGGGAGTCGAGGCTTTCCAGTTTCTCGAGCGCACCGCCCCTGCGGATGCGGTAAATGCCAATGCTGTGATCGCCGCCGCTGAGGGTGTACAACACCGTGCCATCCGTAGAAACAGCGAGGTCGGTCGGCCGGTTTTCTTCGGCCGCTCTCGTTTGCAGCAGCGACAAGCGCCCCGCAGAGTCGAAGGCGAACGCGGAAATGGCATTGGCAGGCGTGTCCGCAGTGAATGCGACACGCCCATTGGGTGTAATAGCCAGCCAGCAAGCGGCGGTTTGACCGACCGCAACTTCTCCATCGATCACTTGCACCCTTCCATCCTCCAGCAATTGATAAGAGGAGACCGTTGCCCCGCCGACAGCACCACCCTGGGCCTCGGAGACAAAGAATTGCTCGCGCTTGCCGAAGGCGAAACCGAACGGCGTGGTTCCGGCTGAATCGATAACATGGCGGTTCGCCGGTGTGCCGTCTTCGCTCAGGGAGAATGTGGTGATTTTGTTGGTCACTTTTTCCGTGACAACCAAGGCGTCGCCCTCCTGGCCGAAACTGATTTGAGCCGGCGCTGTGCCCTCCCCGCTGAGATTCCAATGGGACCCGGGCAAGGGATGCAGCTTCCCGGCGCGGGGATCGAACCGGAAACCGTAGATGGAATCGTCCCCGGCGTTGACCACATATACCCGATTGCGGTTAACGGTTATGCTGATTGGGGTCGATCCTTCCTCGGCAACGCGGTCGACGAGCACTAGACCGTCGCGTTTCACCCGGAACACCGAAACGTCGTTGCTGCCCGCGTTTACAGCAAACAAATAGTGCTCGTTGTGACTCAGTGCGAGCGCACCCTGATTGCCCAGGCCGGAACCGGTTCCCGTTCCGCCCGTGGTAAAACGACCTGCCGGTTCCATGTGGCCGTTGCCGTAGCGCCGAAAGGCGAGCACTTCATTCTGGATAGCGTCGTTAGACAGGGTATACACTGTTTCCTGGGCATCGTTCCGTTCATGGTCGGGGCGCTCGTCCGAATCGGCCAAGCCGATGGCCGGGATGAACGATGTGAAACAGAGCATGATGAGCGTAAGCTGTGGCATCAATAACGCAGTGGCCAGGTCGGATGATAAGAAGGGTTTCACCGCCCTCCCCAGCCCACAGGCCCGAATAGATCTTGTGAATGACATGTCGCTACCCTCCTCTTGCAATGGGTTGAATCGAGCGCTTTCCCGTCATCGGGATGATGAACGGATATCGCCCTTTTTCCTTCACAAGAATCGTGCCGACCTCTGTTAACCCGTGTAAGCCGCAGAAATCAAAGCTCTGGATAAGAAGGGCTACCGGTCAGGACCGCCGCAGATCTCCAGAGAAAGCCGCAACATCTGGTGGGGGTCGCAAGATATGGTGGCTACCGCGGTCTTCATTCGCCAATCGACATGCGATCCGCATGCTCCGGATGCCGTCGGGCGATGATTGGGCCTTCGGCATCGACTGGCCCTTGAAGCCGGGTACTACGCGAGGTAGATTGGGTCGCTCGGCTTAGGTGCTGCGCATCGAGCTGGGGTCGTACCTCCCTTGGGAAATGACAGGGGCCTTACTTCCGGATGCCGAAGAATTCCACGCCTACGACACTCTCCCCCTCAGAACCGCCAGGACCGACCGATGCGTTGGAACTGGCGGCGTTGCGCGCCATCGTGGAAGGGACCGCTCATGCCACGGGGGAGGCGTTCTTCCGCGCGCTGGTGCGGAACCTCTGCCTCGCCACCGGAGTCACCAATGCCTTCGTCGCGGAATTCGCCGATTCCGAGACTCGGGTCCGCTCGTTGGCATTCTGGAAGAACGGCCGATGGATCGAAACCCAAGAATGGGAGCTGGCAGGCACGCCTTGCGAGGACGTGCTTCGCGGTGGGCTATGCCATTACCCCGCAGGGGTCTCGCAACGGTTTCCGAAGGAGGAGGGAGTCGAGAGCTACCTCGGTGTGCCGCTCCGGGACGCTGACGGCGGCATTCTTGGCCATCTGGCGATCTTCGATCACCGGCCCATGCTGCCGGAACCACGGCTGTTATTCACGTTCCAGATCTTCGCGGCCAGAGCCGCGGCGGAGCTGGACCGCATAAGGCTGCTGAAGCAGCTTCGCCAGAGCGAGGAACGTTTCCGCGATCTGTTCGATGAAGCGCCGATCGCCTATGTCCACGAAGATTTGCAGTCCAGATTCATCCGGGCGAACCGAACCGCCATGCGCATACTCGGCATCACGCCCGAGCAAGTACCCGGCACCCTGGGTATGTCGTTCGTGCCTAATACCCCGGAAGCCCAGCGCCGGGTGAAAGAGGCCTTCGCGTCGATCGGCCGGGGAACGGATACCAGCGGCGTGGTGCTCGAACTCCGCCGTCGGGACAACAATCAGCCAATCTGGATTCAGTGGTGGTCGCGGCCGGACCCCAGTGGACAGTTTACCCGTACCATGTTCCTGGACATCACTGATCGCGTATTGATGGAGCGGGAACAGGCCCAGCTGAAGGCGCAGAACCTGTATCTGCAGGAGGAAATCAAATCGGACCACAACTTCGAGGAGATCGTCGGGAGAAGCGCGGCGATTCAGTCGGTGTTGTCCAACGTCCGCCGCGTGGCGCCTACGGACGCGTCGGTGCTGATCCAGGGCGAATCGGGTACGGGGAAGGAACTGATCGCCCGCGCGATTCATTCCGCCAGCCATCGGCGCGACAAGCCCTTAGTCAAAGTCAATTGCGCGGCCTTGCCGACGGGCCTCGTGGAGAGCGAGTTGTTCGGCCACGAAAAGGGCGCCTTCACCGGCGCCATCGCCAGGCGCATCGGGCGATTCGAACTCGCCGACGGCGGCACCATTTTTCTGGATGAAATCGGCGAAATCCCGCTGGAAGTCCAGGTCAAATTGCTGCGAGTCCTTCAGGAGCAGGAGTTCGACCGGGTAGGCGGGAAAGCGCCGATCAAGGTCGATGTCAGGGTGATCGCCGCAACCAACCGCGATCTGCTGAAGGCGGTCGCCGACAAGACATTCCGCGACGATCTGTATTATCGACTGAATGTGTTTCCCGTATTCACGCCGCCCCTTCGAGAGCGAACAGAGGACATTCCACTGCTGCTGCGTTTCTTGATCGAGAAGTTTGCACCCCGGATAGGTAAGAAAATCGAGGGTATCAGTAGCAAATCCCTGCAAAGACTGCAGTCTTATCGCTGGCCGGGCAATATTCGCGAACTGGAGAATGTGATCGAGCGCGCCATTATTCTGGCGGATGGGCCACTCCTAGAAATCGACGCGGAAATGCTGCCGGGATCTACCGACCCTGCCCCTGACGCAGGGTTTGCCGTGACCAGCGGCGCCACTCTGGAAGCGGTCGAACGGCAACATATTCTGGCAGTGCTTGAAAAGGTTGGGTGGGTAATCGAGGGCCCCAATGGCGCCGCCCACATTCTTGACCTACATCCCAGCACCCTTCGGTACCGCATGAAAAAGCTCGGTTTGACCCAGGAGCGCCGTTAACTATCGCGGGCTCCTCGAATAGTTGAGGACGATTTACCAAGCCCATTGCGCTGCACGAATCGCGGCTTTGCGGTTGCATCGCCGGTGCCACGGCCATCTAACCAAAGTGTTCCTAGCCGGACGGCGTCTTGGCGAAGAAATGGCACGACATTCGCTATTCTCCTCGTGATCACTCACAAAATGCAGCGTTCATGCTTCGAATCACCGTCCAAGCAGACTCCAGGACCCGTGTTCGCCTGATCGTGGAAGGTAGGCTAATCGGGCCGTGGAACCCAGCGCTGGAAGCAGCGGTGAGTGAATCTCGCGCGGCATATGAGCATGTGCACCTTGACCTTTCCGGACTCCAGTTCGCCGATGAGCAAGGACTTAGCCTGCTTCGCAGATTCGTTAGCGAAAATGTGGTGTTGGAACGAGTATCCCCTTTCATCCAGGAGCTCCTGACCACTCGCCTCGAATAATCACCGGCTGAAAGCCGGTGGCTTAGGGTTAGAGCGTGTTATGAACTTTTTGCTGGAGAAGTGGTTATTACGAGCATGATGACTCGTAAACCTTATCCTAGCGATGTGTCGGACGACGAATGGATGTTCGTCGTGCCTTATTTAATCTTGATGAAGGCGGACGCGCCCCAACGCCAGCACGATCTGCGTGAGATCTTCAATGGTCTGCGCTGGTTGGTGCGGGCCGGTGCGCCCTGGCGGCTGTTACCGCATGACCTGCCGCCCTGGGAAGCCGTCTATCAGCAGACCCAGCGTTGGCTTGCGGCGGGCTGTTTCGAAGCGGTCGTCCACGATCTCCGAGAACTTCTGCGCCAGGCCCAGGCCGGATCGAAAGCGTTGAAGCGTGTAGAAGGTCGGCTAGCGGTGCCGGAGTTGTGCCGGGAGTTGGGGGTCAGTTCGGCGACGTTCTACAAGTGGCGCGCGAAATATGGAGATATGGACACATCCTTGATAACTCGGATGGAGGAATTGGAAGCCTAGAATGCCTGCCTGAAGGAGATCTACGCCGATGACCGTTGAAGATACCCCAATCCATTACCCGGTAATGATTCCGCCCGAGCGAGCAATCGATCCGGCAGCAGCCAACCTCACAGATGACACGGAGCCCGCGCTTGAATGCGGCGGACGAAATGCCAAGCACGCCATTGATCTGATTGGCCGGCCGATTATCGGCCAACATCTTGATGAATTGAGCGAGATCGACGGCTTGTAGGTGTCTCTCACGCTGGAACTTGCGCCATCGGCACTGCCGTGCGATTTTTATGTCTATACGTCCGCTGATCCCCGGCATGGAGGAATGCCGATGAACACCATCCTACTCACCATTGGCCTTTTTTGGATCACTGTGGCTGCCTACGGCCTGACGCGGCAGCGTCCGGCCGAATTCTGGCGGACGGTAACGACCGATGTGGTCATCACGCGAGAGCTGTGGGGCCGCTGGACCATTCCCGTTCGGGCAATGCGCCTCACGTTTGCTCCAACGGTGTTTGTCTGCGCGGTGGCCGTCGCGTGTGGCTGGATGCTGCTGCAACTGGTTTTTGGCTCACTGGACGATGCTGAAGAAGATGTTTCTTTTGACAAACGGGATGAGTCTGAATATAGCATGGGCGGGATTTATAACTACGCTACAGGCAAGTGCGACAACGGCTGCCAACCTGGTGGTATTTACGATTGGGACCTGCGGCAAGGAAAAAGTTGAATAACTCGGTCGTGGCTGGCCGAATTTCTGCCAAAAAATGGGCCTGAAATCACGCTGATTCCAGTCCCGGTTTACTTTGAACTTAGAAGTACTTGGGGTGAACGATCACTTCTTGTTAGGGGGTTTTAGCTCGCGAAACCGGTTCTTCACAAGGCTGAGCGCGTTTCCAAAGCCGCTGCCGGTGGCGGCCGCACTAGAGTTTGTTCCCTCTAGGAAGGAATTGAGTCCAACGCCCGCGTGATATCCAGCCCAACCCAACATGCCTACCCATAAGACCGGCACGATCGTGAACATCGTGCCGGTAACGAGATCGATCACCACTTCGCTCACGGTGTAGTCCATCTTATCGGCAGCAAAGTCGAACCAGCCGGTGGGGTTGAGTGCTTGTTGGAGCGTATTATCGAGCCAGACGGCCGCCGCCCACAGGAATGTCAGGAACCGCACGGCAAAGAGAGTAATCGTCAAAGTCAGGAGCGTGCCGACGGAAAACTCGCCGAATAACAGGACGAACGGCATCAGCGCAAAGATCAGCATCAGAAGAACCGCCTGGCCGACAGGCGCCGCTTCGCGAATGGCGTACATCTTCGACTGAAAGAAGACCGATTCCCACCACCCTCCAACGGTTGCGCCTGCTCTTGCCAATCGTCCGCCGGCGGCATCCCCTAACCCGGCTGTCACCGGCATGCTCAACCTGCCGTCCTCGATGGTCCACATTGACCGAAGGGCAGCGTCTTCGGTCTTTCTGGCGTCCCAGCCGAACGCATTCATGAGTTGGGTCACCCACCCCTGGGTTTGCGCCCACGCCTCCACTTCGATCTCTTGGATCAACCGGTCTCTGATCCCGTAAGTCTGTGCCTCCCACCAGTCCTTGCACTCGGGCCGGCCCCACTGCGGCGCCGGATAATGCTCGGTGTCGTACTCCGTATCCCGTTGCGGATCGAAGGGAAAGCCCGGTATTTCCTCGCTCGCCCTTGTCGCAAGGTTAATGTTGTTCACTCCGTAGTAGCTACTTGTGTCCAAGAAGAATTGCGAACCCGGCCAGTCGATGTCCGACGGGTCGTACCCGCTCGGCAGCGGCTGCTTGCTATCGAAGAGCCTCATCCGGGCGGGATACCAGCAATCGTGCGTGAAAAGTTGAAGCTCCCGCCGAAGTTGCGGGTCTTTGATCCGGCTGTTTTCAAGCTTGTATTGGTACAGCCGGAAGTCGTTCTGGCAGGGAATCGCGGCGACCGCGGCGTTAACCACTCCGCCCGCGGCCGCCATGACGCCATACCACCACACCGGCACGTGACCGGTAATCCCGGAGATGCCAAGATTGGTAAACACGCTGTCGTAGGTCGTGTTGGAGGCGCCGCCCTTCGGCGCATCGTTTGAGCACGGCCGAGTATAGACGAGCCCCGAGGGTTGAAGCGGAATGAAGGGCGAACCCGCGAGCATGACCACCGTGAACATCGTCGCGATCGAGACTTCGGCGGCACGGATGTTCCGTTCCGCGCCCTCGGCCCCGGCGGCTTCGTAGCTTTCGATCCAAGCCCTGACCGCCATTGCAATGAAAGGGATATAAAGCAGCCCGATATTGAGCAGCGAACTCCAAAGCGTCTCGTAGAAATGCCAGCCAAGTGCAGCGAGATACAATTCAAGATACGACCCAACGCTCATAAGCCCTCCTCCTATACTGCAAGGAAGACAACCAGCATCAGGGATACCAATGCCGCCGCGCGGACGATGCTGTTTTGCATCTGCATGACGGTGATGACGCCGTTCCGCCAGTTCGAGTATTGGGCAAGCGCGATCCAGGCGAGCCAGAGCAGCAAGATGACGGATAGCGTTTCGAGGATTACCTGTCGCATTTGTGACATCGCAATCCCGGCGCCGCGGTAGAAGGCTTCGTTGCTCGACGGCGGCGTGTAACCCGCGAGCGGATTACCGGCATGTCCGCTTCCTGAACCAACCCCGCCTCCCCCGCCGGCACCGCCGTTGCCAGAGCCGACTGAACCGCCGGACCCGGTCCCCACGATGCCGGTGATCGAGGCTACGTCATAGCCGCCGAGCATCGTCATGTAGCTCATCGCCTTGGTCCCATTGCCGTCGGCGCAGCCCGTTCCGGACGAGAGGCACTTCGCAAGGCCATGGGCGCCGATGAGATGGGCGCCGACGAGAAGACCCGAAGGAGTTACCGGGGCACCGTTCGCCGTCTGGGAGATCATCTGGTCGAGGCCTTCAGCCTCGATATAGCTCCAAAGCTTGTGATGATAAGCCTGGACCGCGTTGTTCTGCGCCGTGGAACCGTTCAGGTAGTCGTTTTTGCTGTAGATACCGTCCTTGCCCGTCCATTGGCCGCTCCAGTCGTTTGTGGTGGTGCCGTCGGGCCGGTAATAGCCGGCTTCGATGAGAGCGGCTTCGCTCATCTGATACAGGCCGAGGTGCCCCGATTCATTTGTTTTCGTCGGATCTCCACTCGATTCGCGTTGCGCGAGGGACGCGAGGAAAGCTTGATACATATCGGCGATCGCCCACGCTGACACCGCGGCTAGCACGACGAATAGCCATGCCCGCACATTCATTGCGATTTCCTTTTGGCATCCTCTGCCTTGGCGCAGGTGATGGCCGCCTCGGCAACCGAAATGGATGTCCCGAGTCGACGGCCTCTTCCCTTCTCGTTGAGTTCAATGACATACGTCTTCGAACCAAGATCGAAGGCCGCGTACAACGCGTATTCGTTGCACTCGTGGGACTTACAAAGGTCCCATACGAGTACGCGCTGTCCATTTCGCTCATATCGGCGGACGTAGTAAGCCGGACCACTCATGTCCTGAACCCACTTTTCTTCGGCGCGGGTCACGGCGAAGTGCCGCTCGCGGATTTCCGGAACGGTCGCGACCAGATGCCACGGATGGCCGCTGTAAGCCGGATCGCCCGCGATCCGAAGGGTTCCGCCATCGGAGCAGGATTCCACGCGTTCCAACTCTCGATCGCTCGGTTGAAGGTTAACCCGCTCGTCCGCATAAACCCCTCCAGCCGTCAGCAGCCCCAGCACCGCCAATATCACCAGCGGCCGTCGCCGGCCCGCACTCGCCATGGCCTCGATCAGCGGATTCCCGCATTGTTCGCAGTAGCGTTCCGTGTTCGGATTCGATGCGCCGCATTTGGGGCAAACCATAGTGCTTCTCCTTGAAATTGAGTCGGCTATCGGAATCGAACGTCGAGGCAGTGAGACCACTCACACATCTGACTGAACGTCCGGCGCGACGTCCGATTCGTCCACGGTTAAGGAAGCAGTGTGCCCGAGGCCCATCGCGCCTTCGATCCTCGCCACGCGATCGCCTAAGGTCTGGAGTTGCCGGCAGAGCTCTTCGTTCGAACGCCTGAGGTTCTCGCACAGTTCGAGCAGACGCTTGCTGCGTCGGGAGATGCTGCCCAATTGGCTCAGGGCAAAGATGAATAAGAGCGCAAACAGTAAAGCCACGGTCGCTCCTCACAAAAAGAACAGAAAAGCGCGCGGAGGACGTTACGAATCAGCTAGAAGTCAACGCGCCTGGCGGCGAGTCTGCCCAAGTCAATAGACGGAAATCAAACGAAAACCCTTGTTTGGTTTTGAAAGGGTTTTTTGATGGCTTTAGCTTGGAGACGCGTGATCTCGGACTTGAAGCTCCCCCGTAAGTTGGCAATACTTCCAGGGCGACATGGTATAGAGCGCAGAGAGGCTCCCCGAGCATCGCAGTAGCTCGACATGGGCTTAAAACCCCGCAGCTTCTCGCAGTCGCCGGCGAGCTACTGTCCCGAGGGGCTGGCGGGTGTCCCGGAATCGACGTGCAACCTCGCCAAGATCCACCAAGACAGCATGATCGCCTGGCAGTGCCTTGGGCTGTTTTCCGTCCTGTCAGGCGAAATGCCGGTTGCATGAGGTCTAATTTTTTATCTGGACAAATGTCTAGACATTGCCTAGAGTAGTGGCTACTCATCCTACTACCCCGTATCGCGACGCTGATGAACGCCGTACGAGACATCAAGATCAATCCGCAAAAGATCCGCCAGTCCCTGCATCTCTCCCGTGAGGCGATGGGCCGGATATTGCGGGTGAGCGCCAAGACCTTGGAGCGCTGGGAAAAGCAGGATGGCGTGCGGAACCCGGACGCGATCAAGGATCTCGCTAAGATCCGGGAGATCAGCGAACTCGCCAGCCTGGTTTACACGCCTGAAGGCGTCGAGACCTTCCTCGCGACCCCGCTGCCGGAATTCCAAGGGCGAACCGCCCTTGACCTGATGAGCTTGCGGGAATACGACACCGTCATCGCGGCACTCGCCGCAGACGTCGAAGGACTCGGCTATTAACCCGCCCCTTGATCCAATCGCATCTCAAAGCCTGGCAAGGCACCGCCTATCGCCACCTGCCGCAAGGACCGCTGGATCCGCTGGACTTCAGCCGAGCGGGACTCGCTCGCGATAATCGCTGGAATATCCAAGGGGAGCCGACGCTATATTTGGCTCGCCATAAACATGTGGCACTGGCGGAAATGGCCCGCCATATCACCGAAGACCGTTCGCCTGTGTTAGCGCGGCAGGTCAAGCGCCGCCAGGTTTACCGCTTCGATCTCGCCTTCCACGCGACGTTGGATCTGACCCATCCCGAAGTGCTCGCCGCCTTATCGATCACCGACGCCCCACAGTGTTTTATCGACAAGTCCGTAGCTCGGGCCACGGCTGAGTTTGTCAGAAAACTCACGCCGGCCGAAGCCATTTTCGTTCCTTCACTGGCCTTTCTCGATCGCCCGGAAAACTGGGTACTGGTGGTCTTCCTGGAAAAACTTTCCGCAAATCCGGGCTTCATTTCGTCCGTGACGCCGGATGGTTCTTTTTCGATCGAGTAATGTCGGCCTGCTGCCTGGACGCACAACAGACAAAACCAGACTTCCGTCGAAGCGCGACAACGTGCAGCAATGGCGTGGGCCGCGGTTCGCGCCGATTTTCAAGGCCGATGCCAATGCCCACTCGGCCTATGTGCTGGACCTGGAATACGACACGGGTCAGCGGCGCCCGACAACCATCCATCAAGTCCCCTTCTCTGCGGGTAAGAGCCAAGCCGGCAAGAGCCAGTTCCGGGCAAACTCCCCGCCGACATTCTGAACAAATAGCGCCTCGATGACGAGGAGCCAGGCTACGGCTCGCCAGCGGAGCGCCAATACCGCCCGCCGTTTCGCTTCCGGCCAGCGCCACCGCCGCGCCGCGCCATCCATCCACCGCGGCCACCCGCCGATCAGGATCAGAAACACCAGCAATCGCCAAGCGGCGAGATACGGCTTCGCCGCATCGAGCGCGCGCTCGACCGCCGGCAGGCCCGCTTGATACGCCCAAAGCCCCAGGACCAGGCCGACCAGCATCATCAGGGCGGCCAGCAGCGCGAGACCCAACCCGAGCGTGGACAGTAAGCGCCGCGCACTCATTTGCGTACCGCGCCGCCCGGCTCGATCGGCTTCCGGTCATGGGCGGCGGGCGCCTGCGTATCGCTACCCGATTCGCCCCGCCCTTCGCGAAGCTCGATCAAGGTCGCGGAAGTCTGCGCGAACAGCTCCCGGCGGATGCGTGTCTCGAACAACATGGCGTCGATGTCCTTATCCAGGGCCGCGAGCATGCGTTCAATATCGGCATGCGCCGGGGATGCGTAGATGTTCGGCTCCATCCGCCCGGACAGAATCAGGCGCCGCAAGAGAAGCGCCTTTTCGAGATTCCGGGCGACGGCGGCTTCGTTCGCCAGTTTGTGAACCGCCATCCCCTGTTCCTGAGGCGTCGATAGACGGCGTATGCCGTCGATGACCTCGCGCGTCAGCAGCGTTCCTGGCGGCGAGAGCCTGGCCAGCGTGTCCGCCTCCGGCGCCGTCGTGCCGGTGACGATCTTCATCAAGTCTCCGAGAAGTTCCCGGGTCTCCTGCTCGATCTTGGGGGCAAGGCCGTGGCCGGGGGTCGCGGTTCGGGCCGTGTCCCTGTCGGTCCGGACGGCCACGTCGCCGAGGACATACTGGGCGTAGGCGACCGCCTCGTCCGGACTCGGCCAGACCTTGGCGAGCGGCGGCGGCGAGGGACTCACCACCGCGCCGGTGTCGGTCACCGGGCGGCCCAGCTCGATGTTGTAGCCGGCCCGCACGGTGTCGGCGGTGACCCGGATCGGTGCCTGCCCCGCCCCGCCCGCGCGCTGGCCGCCGATCCAGGGAACGCCGTTTTTACCGGCATTTGTCTCCACCGTATCCTTCGCGGTTTTTACGTCCACCGAGGACGAATTCAGACCGCCGGTCCCCATTTGCATTTTCCAGTCGTAGCCCTTGACCAGAGTGATCCAATCCTCGAAGGGATTCTGGCCGCGGGCGATCTCCGACTCCATTTGCTCGCAGCTCTTGGTGGCGAGGGAGATCGTCGCCTCGGCCTGGAGCAGAGCGTTCTGGAACAGGTCGTAGAGCCCAGGGTTCGCCCGTTGCAGGATCAGGGCGGGCAAGGAAGCGATCGCGTTGGTCGCGGCGTTGACCATGGAGCCGATCATGTTCTCGATTCCTTGGCTGACATTGTTCAGGATGTTGGAGACACCGAGCACCGGATCGAAGTTTCCGCACGAAAACGCCCGTCGAAGATCGAGCGAACCGCCGAGGGTAATCGAGTGGGCGTAGGGGTTCGCCGCGACAGTGATCGCCTCGGCCCCGCCGATCTCGTAGTACCAGCGGCTCGATCGGGCGGGTGACAGCGGCGCGGCGGATGATTGCGCGGTGAGTGACAGGGCGACGAACAGAATGAGAGGACGGCGGAGTGCGCGGACCATGGATCGTCGTCTCCTACGGGGTTCGGGTTGGCGTGGTCGAGCTGTCGGACGGATAGGACATGATGTCGATGCTGCCGATGAAGCTGCCTTTCACCTTGCAGCACTTGTAGGGACGCCGCAGCGTGAAGGCATAATTTCCATCGGCTGCGACCTTGCTGCCCGCCCAGCCCGAAAAACTCATGAGGTCGTTGCTGCCGAACACTTCGCAGCTTCCGGCGCGTTGGGGCGTCAGCATCTGCCAGGTGCCGGTCTTGGCGTCACCCTCTTTCAGGGACGGCGGATACCACAACCCTGTACTTTTTCTTTTCTTTCCGCTTGTCGCTCTCGAGCGCGATGTAGACATGCGGCTGACCCGTCCGCGTCACCACGTCTCCGGCGCGCTGCGCCACGACCGCGGCCGCGGCCGCCTTGGGGTCTTCGGCCTGGGTCACGAAGCCGCCTCTGGGATAAACCGCACCCCAGGTATTCAAGGGCCAGTCGCCGATCTCCCGCAGCCCGGGAATGAGCGACTGGGGATAAATGAATTCGGGAATCGCCCAACGCCAGGCCAAGGCATCCAGGGCCGAGACGAGATAGGGCTGAAACGGCGTCGACGCCGAGGGGCACAGGAAAAAGCCCGCGGCCGGATGGCCGATGGCGTCGGAGTCCTTGAAGATCAGGTTCTTGTGCGCCGGGTGCTCGCGAGCCGGCCGGCCGGCGATGCCGCATTCGGTCGTCGTGCCGCCGCCCAGAAGGTTCGGCAATTGGCCGCCCATGGCCGAAAGCACCGCGCCCGCGCCGGTGGTTTGAATCCCAGCCAGAAGGGCCTTCATCTCGGTCCAGGGATTGTTGGCGATACCGTTGTGGGCGCTGACCACCAGATCGGGATTGTAGTGGCCGTACTTGGCCGAGGTTTCGATCTCGCAGCCGAAGGGCGTGCACACCAGCCAGAGGCATACCCCGATCACCTGGAACTTGATGCAGGAAAAGTTCAAGGCGCTGGATAGAATCGTGCCGGTGTTGATGGGTTCGGCCCGAAGGTCAGCCGTCAGCGCCAGAATGAAAAAGCTCAGCGTCAAACGCTTGATCATGGCGTACCTTCCTTCCAGGTCCGGTAGTACCGCAGCGCCTCGCCGAGATCGGCGGTGCCATAGACGACCGCCCTACCCCGGTCGAACACGATCGCGGGATAACGCGTGAGGCCGTAGCTCAGTGCTCGGGCATGGCCTTCGTAGGCCGCCTGCAACGGCGCCGCAAGCCCACTGCCCTGCCCTTCGAGCCGCTGCCGGGCGATCCGCCAAGGCCGCCGCCTCGTTCGCGGGGAGTCCTGCCGAGAGGACCGCCTCGATCCGGCGTGGGGCGGAAAGATCGAAGATGTCGATGGGAACCCCTTGGGGCCGAAGCGCGTGAGCGCCGGAGGCTGGAAACGCCGGATCGGTGAAAACCTCCACGGCGGCCGGCCCGATATCGGCCGGAACCGGGGGTGCGGAGAGGCATAGCACGACCATCGAGGCCCACAGGGATTGGCGATGCGTCATGATGGCGAGGCCTCCTTCGTGAATACGCTACTGCGCTTCCGAGCGATGCGTTCGGCGACCTTCAGCGCCGCTTCCAGCTCGGTGCAGCCCTGTTGTTTCATGAGCGCCGCCCGTTCGGCCTTCTCGTCCTTCTCGGTCATGGCGAGGGCCAGCGCGATGGGCGGCGGAACGTTCCGGAACAAGGCCTTCAGCGCGCGGCTCAGGACCACGCCCTCGGTGTACTTGCCGGGCTCCTTGGTCGCGGCGAGCAGCAGCGCCCGTTCCTCGGCGCTGAGCTCCCGGAACCTCGCGATCTGCTCGGCCTCCTCGGGCGGCATGGAGAGGCACAGCCACCATTCCATCATGTTGAGCATCCGCCGGGCCGCATCGGGAAAGTCCTGGAGGTTTTGGGTGGCGAGCCACAGCCAGGCGCCATAGCGCCGCCACATCTTCGAGATCTTGACCACGTAAGGCGCCAACAGCGGATTGGTGGTGACGATGTGCGCCTCGTCGGTGAGCACCAGCGTCGGCCGGCCCTCGTACTGATGCTGCTCGACCAGGGCATGGATGTGATTCATCAGCGAGATGTAGGCAACCGTCAGCTTATCCTCGTAGCCTTCCTGCGCGAGGACGCCCATCTCGAACACGGTGACGTCGGCTTCCGGCCAGAGCTGCCCCGGCCGATTGAACAGCTTGGCTTCGAGGCTTCCCTCGGTACAGAAGAGGCTCAAGGCATCGGCCATTTCGAGTACCCGGGCACGCCGCGGCGGATCAAGTTCGGCAAGGCCCGGCAGATGGCGGAGACCGTGCGCGACGTCCTCGGTGAGCGGCTGGCGTTGCGCGGCAACCGCTTGCCGCGCCGCCTCGACGATGGCCTCCCGGATCAGGAGCCGGTCGGCGCGCGTCAGGCGCGCTTCTTCCTTGGCGTCGCCGCCGGTAATCATGAGGCGCGCCGCGATTTCGGCCTCGCCCAGAAAGTCGCGATCCTTGCTCGCCGTGTCGTCGGCGTCGTCCAGGTCTTCGGGGCCGGCCAAATCCAGGTCTAGGCGTCGCCGGTGCTTGGGATCGAGCAGCTTTCCGATCTCGGCGAAGGGCGGCAGGCTCACGTCGCTTTTCGGCCGTACCTGGACGTAGTTCACCGAGAGCCCCTGGGCTTCGAGATACTGCCCGAACAGCCGGAACGAACTCGCCCCGTCGATGATGAACAGCCTCGGCCGGTGCACCGCCATGATGTGCAGCAGGAGATACACCAGGAGCGAGGACTTGCCGGCGCCGGTCGGCCCCAGGATCAGGGCGTGGGCGTTCGATTTCCGGTCGACGATGGGGTCGAACGTCAGGGGCTCGCCGCCCCGGTTGTAGACCAGAATGCCGGGGTGGCCGGTACCGGTCGAGCGGCCGTAGAGCGGCACCAGGTTCGACAGATGGCGCGCGAACATGAAGCGCGATCGGCGAGCGCGTTTCCGGTCGAAGCGGTGGTCGTAGCCCATGGGGAGGCGCCGGAGGTACGTGTCCAGGGCGCAGAGGTCCTGGCGCTCGTCGATGGGCCGGAGATGATTGGTGAGGAGCAGGGAATGCAGCTGGTTCTGCTTTCGGCGGAGATCCTCCTCGTCTTCGCCGCGAAGGTAAAACGTGATCTGGGTCGGGAACAGCTTGTTCCCCTGCGCGATCTGGAATTGCGCGGCCTTGGCGTCCTCGCCGGCGAGCTGGGCCTCGGCGTAGTCGCCGATCGCGGCGCGTTCCACCCGAACCAGGCGTTCGCGGACATCGTCCTGAGGCTGGAACTCGACCGTGATCGCCATCACAACGCCTGGCGGCAGCCGGTCAAACACCGCGTACAGATGCCGGCCGATGCGCCGTTCCGCGAAGAACTGACCGATCGTCGGCGGATCGGTCAGCTGTTGAATGGTGATGGCGCGGTGCGGCAGGCCGTCGAACCACCAGAGGCCTTTCTCGGGATGATAACGCGGAAGTCCCAGAACCAAGGCTTCGCCGAAATCGTAGCCGTAGGGCCGGTCCTCGTGATCGTCGCCGGGATAGGGCGCAAGCGCGAGCAAGGCCTCCACGTCGCCCGCCGTTACCGCCGGGCGCGGATTGAACCAGCGCAGCATCCACTCGTAAAGGTCCCGCCCGCCGAGCCGGCGGACGCCCACCCCCGTCGATTCAAGTCCGGCGGTGAGCCGGACCGCGGCCTCGTTCAGCTCCCGGATCGGACCCAGCTCATCCGGTCCCTTGAGCGATGGGGTGGCGCTGCGCCGCCTGAACAAGCACGCGTGGACTTTCCGTCGATTCCCTTGCCACGGCCCACCCGTGACCTGATCGTCATGGAAGAGTCCGCCGGGCCGTGCGATGTTGGCGCAGTGGTCGCGGCACAGCCAGCCAGTGGCGGGTATAGGCCAAGTCGCGAATTTCGATCCGCGCGTAGGCCTCCACCTGGTCGGCCAGGCCATCGAGCCGGTACTCGTCATGGACGAAGAGTTGGAAGACCCAAGGGTCTTGTTGCTCCGCGACCGAGCCCGTGAGACCTGCTGGATCTTGTCGCGGAACTCGGCCAGCCACGCCTCCGGGCGCGCCTCGACGCCGGCGGGCCGGATCTCGAACAAGGCGCCGACGTTGCGGCCGTCGTCGAGCAAAAAGACCTGGTGTTCGGGATCGTAGTCGAGCCAGGGCAGATGGTTGGTGAAACTGCTCGGCCGCTCGTAGCGCCGCCTGACGTCCGCCTCGGTGGGCGGCGTGGTCCGGTCGAACGGCCCGCGTGGCGCGGGTTCGATGGCTCGGGGTTTGGATAAAAACGAAAACTGCGGCATCACCACCCCTCCGCTTCGCCCGGCAGGGCGTATTCCACCGTCTCGTACATCGGAAAACTGGTTGCATAGCCCGGCACCGGATGGCCCTGGGGCGAGATGTGCGGGAAAACGTACAGGACGAGGTCCGGATTCGGCAGGCGCGGGAACAGGTGCCGGATCTCGGTGTGGGCCTCGCGGGTCCAGCCGTCCAGGTTCAGGGCGGCATCGCCGGGGCCGCGCGCACCCCGCTCCCGTCGGGCGCCTTCCGTTCGGCGCTGCCGGGTTTTTTCGAAATGGGCATCGTAAACCTCCCGCATGGTGGGTCCCCCCTGCGGCAGAAGGGTGTCCTTGCTGCCGGTGGCGCAGCCGACCAGGAGGCTAATCGAGATCATGGTCACGGCCCGCATGAACGGCTGGGGTAGCGTGCGCATAGTCGAGTTTCCTGCCCTTGGGTTCGTAATCGATGGGGAGCTCCCGGTCCACGTGGACCGCGAGTTCGACGCCGGTGTCGACGAACACGGCATCGAAGGATTGGCTCTGCCGCTCGTCGATCCAGCGGGCCACCTCGTTGGCGCCTTCCGAGACTACCTCACCGGCGGCGTACTGCTCCGGGCTGCCCGTGACCGTGCTGGTGTAGCCGCCGAGCGGCGTTACCCCGATTGTGGTCTGGGAGCGGGCGTAGGCCCGACCCGCCGCCTCGACGCCCTTCGCCAGAATGCGCCCGCCCAGATATTGCGCGGCGTTGGTCACGCGCGCCCCGGTTACGCAGGGGATGCCGCGCCGGTCCGAGATCCAGCCGAGAGGCTTGGTGGCGCTGCCGGTGGCGGGGGCGGCGCGCCCTGGGCCTGGGCGCTCTGCTGCTCTTTCCGCTGCAGACTCTGATCATCGGAACTCAGGGTGCGGATCGTGCCGTCGTCGAACACGAACGTGATCGAATGCACGGTGCCCCGGACACACGAGAGCGCCCAGTCGCCGATCGCGGTCCCGGAAAAGATCATGCCGTCGACGCCCGGAATCTCGAGCCCGTTGGCGGCGAGGTTGTCGGAGCCCACGATCACCTTGAAGGGATACGGGTCCTCCACCTGGCCTTTGATCGGAATCCGCCCGATCAGCGCGGTCATGCCGGTGGAGCCGATCAGGGTGGCGTTCCGCGGCACCGTGTAGGCCGGTTCCGGCGCAGCGGCGGGATGGGCGGCACCCCCGCCGAGCCCGGCATGGTCCAGGAGGGGGTTTTCGCCGACGCCGTGCAGCAGGCTTCCGCCCGAACGGGCCGCCTCGGCGGTCGCGGTGGCGGTCCGGGACACGGCGTCGCCAGCCCGTTTGACCAGGCTGGACCCGAGCGGATCGACCCACACCACCGCGGCGTTCAGGGTGGCCGGATCGAGGTCGACCGCCGCACCGTCCGACGGGTCGGACGAGCCCGGCGGCGCGACCAGTCCCAGGCGGTTGGAGAGATCGTCGAGGCGGGATGACAGGCGGGTGTATTCATCGTTGCGCTGTGCGGCCTGGTCCCGGCGAACCGCCGCCGTGACCTCGTTCGTGACTTGGGTCGCGATGTCGTTGCGCTGCTTCAGGAGTTCCGCGTTCTCGCGCCGAAGCTGCGCCATCTCGGACTTGGCCGAGGCGACCTGGGCGGTTAGCGCGCGGATGGTATCCGCCGGCGAATCGGCATCCGGCGCGGGCGCCTTCGGAACCTCGGCGACCGGAAGCTCGGACTCGGCTGTCGCCGCCTTTTTGCTGCACGAGCGGAGTCCCGCGAAGAGCGCAAGCGCCAGCGCGAACGTGCCAAGAATCGGCAGGAGCTTATTGCCGCCCATCGAGCGCGTCCTCGAACGGCCGGCTGGACACGAGATAGGCGGCCGTCACGTCCCGTTCGTCGCCTTTGCGGTAGAGCCTCGCGTGTTGGAAGGTGCAGGCGAGCCAGGCACCCCGGAGCGTCCTCGGATCGAGGATCACGTCCTCGAACGTTCGGTTTCGGAGCTTGACCGCGGTGATGTACGTGCCGCCCGAGCGCCAGGCGATGAGCGGTGTCGCCTCGACCCGGCCGCCCCGGATCAGGTCGATGCGCGATTCACGGCCGACCGGCGTGCGGTGGACGCCCTTCGGCACCTTCAGCAGGCGCTCTGGGGCGTAGAGATGCTGCGCCGCCATCCGGGTCAGGGTGACGTAGTCCGTCCCGGCGGACCGGTTTTCGGCAACGTCCGTCGCTGCCGCATCCACCGGCGCGGCGGAGGGCTTCCCTTCCGGAATCGACACTTCGATGGGGCGGGTATCGGCTATCCGGTCCGAGGCCGAGAGATCCAGGAGGTAGGTGTTGCCCGTGCCCAAGGCCCCGATCCGCACTCGTTGCGGTCCGAACGGCTTGAGCGCCGTCCAATAGATGGTCCCGTCATTGAGGATCTGGGTCCTAAGGACATCGGGGGTCAGTGTCGGCGGCAGCCCCGCCCGCACCGCGACCGGAAACGACACCAGGCGCTCCTGCCCGACCGGGAGGGTGATCTGGAGCGGCAGTTTGTGCCAGGTCAGCCGCTCGATCGGAAGCGCGCCGGGTGCTGCCTCGGGCTCGACGTCGAGCCCGAGGCCCGGTGGGATGTCGGAACCCGGGTTGGTGAACGCGGTTTCCGGCACCGAAGCCGATGCGGAGAGCGCGTGGACACCGCTCTCCCCCTCCGTGTCGGCAGACGCGCCGACCGGCTCCTCCGCACGGGTCGCGACGGTCAACAGCAGAAGGGTGGACAGAACGACGAGATGCGGATTCATGAGCCGAGTTTGAATATCGGGGGTAAGGCCGGCCGTGACGTCTCGCTGCCCTCGATTCGTTCGGGCGGACTCGCGAAACAATCAAGGGCCAGGCCAAACGGGTTGACCTCGGGGCTGACGTCGTATGCCACCACCCGGATGGGGTAGCGGATGTCGACCGTCTTCACCGGCATCCCACGAACATGCTCCTCGATCCGGAAGTCGATCCGCGCGATCCAGACGCCATTCCCCTTGACCTCGACGCTGGATTCCTCGTAAGTATGGCCCGGCACGTCGTGGATGGCGCGTTTTCGGTCCGTCAGTTCGCCACGTTTGGCGCGGGCCTCGAGATCGCTCCTCAGTTCGTCCTGGCAGGCGGGTGTCAGATAGTTCTGAGCTTTGAAGAGCACGAGGCCATAGTCCTCCTCGCCGTTTCGCGGCCAGTAATTGAGCAGCTGAAAGATGTATCGGGCGAAGCCGTAGATATGCTCCGGCCTCGGATCGTCCCGATGGATCATGCCACCCGATCGGAGGTCCGGCGGAAGGAAGAGGCGCGCGTCCTTCTTCGCGTCCTCCCAGCCGTGCCAAAGGACAAGAATGACGACGAACAGCCCTGCGATCACTGCGCGCAGCGTGTTGATATGGGACCTAAGGTTCTCGTTTTCGGCGCGGTAACGCAGTCCCATGTCCGTTTCAATCGCGGAGGGCGTCGCGGCCAAGGCTCATTTGGTACGAGCCGTCCGGAAACCGAAACCGGGCGGACTCTCCCCGGAAATTGAACTGACAGCGGACGAAACCGAGGTCCGCCAGGAAAAGATGCACCCGCTGTTGAAGATAGAAGTGCGGGCGGCCACGTTTCAGCCGCTGATAGAGCCCCGCCCCGAAATAGACGAAGGCGATCGCGCCGATCATGGCGACCCCGAGGGCCATCGCGAGACGCCCCAGGATCAGGCCGATGACCACGCTCGGCGGAAACAGCAAGGCCGCCGCCAGCTTGATGGCCGTACCCAACTCCGAATCGGCATACCCCCGGAAGATGACCGGCTCCTCGTTGAGCCGATCCCCGAGAATATCGGGTGTCTCGGATGAGCCGGCCATCAGATGACACCCGCGGCTTCACCCAGCAGATAAGACACGAACAGGAAAATGGCGGCGCCGGCCACCGCTCCGAGGCCCAGTTCGCCCCACTCTTTTCGGCCCTGCCGAACCTGATTGAGATCGGCGAGAACATGCCAGGAGAGCCAGAGAAAGCCGGCCACCGCCAGGAACAATCCGATGACGATCCCGCCATCCTTGATGTAGCCCTTGATGAGATTGAGCCAGTCGCCCGCGGCCGGTGAAGTCGTCGGCGGCACGGGCGTCGGCAGCGCGGCGAAGGCGGTGTCCGCCAGGATCAAGGAGGCAAGCATGACCGATCGTGCTCGCCGAACGGTGTGTTTGAGGGTGCGTTTCACATGCGTCATGAGCTTTTTCCGATAGCGATCACAGTGACATGATTCACCGGCTCAGCGCCGGTAATCGCCCTTGAGCGGTGGAAACTCTCTCGGCGTCGTGCGTGGTGCTTCGATGTGTTCACGGATGCCGAGTTTGACGTGCTCGATGTCCTGGCGAAGCCAGCCATAATGGAATCTGACCCGCGACTCCGGATTGGCTTGGGTTTCGGCTTCGGCGATCAGGGGCGCCAGGGCGTCCAACTCATGGATCAGGCGGGCGAGCGCGGCCCGCTCGCCGTCGTCATCGGCACGGGCGGCAGTCGTGAAACAACAGAAAAGCGCCAGCAGCGCATTACGCATAGAGGGTCTCCGAGTTGCTCGGCGGCGAGTGTGCCCAAGGCGGCACGCAAAGTGCGAACAAAAGCCCTTGTATGCTCTAAAAAGGGTTTTACGGATGGCTTGACCATCAGTCGAACCTCCCGTCGAACCCGATTAAAATGAAATGAATTGGCGGGATTAACCTCATTCCCGCAACATCGAAGACTTGGGCTGCAAAGCCGTCCGTCCGACCCAGACTGCGTCCACGGCGCCAACGGGTCCGCGACCATCTACTCAACCTAAATGTACGCAGCCATTGGGCAAATGCCGCACCAAGGCTAGCGAATTGCCGTAAATGGGAGGAACTCCATGCGCGAGGAGACTGAAGCGCCTACTACATTGTCCGCTTTGGTGGAAGCCTATTGCCGGGAAGTCGTCTTGAGCCCGGGATCGATCCGCAACTACCGCATCACCGCCCGCGTATTCGTAAGCGTCCGACGGTTACCGTCGTGACAGCCTCAAGCCGCCAACGGCTGGGTCAGTTCCGTCACCTGATCGGCCAGGTTCCAGGGTAGGAACTCGTCGATTCGATTGACGGGATGCTCGGCGATGC